>Ga0187771_10001179_pt1 | contig 17257 bp, 14 predicted proteins | sample 0116_SJ02_MP15_1_FD_133139 | JGI IMG/M metagenome (GOLD analysis project Ga0187771, IMG submission 133139) | Tropical peat soil microbial communities from peatlands in Department of Meta, Colombia - 0116_SJ02_MP15_10_MG | ecosystem: Environmental > Terrestrial > Soil > Wetlands > Peat | place...
GGCCGACGATCCCTTCTGCTTTTCGCTGAAAAACTCCTCGGCCTCGCGCACCTCGGTCCGCTGCAGATGGCGAATCTCAGTCGTAATCTTGTCGAGCGTGCTGGCGATGACCGCGAGTGTCGCCAGATAGTAGGCGTGCCGGTCGCGCTGAATCACTTGTGAAGAAATCGCAGCAGCTCTTAACCCGAGCCGCTCACAAATCTTTTCCTCCAACTCCGGGCTCAAGTGGGCGAAGGTCCCAACGGCGCCGGAAAACTTGCCCACGCGCATATCTTCCGCAGCGCGCGCAAACCGCGCAATGTTGCGCTGCGTCTCCGAGTACCAGTTGGCCAGCTTCAACCCGAATGTAATCGGCTCGGCATGGACGCCATGGGTGCGCCCGACCACGGGAGTGTCCTTAAATTCCCAGGCCCGGCGTTTCAGCACATCGCTGAGGCGATCCAGATCGGCGGCGATAACCTCAGACGCCTGGCCGATGAGTAGCGCCTGCGCCGTGTCCACAACATCATTCGAAGTCAGGCCGTAGTGAAACCAGCGAGCCTGCGGCCCGACGATCTCCGCCACCGCCGTGGTGAACGCAATCACGTCATGGCGCACTTCGGCTTCGATTTCGTGAATGCGCTCCAGATCGAAATCGGCTCGCTCACGGATGGCCTTGGCCGCATCTTTCGGCACCATCCCTGCCTCGGCCAGCGTCTCCGTCGCCGCCACCTCGACCATCAGCCAGGTACGGAAGCGGTTCTCATCGCTCCAAATGCGGCCCATTTCCGGGCGGGTATATCGGGGGATCACCTGTTTTCACCTCTCCCACGTCAATGGAGGCCGGGCGTCCCGCCCAGCTGGACCAGCGACGTTCGCTCGCAAAATATGAGGACTACGGATTCTAAACGGAGAGGTGGTGCGATTGCCAAGCTATGCCGGTGCCAGCGTCATTCTGAGCGAAATTCATCCTGCGCTGGGCGCAGGATGGATGCAGTCGAAGAATCCCTACCACCGGCGGCAAGGTTTACTAGGGATGCTTCGGCTTCGTTGTTCGGTCGCAAGCGACCGTATAAACTTCGCTCGGCATGACAAGCGGACTTATGTCGTGATACGATGAATTATGGAAATGGTCTTGATACGATATAATTCGCGCCATGGAAAGAACGCTCACCGTGGCTGATTACCAATCCCTGGCAGAACTGCGCTATCAGATTCGCCGATTTCTCCATTTCAGCGAGCAGGCTGCCCGCAAAGCCGGCCTGGAGCCGCGCCAGCATCAGCTCATGCTTGCCATCAAAGGTCTGCCCGAAGGCGTGCGGCCGCGCATCGGCGAACTTGCCGAGCGTCTGCAGATTCAGCATCACAGCACGGTGGAGCTGGTGAACCGGCTCTCGTCCGGCGGCTACGTCCGCCGCGAGCGCGGCGGCGAGGACCGGCGCGAGGTGTTACTGTCTTTGACCCCCAGGGGAGAAAAGGTGTTGAAGGAGCTTTCTTTGCATCATCGTGCTGAGTTGCGCACTCAGGGACCTGCGCTGATCGGCGCACTGCGCCGAGCCATCCAAATGAGCAAGAACGCTGACGGATCGGCAGCCAAAACCACCTCCCGACAAGCGCGGAGAAATCCCTGAATATGCCTGAAGTTCCCAGTAGTAGTCCTCCACCGGTGACCATCGGCGCTACCGGCGCCCAGGTCGCCGACGTCCGAGCCGCTGAACCGGCGCAATTCCGCATGGTGCTGATGTCCTTCCTGGCCGCCGGCATCGGTCTGATCGCCGGCCTCATCGCTTATGTCCTTTACAAACTCATCGGACTCTTCACCAACATCTTTTTCTATCACCGCTTCGTCGCGGAATTCGTAAGCGCGCGGCACAACCACCTCGGCTTGTGGGTGATTCCAATTCCCGTCATCGGCGGCATCATTGTCGGCTTCATGGCGAAATACGGAACGGAAAAGATCAAGGGACACGGGATTCCGGAGGCCATGGAAGCCGTGCTAGTGAACCGCAGCCGCATTCAGCCGCGGGTCGCAATCCTCAAACCGCTTTCTGCCGCGATTGCCATCGGAACCGGCGGGCCGTTTGGCGCGGAAGGCCCAATTATCCAAACTGGCGGGGCCTTCGGATCCCTTGTTGGACAGGCGTTTCACACCACCGCTTCCGAACGAAGAGCCTTGCTGGCCTGTGGCGCCGCCGCCGGCATGTCCGCCACCTTCAACACTCCGATCGCCGGTGTCATTCTCGCCATTGAATTGCTCTTGTTCGAGTTCAAAGCCAGATCGTTTATTCCCCTGGTCATCGCCAGCACCCTGGCTACCGCCGTCCACATGCAACTTCTGGGCGCTGGTCCCATGTTTAAGGTCGCGGCCATGGATTTTGGCGTCCCACGCGCCCTGCCGTTCTATTTGATCCTTGGTCTCCTCTGCGGACTCGCCGCCGTAGGTTTCACCAAACTTCTCTACTGGACTGAGGATCAATTCGAGAAGTTGCCCGTCGATGAACTTTGGTGGCCCGCAATCGGCGCACTTGGCCTGGGAATCATCGGCTATTTCGTACCCCGTGTCCTCGGCGTCGGATATGACACGATCGGCGACATTCTGAACGCCAATCTCGCCTGGAAAATGCTGCTGGTGGTCATGATCGCGAAAGCCATCGCTCTGGTGATTTCGCTTGGCTCGGGTACCTCCGGCGGCTTGCTGGCGCCTATGTTCATGTCGAGCGCGGCCATGGGCGGAGTATTCGCTATGGCGATGGATCGCATCTTCCCAGCCGCGAATCTATCTGCCGGCGCGTTCGCATTGGTGGCCATGGGAGCGGTGTTCGGCTCCGCTTCTCGTGCCACATTTTCATTCATCATTTTCGCTTTCGAAATCACACGTGATTACAACTCCGTACTGCCGCTGATGCTGGTGAGCGTGATTGCGGACGGCATCGCCATGCTGCTGATGCCTCGAGCATCCATCATGACCGAGAAACTCGCGCGCCGAGGTCTGCACATCCACCAGGAATATGAGGCCGACGTGTTGCAGCAGATGATGGTCTCAGAAACCATGGACAAAGAAGTTCCGGCTCTTCCTGCCGATATGCGAGTCAGCGAACTTTCCGACCGCATCGCCCGCCGTGATCCTCTCGTCAGTCAGCATCAAGGGATGGTCATTTTGGATGGGGACGGGAAACTCGCCGGGATCATCACCCGTGGAGATGTCATGCGGGCTCTGGACAAAGATCCTGCCGGTTCCATCTCTGTGCTCGATGCGGGAACACGGAATGTGATTGTGACCTATCCTGATGAGCTGCTGCACGAAGCCTCCGCCAAAATGCTGCGCAACAATATTGGCCGCTTGCCGGTAGTCAACCGCAGAAATCCTGGCCAGGTAGTCGGTTATCTGGGAAGGCCGGGCATTATGGCGGCACGGCTGCGTCGGCTGGAAGAGGAACACGTCTTGGAACCCGGATGGATCAGGAGACGCCGCAAGGCGGGAACGTGCTAACGTTTTTGGCTCTGCGCTGACGCAATTAGCGGTTTCAGCGCTCGTACCGAAACGCCCAGTGTCCCGCCCGAAAAACCATCAAGATACGCGGCATTCACCCCGATGACTTCGCCTTGCGAATCGAAGACGGGTCCGCCGCTGGCTCCGTGGGCCGTGGGCGCGTCATAGATCAGCTTGTCTCCGACAACATCTCCGAGATGGCCACAAGTGGCGGATGGACGAATGAGCGAAAGCGCAGCCAATTCGCTGGCCGCGCCTTGATCGTCGTGGCGGAAGGCCAATCTTTCGTATACCGCCGGCGGAGACTTCGCCACCATTCCCAATACTCCCATCGGATAGCCTACGACCGATACCAGTTCTCCCGCATTCGGCGGCGCCTGAGCCAACGGCAACGGCCGAAGTTGGCGCACTGCCTGCGAATCCTCGATATGCAATACCGCCAAGTCTCCCTCAGCCGACAAAGCGGCCGGGCTGATATTGATCGGTTGGGCGAATCCGGGAAAGAAGGCCAGCAATTTCTCGAGATGCGGCGTGGCGCCTCTGCGGATCAGAACCGCCGAATCCGGATCCTGGAACCACGGCTCCGCCACATGACGATTGGTCGCCAGCAATCCATCGGCAACTACAAAGCCAGTTCCGGACACCCGGGCCCGCAGATCAGGCGCCTGGCCGTCGAATCCGACGTGATACACCCCAAAAATGTAGCAAATGGAGTTGCGGTAGCGATTCAGAACCAGGACAGGCATCGCCTGTTCCTGCTTGAGCTGCTGAACTTCATGCTTCAGCGCCTGCAACTGCGTCTGGAACTCATTGTTGTCGGTTGCCGGATAATAATGCGCAACCAGAGCAACCGTAACCAGCAGAAAAATTCCCAAGAACGCCTGAACTGCCTTTTGCCAGGCGCTGCAGACTGGCTCCTCGTGAACTTGTGGGTCGCTCTCCGCCATAAAGCTGGACTTCTGCCCTGGCAAGGGGAGCGGGCCAGGCAAAACCTGCGAGCTTCTATGCTCTCGCGCTGGCCGGGACTTTCCTAGGGTACGGAAGTTCGTTGTCCGGCAGGAGGATCAGCTGCAAGCGATGAGGCCAATGTGACCCGCCCACAACCAGGGTCATCCCGAAGGCCTGCGCTTTTTTCCAGCAGGCCGAGGGATCTGGCGTGGAGTGCCTCGAATTCGACGTAGCTCCACGCGAGATCCCTCACTCGGCTGAACTGCGCCGAGTTTCGGGATGACCTCCTGACGAGGTGGGGGATTCAGGCAAGTTGTTGCAAGAGCTTTTCGCCGCAAAGAACACGAAGAATTTCGCGAAGAAAGCCCCGAGTGAGACTGGGAACAATCATCCCTTGCTAATCTTGCGCACCGCCTGGCCTGGCGGCAAGCCGTCGCGCATTTCGCGGACGGTTCGCTTGAATATGGGATGCCGCACTTCGGGAGCAATTTCCGCCAGTGGTTCCAGCACAAAACGCCGTTCCTGCATCGCGGGATGCGGCACGCTCAAACCCTTCGTGTCGATGACCGAATTTCCAAACAGCAAAATGTCAATATCAATCGCTCGCGGGCCTTTTTTCTGCGTGCGCCGCCTGCCCATCTGCTGTTCAAGGTCAAGAATCCCAGCCAGCAGTTGTTTCGGCATCCTCTCAGTGTCGAGTTTGACTACGCAGTTCAGAAACCACGGTTGCGCGGTGAATTCCACCGGCTCGGTTTCGTAGAAACTCGAGACTTTTTCGATTGCGCCCAGACCGCGGAGCCGTTGAATGGCTGAACTCAGATTGGCGGCCCGGTCTCCAACGTTAGACCCGAGCGAAAGATAGACGATCTTGTGCACCAGAATCAGTTTCCAGTTTCTGGGTTCCCGTTTCCAGCGAAAACTGGCGTGGTACCCAGCTTAAGACTTGTGGCAGGGCTCGCTGAAGCTTGAGACTTTAGATTCCAGATGCCTTCGATCAACAACAGAATCGCCCGGACTCAACGGCTAGTGGAGATGCTTGAAGCCGATGCTCCACTGCTGGCACGGCGGGTTGCGGAGTTGACGCCTGAGCATCAAAAGTCGGCCAAAGATTATGCGGCCCGGCTTACCGCCCATGCCCGGGCACAGCTGGAAATGCTCATCCAGGAAGACTCATTCTGGAATTCCGGCGACTTTACCCCTGAGGCGGCAGATTAACCTCACAAAACTAGACGAATTGCCGGATTGGAGAACGCGTCCCGACGGGAGCAGGCCTCATTTCCTGTTCCCCCACGGTGGTTTCCTCCCATAAACTTTTGTCGCGCAGCAGGCGGGAAACCAGTGCCGTATGCATGGCATGGCCGGCCCGGTCGGCGACTACGTTGCCAAGAATCTGCTTCCCCAGCAGCGCGAGGTCCCCGATCAGATCCAGAACCTTATGTCGAACAAATTCATCTTTGAAACGCAGCGGTGGGTTCTCAATCCCAGCCCCGCTGAGCACGATGCAGTTTTCCCACGACGCCCCGCGAATCAGGCCCATATTCCGCATAGCGCGCTCATCCGCGCGGGAACCAAACGTGCGCGCAGGCGCGATTTGGCGCAGATAATCTCCGTCCTGGAGTTCGATGGTGAAGGTTTCTTTCCCAATCAAGGGATGGGGGAAGTTGATCGTGTAAGACACAGAGTAAGTTTCTGCCGGATACACGGCAATAAACTTATCTCCCTCCCGCAACTCCAGCTCGCGAAGAATCCTCAAATATGTCCGCGGGCGGCGCTGCTTGCGGATTCCCGCTTTTTGGATCAGCGCCACAAAAGGCTCGGCACTGCCATCGAGGATGGGAACTTCGAGGTTATCCAGCTCTACGATTGCATTGTCAATGCCTGTCCCGATGAACGCCGAAAGCACGTGCTCGGTCGTCGAGATCAGCACGCCTTTTTTCATCAGACTCGTGGCATAGCTCACGCGCGCCACATTGCGGCTAATGGCTTCCACTTCGAAGCCATCCAGATCAACCCGCCGAAAGACAATTCCAGACCCTGCGGGCGCTGGCAGGATGCGCATATTGACGGGAGCACCACTGTGCAGACCGAAACCGGCGCACTCCACCGCCGAACGAATTGTTTGTTCGTGTTTCAGTCTTGCGATCCGCTACTCGCTGTATATGAATAGCTTACCGGCTCTCGTTCAATCCAGGCTGTGGCGGAATAGCCACACTAATCGACATTTCCCCGACATCTGAATCCAGGGGCAGAGCTTGGATTATTTTCTGGGCGGCTGCTTATTCGGATCGTAGGTAATGTTGGTCTCAAACAACGAATCACTCAGGCCTTTGTTGTAAGTGACCGTGTTTATAAAGCGCTGGTTAGACATGTCTCCGTTGTAGAACCGAGTCACGCTGAAGGGCGTCATAATCCCCTGCACTGGCCGGTAATTGTCATAGACTTCCTCTTCGATATTCCGCTGCTTGTCGGTCGGATCGCGCCAGGAAAAGCTCTTCTTAACGGGCAGATGCGAGTTGGAGTCTATATTCAGCGTCACACCCTGGTCGCGGGCATTCATGATCGTTACCTGCTGCGTATCTTTCTGTGCCGCCACCGTGCTTCCCTCGTAAAACAGCGCGATGCCCGGCTCATTCAGCCACTTGCGCAAGACCCACTCGAGGGAGAACTGCCGCCGACGCAGATAGTCGCTGACTGCTTTTGGATCGTCGGTGCGGGTGCCCTTATAGGTGATCTCGAAGCCCTCATCGCCTCGATAGATGTAGATGACATCCCGTTTCTTGGTCAGTTCCACGCGATCTTTGTCAGGATATTTGTAGAAACGCCAGAAAAGAACACCCACGCCCTCCGGCTGTCCGTGATGAAAGGCGTAAGTGCGGCCCTCCTGACTGATGTCCTGAATGCTCATGTAGGCCTGTCCTCCCATCGCCTCAATCATCTGGTTGATCAGAGCCTTGGCCTTGTTGGTGTTTTCCTGGTCAGTCGGAATGGGAGTGGCTTCAAATGAAGTTGTCTGCGCAAAGGTGACACCAGCCAGCAGAAAAAATAAGAGGACGTATCTCATCGCAGCTTTTACTTGATTGTAGCGAATCTGAGAACCGGGAACTGGGAACTGGTTTTTTGTGGTCACGCCAGCGTCCATCTGGTAGTTATCCCACCAGCACCGCCCCTCCGTTCACGTTGAAAACTTCGCCGGTGATAAACCCGGCATGCGGCGTGCACAAGAAGAGGATCGGCGCTGCAATTTCCTCTGCCGTGCCCGCCCGTCCCATCGGAATCGTGGCAAAAATCTGGGCGCTGCGCTGGGGATCATTCAACGCTGACGTGGACATGTCCGTATCCACCCACCCCGGTGCCACGCAGTTCACGTAAATGCCAGAAGGGGCCAGCTCGGTCGAAAGGCCCTTTACCATGCTGATGAGCGCACCCTTGCTGGCAGCATAATCGCAGTGAAAAGCCTCTCCGCGCTGCCCAGCCGTTGAACTTACCAGCACAATGTGCCCTGCCGCTCCGCCCGACTTGCCCTGCTTTTTCATCTGAGCGACCGAATGCTTGATCAGCGCGAACACGGCATCGACATTGATCGAAAGTGTGCGTCGCCATTGCGCCTCTGACATCTTCTCGATAGGTGCATCTTCCGGCGGCCAGACGCCGTGATTGGCGACCAGAACGTCCAGCCGCCCAAAGCGCTTTATGGTGGCGGCCACCAGCTCACCTGCGGTCTCGGTTCCGCTGAGGTCGCACGCAACGGTCGCGCAGCGATCCTGCCTGAGTTCCTTCACCAGTTGTTCGGCTTTCTCGCGCGACTTCTCGTAGTTGAACATTACGCGCGCGCCAGCCGCTACGAACATCCGCACCGTCGCTGCCCCGATGCCGCGCGAGCCCCCGGTGACGAGGGCAACTTTCTTGTCTAGTGAAAGAGAGATAGGCACGAGACTAGTTTCCAGTTTCTGGTTTCCAGTTGCAAGAGGCAGTCAGCTAGAGCGCAGTGTCACTAGAAACTGGAAACTAGTCCTTCGCCCCCAAGCTCGATGACGCCCGCTCGCTCTTCAACTCGCGGGCAAGAACGCGCACCAGCAGGCCGTCGTACCGCGTCCCGCTTAGCCTTTCCAGTTCAGCCAGTGCTTGCTCGCTGGTCCTGGCAGGAGCAAAAGTGCGCTCGGTGGTCATGTTGACATAAGCATCAGCCACCGCCAGAATCCGCGCCCACAGCGGAATTTGCTCTCCAGTAAGCCCACCCGGATACCCGCTTCCATCGAATGCCTCGTGATGATGCTCCACGGCTTGCTGCAGCCGCTCGCTCCCCGGAATGGTGGCGACAATCTCCGCGCCTACGTGTGGATGCAGTTTGACCAGATAAAACTCGTCATCTGTGAGTGGGCCATTCTTATTCAGAATTCGATCCGGCACGAAAATCTTCCCCGCGTCATGCACGCGAGCCGCATACCCCAGGTCATCGAGTTCCTCGGCCGGCAAGCTGAGAGCTCGGGCAATGAGTTGCGCGTAGCGCGACACCAGGTCTCCGTGCCCGGTGCCGTTGGCCTCGCGCAACTCTGCGGCGCGAGTCAGAGCCTCAATCGATTCCCTTAGCACCTCGGTGTTATGGGCTTGTTCCCGGTCTTCGCCAGCCGCCAGCTTCTTCAGCGTGTTGAGGAGCTCACCCAGGTGTTCGGGCCCGGTATGCTCGCGTTGCAGAAAGCCCTCAATGTACGCTGAGACGAGTTGCCTCTGAACCGCTCCATGCTCATCGACTCCGAATTCATCCGCCGTCGAAACCCGGTCACCGCCCGCATGTTTCGATATATACATTCCCGAGTCCGCCACGCGAATGATGTCCTCGGCCGACAAACCATGCACCGGGAAACTGGCCACGCCGAAGCTGCCGGTGATGTGATGCTCCTGCAGCATGGGATCGGTGGAAAGCCACAGCCGCAGCCGCTCCGCCAGAATTTGCGCCTGTTCGACGCCGGTTTCCGGCATGAGGATGATGAACTCATCGCCCCCATAACGCGCGACTACGTTGGACTGCCGGCACTTCTGCTCCAGCAACCGGCCGACGCGCGCCAGCACCAGGTCGCCTTCCAGATGTCCCAGCGTATCGTTCACTTCCTTGAACTTATCGAGATCGATCAGCACCACCGAGAATGGCCGCCCAGAGCGCGATGCGCGTTTCCATTCCGAAGTGAGAGACTCCCAGAAAAAGCGCCGAGTCTTGATGCCGGTCAACCCGTCAGTAATCGACTGCTGCTGCAGCTTCTGGAACACGATCGAGTTGTGCAGCGCGGTCGCCAGCAAGTCCGCCAGCGTGTTCATAATGAGGACATCCTCGGGCGAGAATGCCTCCTCATTTCGGCTTTCCACATTCAGCACACCCAGCAGCGTCTCACCGTAAGCAATGGGAATGCACAGCACCGCCCTGGAATCGGGGAGAACGCCTTGCAATTGAGCATCGCCGGACGTCTGCACCAGGGCGCTTTCGCCAGTTCGTGCCACTCGCCCCAGGATTCCCACGCCAAGGGGAATTCGCTTGCCCAGCGCCTTGGCAGTTGTGCCGGCCTCGGCTTTAATCTCCACATCCTTGCGCGCGTAATCGAAAATCCCAATGCCGATGTGATCAAAGCGAAAATTCTTCTGGATGTGCCCGACAATCTCCAGCAGCATCTGCTCGGCATCTTCGCTGGAGATGGCCGTCTTCGAGATGCTGTTGAGAAATGCGAACTGATGTGCCCGCCGCTGCTCCTCTGCAAACAGGCGCGCGTTTTCGACTGCCACTGAGACCTGGCCGGCCGCAGTCTGCAGAACTTCCATGTCACGCTGTTCGAACACGTATTCTCGCTCGGTGCTGAGAGCGGCCATCACACCCGCCGGCTTGCCGGCAAGCAGAATGGGCGCGCCACAAAAACACTTCGCCGGATTTGGTGGAATAAATGTCGTACCGAGCCGTTCCCGCGTTTTCTCCAGATCGGAACGGATGAGCAGCGCCTGTCCGGTCCGCAGAATGTACTCCGTCAGGCCATTGTCGTATTTGCGCGAGCGCTTGGGCAGAACCTGGCCCTTCACCACTTCCAGTTCAAACCGAATCTCGTCTCCCTCATGGAAAGCCACGTAGAAATCCGTGGTGTCGAAAATCTGTCCCAGCTCTTTATGAACCGTGCGTAGGATCTCATCCTGATCGAGACGGGAGCTGACAGCCTGGCCAATCTGGGTGAGGAGCTCATATTCCTTCGTCCGGCGTTGCGCGTCGTGCATGACGACGTAATTTTCCAGCGTCAAGCCAATCTGGAGTGCCAGACCGATCAGAAGGCGCAGGTTTGAAGATCCGAACACATTGCGAGCCGCATGAGGAAAGAAAATCACCCCAAAACTGTGTTCGCGAGTCTGCAGGCTGACGGCGGTAACGTGCCGGATTCCTTCCTCCGCCATCAAGTGCCGGAATTGCTCAAAGCGCGCGCCGGGAAATGCTGGCAGCGGTTCGGAAATCTCCGCCACGTTGCGGAAAGTCACGAATCCGCCCCGACGGTAGGCCAGTTCCGCTATATATTCCCCCGCCGCGGTCTTTTCCATCCGCTTGATGAGATCCGGCGAAAAACCGCGCTGCACCGAGGGCAGGATCGCACGCCATCGCTCTGAGATGTAGATGACCGCGCGGCCCGTGGGCAAAGGCGCCACCAGCCTGTCGAGAATGCTCTGCAGGCTAGGCACAAGCTCCTCCGCCGAGAGCAGCCGCATGGGATCGACTCCCAGAGTCGAGAACGCCAGCGCATTCTCCTGCACCGCGTTGCGTTCGTTCTCAAACAGCACCATCACCATGGCCACGCCAAGCAGCATTTGCGGAATCGGCCCCAGGAAATGTCCGGCGGTTCCGAACATGGCGACGAACGGATTGCGCAGCTCGCCAAACACCATCAGCACAGCCCACAATGCCAGCGAAACCGCGAGCAGCTTGAACGCCAGCGAATTCTTTCGGTAGGCGTGACGGAAAAAAGAGAAAGAGCAATACAGGAGGGCCACGCCCATTCCCACGTCCAGCGGTAGATGCGGCGTTGCCGACGTGTCCGGACGAAATATTCCTTCTTCAATCTGTGCCCGGACGTTCCACCACGCCAGCGCAACTCCCGCTAATCCCAGGGTCACATCTTCCCATCGCAGGACGAACTTCTCCCGCATCAGACGGACTGAAACGAAAATGCACAGGGTCATGGCCACTAGCAGCAGAGAACCGGCAAAGGCTACCAAGGCCGAGGGTTTATGAAATGCGATCCAGGCGTCGAGGCAGTAATGTAACGTGTAGAACGCCCAGGCTAGTTGCCATGCTCGGAAATATTGCTGCCGGCTCTGCTCGTAAAGGTAAGTAAACAGAAGGAAGAGCAGCAGGGCCACGATCCCGGGCACGACCACCATACTGATGGCAAGACTATTCATGGGGCTGAGGGCAGCTCTGCTGTACTAGCGTTTTCTGGACTTGCACGCCGGTGCTTTCATCGTTTCACAGCACGCTATACAAAACAATAGTTTTGGATGGCAATCAAGGATTTTGCGGCTCTCGCGGTAACCTCGCCAAGGTTACCGAAGTTTGGTGTAGAAGTCTCCTTCATGCTTCGCATTTGGACTGCGACGCAAAAGTTCCTGCACTGACTAACTGCGGTAAACTGAAGAAGCATATAAATGTCTTAAGCGTATAGGTATCCCTGCTGAGGCCATAGTAGGGATCCGAGTTGGTTATGGCCGCTGCCAATCCCAAATCCGAAGTTGCTGTGAAGCCGGCGCCCTCGTCTGCTCCGTCCAACTTCATCCGCGACAAGTTCCTCGAGGACCTGAAAACCAACAAGTACGGCGGCCGCGTGCAGACTCGTTTTCCTCCCGAACCGAATGGCTACCTGCACATCGGACACGCCAAAGCGATCTGCCTCGACTTCGGGCTGGCCGACGAATTCGGTGGCAAAACCAATCTCCGTTTCGATGATACCAACCCCGAGAAGGAAGAGACCGAGTACGTCGACGCGATCATGGCGGACGTGAAGTGGCTCGGCTTTCGCTGGGACGGCCTCTTCTACGCCTCGGACTATTTCGATCAGCTCTACGAATGGGCGGTGCAGCTCATCAAGGCAGGCAAGACGTACGTCGATGATCTCTCAGCTGACGAAATACGCGAATATCGCGGCACACTGACCAAGCCCGGCAAAGATAGCCCTTATCGCAACCGCCCCGTCGAAGAAAACCTGAATCTATTTGAGCGCATGCGGGCGGGCGAGTTCCCTGACGGGTCCCGTGTGTTACGGGCGAAGATTGACATGGCTTCGCCGAACCTGAACATGCGCGATCCGGTAATGTACCGCATCCTGCACGCCGAACATCACCGCACTGGAAACAAGTGGTGCATTTATCCGATGTACGACTTTGCCCACGGGCAGTCCGATTCTATCGAGCAAGTGACCCACTCCATGTGCTCGCTCGAGTTCGCCGATCATCAGCCGCTGTACAACTGGTTCATACGCGAGCTGGGAATTTTCCCGTCGCAGCAGATCGAATTCGACCGTCTCAGCCTCACCTACACCATGATGAGCAAGCGCAACCTGCGCCGGCTTGTGGAAGAAGGTGGGGTAAAAGGCTGGGACGATCCCCGCCTGCCCACGCTCGGTGGTCTTCGGCGGCGCGGCTACACGCCGGAAGCCATCCGCAACTTTGTCGCCGCTGTAGGCGTCTCCCGCACCAACGGCATTGTTGAGTTGGGAATGCTCGAGCATTTCGTTCGCGAGGACCTGAACAAGCGTGCTCCTCGCGCCATGGCGGTGCTCCGCCCGCTGAAGGTTGTCATCGACAATTATCCGGAGAACCTGGTCGAACAGATGGAAGCGGTGAACAATCCAGAGGACGCGAGCGCCGGAACGCGCAAGGTCCCCTTCTCCCGCGTTCTCTATATCGAGCAGGATGACTTCCGCGAAGACCCGCCCAAACAATATTTCCGGCTATCTCCGGGGCGCGAAGTCCGATTGCGCTACGGTTACTTCATTACCTGCACCGGAGTCGTGAAGAACGATAAGGGCGAGGTCGTCGAAGTGCACTGCACCTACGATCCCGCAACCCGCGGCGGAAATTCTCCGCCCGATGGGCGCAAAGTGAAAGCGACTATCCACTGGGTTTCGGCGGCGCACGCCGTCGACGCCGAGGTGCGCCTCTACGACAATCTTTTCATCAAGGCAGATCCCAATGAGGTAGACGAGGGCCAGGACTTCACCGCCAATCTGAATCCCAATTCGCTCGAGGTCCTGCGCGGCTGCAAACTTGAACCCTCACTGGCCAGTGCCGCCATCGGCAGCCGATACCAGTTCGAGCGCCTGGGGTACTTCTGCGCCGATCCCGACTCCACCCCGGGCAAGCCTGTATTCAACCGCACCGTTGCGCTGAAAGATACCTGGGCCAAGATCGAGAAGAAGGCCGAGACCAAGAAGTAAGGGACTATGCGTGCGGGCTTTGCGCAGGATTCTTCTTGCGCGGCGGCGGTGCTTTCACCACCTTCACTTCAAATTTCACCGGCAGATTTTTCGGCGGATAGCAGGCCGCATTGTCGCACGCCTGATAGCGCAGGGTGCCGCGCACTTCATATTTGCTGGGAAGCACGCTGCCTAGCGGCCGAATACTCACGCCCAAGGTGAAATCTCCGCTGTAGACACTAAGTTTCTCATCCGGCGCGAACGCAAAACTCATTTCCTTCCCCGGCGGATAAGTGGTCTTTCCCACCACAATATCTGTAGGCGGATCCAGCTTGAGAGTCGTAGGAATCAGGTATTCTGCGCTCGGCTTATTGGAATTGATATGAAAGCCCGATTGCACGCGGAATTCCAGCGTCACCGTGTTCGCCTTGCCACGCGTAACCGTCGTAAGGGGCGCCGGCGACATAGTGACAGAGGGACTCTTCTTCCCGGGAGATTCCTGCGCCAGCAATGGCGCAGTCAGCATCAACCCCAGCGCGAATTTTGTAATCAGGTTCAATCTTTATTCAGGACAGCCGAGAAGGCTCCCCACACCATCATTTCTGAGCCATGGCGTTCGAGGCAATAATTTTCTTGATGTCAGCTTCGATTTCGCCCCGCCCTTTAAGCCCAAAAGCTTTGTCCACTACTTTTCCGTTGCGATCAATATAAAAACTTTCCGGCAAAAACTGCACCCCACCATACGCGTCGCCCACAGCTTCCTTTCCGATGAGCACCGGATAATTCACGCCCATTTCCTTGGCGAAATCCGCGATCTCTTTCGGGCTGGCATCATCCATCGCCACACCCACAATCTGCAATCCCTCCGGCCCGTATTCTTCTTGCAGTTCCACAAACCATGGCATCTCAATCTTGCAAGGAGCGCACCACGTCGCCCAAAAGTTCAGCAGCACCGCTTTCCCGCGATAATCGGAAAGATGCACCGTCTTGCCGTCGAGCGATTGCAGCGTGAAATCCGGCGCCACATTCCCTTTCATTTGCGATACGGGCGAACGCTGCGTGCGCCGCGCCATCCTCAGCCCGACCACCAGCATCAGCGCAATCACCACCGCCACAATCACAACTACAAATGGATCACGTTTCACGAAAAACTCCCATCACAGCGCAAACCGGTTCAGGAAAGACAGGTAATTCGAGATCAGAGTAAAGCGCCCGAACACCAGTAACACGCCGAGAGCAATCAGCAGCGCTCCGCTCGCTACCTCGACTGCGTGCATGTGAGACCGGAAACGGCTATAAAACTTCAGAAAACGTTCCAGAGCAAATGAAGTGATCAGGAACGGAACCGCCAATCCCAGCGACTAGATCGAGAGCAAGATGATGCCCTTAACCACCGAATCCTGCGCCGCGGCGAAACCCAGAATTACCGCCAGAATCGGACCGACGCAAGGAGTCCAACCGAAGGCAAACGCGAAGCCGATCACGAATGCACCGCCTGCGCTGCTGCCGCCCTTCACGTTGTGCAGGCGCTTGTCCGCATAGAGGGCGTTGATCCGAAAAATCCCCGTCAAGTGCAATCCAAAGAGAATAATGACCACTCCGGCCACCTGCGCCAGTGTCGATTTGTATCGCGCCAGCAACTGGCCGACTTCGGTCGAAATCGCGCCCAGCGTAATGAACACTACGCTGAACCCGAGAATGAAACTTACCGAGTTCAGCATAATCTTGCGCAGCAGTTGCGATTCCTGCGACTTGAGCTCTTCGACCCCCACGCCCGAAATAAGTGACACATATCCCGGCACCAGCGGCAGAACGCAGGGGGAAAGAAACGACACCAGCCCTGCAAAAAATGCCGCAATTGGAAGTGGGAGGCTGTTCATTAAATCCTATTTTATCTGCTTGCCTGCCGAGAACTGTGAACTGGAAACTGAGAACGGTTTCTCATCTTGCTTTCTTAACCCACGGTCGACCGTCAGATTGCCCGTGTCCAAGCACTTGATTCGACGTTATCGGCGGGAAAAAGTTGCAATCCCCGTCTAAGCCTGGTCACTGGGAGCGTGGCGCTTCTTCCGGACTCACCGCGGTCGGCACTTCCGCCAGCGCTTTTCGAATCAATCCCACTGGTACTGTTGCCGTGAGCACCGCACGATCTTTCTGCTGCTCAATCCTCAAGCTGTCCAGCAGCGCCTTCACATCTGGATCTCCACCTCGGGTGGCCGTCGAAGCCTCTGCGGCGTGAAAAAGACTGAGGTACGTCGTAGCCCGATCCGCTACGTTTTTCGCGTCCTTCTCGCTCCCCGCAAACGCCACCGCCCTGAGGTGAAGCTCGCGCAGATACCGCATCGATGCCACTCCTACGGCGGGCTGGGAAAACCACAGAGGCCAGCCACCGCTTTTGAAGACCGATGGATCAATCCTGCAGATCGCCCACGCCAGGCTCGCGAACGGTACATGTTTGTAAAACTGACGTAGCAGCGCTGGGCCCGCAAATGGCGACGCCAGTTTTCGTGAGCGGTCCACAATTCCGCGGATCACCAGGGGATCATCCACGTTCGAGGCCGCGACTGTATCAAGGCCCAGGATCGCCACCCGCACTGTTCGCCCTTCCAGTGGAATACTGAAAATATCCACCGACCGGTAGTTCTCCGTGGAACGGGCCAATTTGCTCAGGTAAGCTCGCAGGAGTTGCCCTTGAATCTTGCCGACGAACACTTCGGAGAATCGCGGCTGCAAGCCCGGCGAGGAGTAGTGAATCGCAAAAGCCGCCTCCTCCAGATCGCGTTCAAACTGGAAGCCAGTAGCCTGGATGAACTGCTCATAGTCGGGATCATGCGGCACAGGCGGGAGTTCACCGAGGAGATTGGCGCGCCGCATCCACTGCAAATTGACGTAGACGAAACCATCCGCCCCCGGCAACAGTCGTGCCGGTTCGGGCGGCGCATGCTTGCGCAGCACGACAATCAGCGCCACTGCCGCAGCGACCAGCAGGACCGCTACAATAATGGGGAGGCTGCGTCGGATTCGCATGGAGCGCGGACGCTACTGGACACAAAGCCGGTCAATCTACATTTGACGGTCCGCGGAAGGCCAATCATAGCACCTGAATGGGTTGGTCATCCCGAGCTGCCCGCCGCAACAGAATTGTCATCCCGAGCAAGCCGGTTCTGCGCAGCAAGTAGAAACGCACGTTTGGCGCGCATCCTCATGAATCGGCGGACATACCTCGCCGGCCTGCTTGCACGTAGATTGCCGTTATGCTACCTTTTAAAATTGTCCCGGACATTGCGAAGGGATCAGAGGGACTAACATACTCTCAGAGGGTATGTGTCCGAAACTGCTGGCGTAGCTCAGCTGGTAGAGCATCTGATTTGTAATCAGAGGGTCAGGGGTTCAAATCCCTTCGCCAGCTCCA
>Ga0187771_10001180_pt1 | contig 17247 bp, 19 predicted proteins | sample 0116_SJ02_MP15_1_FD_133139 | JGI IMG/M metagenome (GOLD analysis project Ga0187771, IMG submission 133139) | Tropical peat soil microbial communities from peatlands in Department of Meta, Colombia - 0116_SJ02_MP15_10_MG | ecosystem: Environmental > Terrestrial > Soil > Wetlands > Peat | place...
GCCGGTGCCCGCTGCATTGAGAGAAGCCTAAAGCGTTTCGCGCGGCACGTCAAAACGTCGACTCACGAATCGCCCTCGGCCACGGTGGTCTACCCACAAGGGATACTCTCAGATCAGATCGCGGGCTAACAGTTTGGATACCTTGACCGGACGATTATTGTTGGCGTTTATTACTCGCTAGAGAGGCCAGGCGTTGCGTGATCGCTGCGGCCTTATGCGGCTCCATGACCGCGATGATAGCTCCGGCTTTTTTGCTTTTCATGTGGGTCATAATGCGTAGAGCTGTATCGTTGTCCAGCGCGGTAATCCGTACTGCCGCATCTTCCGGCGACATCACCTCATAGGCTTTGACCACGTTCTCGATCGTATCACCTTTCGCCTGTTCAACGCGTTTGAGCACGGCTTCCATCTGGGCCAGTAGGCGCGAATAGGCCTCGATCTTGGCCTCGACCTCTTTTTTCAAGGCATTCAATCTCACTTCATCGCGTTTGAGCGTTTCTTCCTTCTCCTTCAGCTCAACGCGCTTGGCTTCTACGGCCTTGACCGGATCGTCCTGGGCGGGGACGGCAGATGTCAAGAGACACAGGACTGCCGTTACACTGAGCAGGAACAGTTTTTCCCCGGCTTTAAACTTCTGGCCGCTAAGCTCCGGCTTCTGCAAATTGTCTCTCTTGCTTCTCATTTCCACACCTTTCTGCAGAGATACGCAAAGTCTGCTTCCTTCTGTTCGTTCTTCGAGATCCCTTTAGCCTGCTCGTGGATGATCTTGTCGTGCAGCTTTTCAAAGAGGCACTGTTCCTTGAAGACCTCGACCATGGCTTTCTGCTTCCGATCCACTTCCGCTGCATGGGCTGCGACGACGCTCTTCTGTTGATCGATCTGTTTGGTGAGGTGTTTTAAATAGGTATGAAACAACTCGATCTCGGGCGCATGTATGGCGCCTGCCTGTTTACGTGCAAGGTCGACGGTCGTTTTTTTATACTCCTGGTCCAGTCCATCGAGCTTCAGCTGCTCAGCGTTCAATCGCACCCGCGCATTCCCGACCTCGGCTTCGAGCTGCTCCTTGTTGAATTCCTTGATTTCGATGATCTTGGACACCATTTTTTCTTTCGTCATGGTTTGCTCCCCGCGTTCTCAAACAAGAAGTAGAGCCCTTGGAGGCAATCGGCGAAATCACGCCGCTCGTTCATTCCCTGCTTGAGGTACGTCCGAAGCTTGTCGTAGATCTTGATTGCTTGGTCCACTTTCGGATTTGAGCCTTCTTTGTAAGCGCCGAGGTTGATCATGTCTTCTACTTTCTTGTACGTTGCCATGGTTTCCACGAACCTCGAGGCTAGTTCTTTGTGCTTTGCGTCCACGATATCGGGCATGAGCCTGCTGATGCTCTGGAGCACGTCGATTGCCGGGTAATGGCTTTCCATTGCCAGTTCGCGCGACAGGACGATGTGTCCGTCAAGAATTGCCCTAGCCGAGTCGGCAACGGGGTCGGACAGGTCATCGCCTTCCACGAGCACCGTGTACAGGCCGGTGATGCTTCCGCTTCCGTCGGACGTGCCGACCCGTTCCAGGAGCTTGGGAAGCAGCGCAAATACCGAGGGTGTGTAGCCCTTTGACGTTGGCGGTTCGCCTGTGGCAAGGCCGATCTCGCGCTGTGCCATGGCTACACGGGTCAGGGAATCCATGAGCAGGAGCACGTCGCTCCCCTGGTCTCGGAAATATTCGGCAATGGCCGTCGCGGCAAGGGCGCCCCGAACTTTGGCCAGAGGCGGCTGATCTGACGTCGAGACGACGATCACGGATTTTTTTATGCCCTCTTCACCTAGGTCTTTTTCTATGAACTCGCGCACTTCACGTCCACGTTCACCGATCATAGCAATGACGTTCACCGACGCCGCCGTATACCGTGCCATCATCCCGAGCAGCACGCTCTTGCCCACGCCGGAACCCGCCATGATCCCGATGCGCTGACCCTTGCCGCAGGTCAAAAGGCCGTTGATCGAACGGATGCCGAGGTCGATCGGCTGAGAGATCCGTTGCCGCTTTAAGGGGTGGGGGGTAAGTGAGTATAACGGGTATTCTCTGCCCGCGAGGGGGCCTTTTCCGTCAATGGGCTCTCCGCGGTCGTTGATCACCCGTCCGATGAGCGCCGGGGACACACGCACGGAAACTTTTTTTCCCATGGGAAGGACCCTGCTGCCGGCCTTGATGTCAGAGAGATCTCCGACGGCCATAAGCAGCACTTTACCGTCCCGGAACCCTACGACTTCCGCTTCGAGCTCAACATGCTCGGAAAGGATTCGGCACGATTCGCCGATGCTCGCCTTTACCCCTGTTGCCTTGATGATGATCCCCGTGATCTCAATGACCCGTCCGTAGACCTTCATCGGCTCGGTTTCGGAAACGGCCCTGATATAGGAAGATAGATCAATCATGATGAATCTCGTTAACAAAATGCCTAACGGAGACATTGAGGGACACGGATGCTAGGTCCCCCGCGCAAAATTATTCTGTCCCTGTGAATCCGTGGCACATAAAAATTTCGCCGTTCTCACTCTTGGTGTCGTACATTGTTGACTTTCTGTGTTGGCATTATTTCTGATCGTGATGAGCCCGCAGGTCCTTGATCAGGTTCTTCAGCTGCTCGTCCAGGTCGGTCACTACGTCCTCCATGGGCCCCATCACGACAGTCCCATAAGGGGAAACCGAAGGATCGACATCAAACGCGATGTCGGGATGGATCCGCGTCAGATCAGGCTTGTGTTTCATGAAGAAATCGTAGAGCGCGGGATTCACTTTGATCGTGATCTGCCCTGTCCGCTCGAGCTTCAAAAGCCCCTCCTTCGTCATCTTGACGATCTCAGCCGGCTGTATGGTCAATTCCTTCACAACGATCTTCCGTGCGATGCTCATGGCAAGTTCTATCAATTGCGTCTCTATCTCCCTCACGATCCGCTGTCGCATCGCCTCGACATCAGCCAGGATGGTATCCAGTTTGTCGAATAGCACTTTCGCTTTCTTTTCGCCCATGTCGAAACCGGCTTTTTCGCCTGTTGCATACCCTTTCTCATATGCTTCCCGTTCGATGCGGTCGGCGCTGCGGCCTACGGTAAAATCCTCCTTGAATGCCGGCATATCGTAACGGGCAAGACCCGAGTCCTGTCTGCTGCGTTTATACAACAACCTCTTCACCGCCTCTCCCGGCAAGAACGATCTTGCCCTCTGTTTCAAGCTTCCTGGCGACCTTCACAATGTTCTGTTGCGCCTTTTCCACATCGGACAACTTGACTGGTCCCCGCGTCTGCATGTCTTCTTTCAGAATCTGCGCTGCGCGCTGGGACATATTCTTGTAGATCTTCTCTTTAAGTGCTTCCGATGCCGTCTTGAGCGCCAGTGCAAGTTCATCGGTCCCCGTCTCTTTCAGTATCAGCTGAATGCCACGGTCGTCAACTTTGATCAGGTCGTCGAACACAAACATAAGTTTTCGGATTGAGTCCGCAAGTATGTTGTTTTGCTCATCGATTCTGCCCAGGACTGATTGCTCCGTAGACCGGTCGCACTGGTTCAGGATCTCGGCGATGGCCTTGGTGCCACCCATTCGCAGACCTTTGCTTTTCCCCATTTCGAGCTGTCCTTTCAGCACTTCTTTGAGCTCTTCGATGGCGTGCTCAGGAATCCGTTCAGTCGAAGCGATTCGCATCGCGACGTCGGCCTTGAGGGTGTCCGGCAGGGTGGAGAGCACCTCCGCGGCCTGCTGAGGTTCGAGCAGGCAGATAACGAGCGCGATCGTCTGAGGATGCTCCGTTATGAGGAAGTTGACGAGGGTCTTGGCATCGACCCAGCGCAGAGAATCAAGTGGTCCCTCTTTGGAAGCCAGTTCCATGATTTTCAGCGCGCCGTCCTCGCCCAGTCCTTTCGCCAGCACTTTTTTTACGAACTCGGGACCGCCTACGCGAACATCGCCGCGGTTGACGCTTTCCGACACGTCTTTCAGGACATTATCGATCGTGTCCCGTGACACGGTTTTGAGCCTTGTCATGTACATAGTGATCCTGCCGATGTCCTTGACATCGAGACCTTTCAGCACCTCGGCTGCCGTATCTTCGCCGAGGGCACTCAAAAATACCGCGGCTTTTTCATGACCACTCAATGGCATCGAGAACTCCTTGCCTGACTCCGTAAGGCGAATTCCTGACTCTGACCGGTGTATTCATACTCCGAATTTACTCTTCGCTGTTATTTCTCCTCAAGCCATCCCTTGATGAGGTTCGACGCATCTTTAGGGTTTTTCTTGGCCCAATCGATCAGCTGTGCGCGTGACGACCGGTCCTGGTCCCGGATCGTCCTCTGTATCTCACCCGCAGCCTGCGTCAGGTTGAGCTGCGGCTGCGGCAACGCGAGCGGCGTTGGCTCGGTCAGCGTCTTCATGAGCGGCTTTACGACGAAAAGAAAAAGCAGCACGACCCCAATGAGCGGAACGAGATACTTCGAAGCGGTCATCACTGTTGGCACAACCCGTGATGGCACCGGTGTCTCCGCCATGTCTTCCTGCGGGATGACCTCAAAGGGCAAATTCACGACCTTGACCTCGTCACCCCGGTCCGCGCTGAAGCCCACCGCCTTTTTAACCATGTCCTCGAACTGCCTCACTTCGTCTTCGGTGCGAGGAGCGTACTTTTTCTCTGTTGATCCCTGTACAGTTGCATAAGTCCCGTCCACGAGCACGACCGCTGAAAGTTTTTTGATCTCACCTGTCGGACTGATGACATGGCTTATGGTCTTGGTAAGCTCATAGTTTATCGTTTCGTTCTTTTTTTCCGATACCGCCGGCGTGCCTGGGAGTACCGCTGCGGTCTGCTGCCGCCCCGGGAGGTTCGAGGCAACGCCGGGAACGCCACCGCTTGTCCCACCCGTGGATTTTTCCGTGTTCACCTGTTCGCTCCTCGCCACCTGGCTGTCGGGGTCGTATTTCTCTTCCGTTTTTTCTGTCTTGGTAAAATCGAAGCTTGCAGCCACCCTCGCCTTTACCTTGCCTTTACCCACGACCGGTTCGAGCATACTGATGATCTTGGCCTCCACATCTCGTTCATAGTTCCGCTGATACTCGAACTGGCTCCCCGTTTCTGCGAAGTTTTCATCAACGACAGAGGTGAGCATTTCGCCCTCGTTGTTCACAACGGTCACGTTGTTCGCATCAAGCCCTTCAATGCTGCTCGATACGAGATGGACAATTCCCTGGACCTGGGATTGCGATAGCCTTCTGCCCGGCCGCAGCTTCAGGAGGACGGAGGCTTTCGGTTTTTCGTCCTTCTGCATAAAGAGAGTTTTTTCCGGGACCGCCACTTGGACACGGCACTGATCGACTTCTGCCAGAGACCGGATAGTCCGTGCAAGCTCCCCTTGGAGCGCCCGACGGTAGTTCAGCTTCTGCACAAAGTCACTCATGGTGAAGCTTGTTTTGTCGAAAAGCTCAAACCCGACTCCGCCACCCTGAGGTAGTCCCTGGCTGGCAAGTTGGAGCCTGACTTCGTACACCTTGTCGGCAGGCACCATGATCCCCCCACCCGCCGTCGTGTAGGGAATCTTCTGCTCGTTAAGCTTCTGGATGATCGCGCCGGCGTCTTCCTCGCTCAAATTCGAGAAGAGGAGTTGCTGGTCCGCTTTCTGCGTCCACGTCATCAGGAGGATACCAGCGGTGATCACGAGCGCTATCACAACGAGCAGCGCGAATATTTTTTTCATCGGCAAGGTTCGTAACTGTTCTCCAACGTCTGCCATGGCTTCACCTCAAGGAATAAAGTAGTTCGAAGTTTGGTGAAAAGCTTGTTCCTCTTCTCTGTTCCCGCCGCCTAATTCCCGTCTCCGATTGCATTGCCGTTAATAATTACACCTGCATATTCATAACGGTCTGATACGCGGATATCAATTTGTTTCTGACCTCGATCATAAGCTGGAAATTCATGTCGGCTTTTTCCATGGCGAGGATCGCTTCCGTCGGGTCTCCGCCAGATGCCATTTCCTGCACTGCCTTATCTGCCTCGCTCTGAACCTGCGAAATCTTGCCGATCGCTTCCTGCATCATGTCATCAAAGCCCGAAGCCGGATCTTTTCCGGCTTGCATGACTTGAGGCAGCCCCTGGCCTGTGCTCGTACCGCTGATTTGAATGTCGCTCATTTTCCGCCCCCCCTACTTGAATAAGAGTTTGTCACTTTCATCCGCATCCGTTGCTCCTGGGAACTTCATAACCACAGGTTGACGCGAAACGCATCGTTAATGTATTCAAAGGTTCTTGGACCTGGGTTCCTCTGCGCATCCCGACGATGAAGGCCCGTGGTTACTAACTGTTTTTTTCTCCTTGCTTCATGTAAGTGAATCCCCGGAGTCCGACATGCGGTGCCGCCAAATTCCGCTTATTTTCTATACGCTTCCGAGGTCAAGCGTTTTCGTAAACATGGCTTTCGACATGTTGAATGCCGCTACGGAGGCCTCGTAGGCCCGTGATGCCATCATCATGTTCACCATCTCTTCGATGATATTCACGTTTGGCATCGCTACGAAGCCGTCTTTGTCCGCATCAGGGTGGGACGGATCGTATGTCATCTTGAACGGTGAATCGTCCTTAACAATACTGCTCACTTTCACCCCTGTGAGGCCGTCCTGACCAGACCCCAGAGGGTCGGTGGTAAACACCACGTCCTGCCTGCGATAGGGTCCACCCTCGGCCGAACTGGTTGAGTGGGCATTCGCCATGTTGGAAGCAATTACGTTCATCCTCTGACGTTGTGCCGCGAGCGCTGAAGCGCTTACCGTAAATACACTGAATGAATCCATTTGTCATCCTCATCAATTCTGCAGAGGGCAGGGTTTCAACACTTTGTATTTTTGCCCTTTGACCTATGCTGTCGTGCTAAGTGCGTTCTTGAACATCTGGATCTTTTTTTTGAGCAGAGTGATTCCCGCCTCGAAGAGCATGGCATTTTCCGTCATCTTCGCCACTTCCTGGTCCATTTCGACATTGTTTTTGTCGGCCCAGGGCTTCGCATCCTCTTCTTGAATCTCGCCGGACGCGTTCTCTCCTGATCCAGCCTGTATGTGTCTCGCATCCGTGATGGTCATACTCATCTCATTGCCGAGGACTTGGCTGAACTTGACGTCCTTTGCCTGGTAATTGGGCGTGTCTACGTTCGCAATGTTCGAGGCAAGGACGCCGTTCCGTATACTGGCTTGCCGGACGACACGCTCCAATATGTTCATACTGTCAGACATATGTCCCTCCTCCGGCTCTATAATCAACAACCGTGCCAGACGCCGCTCCATGCTCCGAAATTCGGGATGCGAAAAACTGAATGAATACAGCAAGTTTATCAATAGTTTTTCTCTATGCTTATTCCTCGTTCCGTTTTCGCCATTCCCCAATCATCCTGCCCGGCAAAATTTTCACCCTACCGGCAATTTTTGCCCATACTCATTCAATTTGTTCCTGACGGTTCTGACGCTGACACCCAACAGTTTTGCGGCCTTGGACTTGTTGCCATTCACCTCTTTGAGCGTTTTCAGAATCACATCTCGTTCCATCTCCTTCAATTTCCCGTTCATCATCGTCTGGGATTCGGCCTGATCGAGCATAAGATCCGCTGTGTCCACGACCGCCCCGCTGCAGAGGAAGACCGAACGCTGGATAACGTTTTCCAGCTCCCGTACGTTCCCACGCCACGGCATCTGTTTGAGTAGAGCAATCGACGCCGGCGTGCATCCCTGCAGTTCCTTCCCGGCCTGCGCAGAAAACCGCTTTGCAAAATGCTGCGCCAGCAAGTCAATGTCTTCCTGACGTTCCCGGAGCGGTGGCACTTTGAGCGGAAACACGTTCAGCCGGTAGAACAGGTCTTCCCTGAATCGACCCTCGACGCATTCGCTGCCAAGATCCCTGTTCGTTGTTGCGAGTACCCTGACATCGACATGCACCGGTTCTTTTCCTCCGATACGGTCAATCTCACGCTCCTGAAGCACGCGCAGGAGTTTCGCCTGAAGCATGAGAGGCATCTCGCCGATTTCGTCCAGAAGGATCGTTCCTCCATCAGCCAGCTCCATCTTACCTTTTTTGCGGTCCACGGCACCCGTAAACGCCCCTTTCTCATGCCCGAAGAGTTCCGATTCAAGAAGGTTATCAGGAATGGCCGCGCAGTTCACGGCGACAAAAGGTTTGCCCTTTCGCTTGCTCGCTTGGTGGATGTGGCGGGCCAGTAGCTCCTTGCCTGTGCCGCTCTCGCCCGTGATCAAGACGGTAATGTCGCTGCCTGCGAGGTTTCCTGCGAGCTGCACGATCTTCTGCATTTCAGGATTCTCGGTCAGGATGTCTTTATCAGCCGCTTGTCTGCTTATGATCGATTCGATGGTCTTGCTCAAGGCGTCGAAGGAGAAGGGTTTCATGAGGTAGTCCGTTGCACCTTCCTTCATGGTTTCGACAGCGTTCTCGACAGTGCCGAACCCTGTGATCACCAGCACCGGCATGTTTCCTATGCGGCGGCGCGCTTCCTTCAGGAACGTGAGCCCGTTCATCTTCGGCATCTTCATGTCCGTTACGATCATAGAGTAGGGCGCTTCGTTCAGTTTCCCGACAGCTTCGGCTCCGCTCTCGCAGAGGATCGCCTGGTGACCGAGACGCTGGATCGCTTCGGAAAGCGCTGCGCGCATCTGCGGGTCGTCATCTACAACGAGTATGGGTTTTGCGTTTGCGGTATTCACAGCATTACTCTTTGATGTATTCACAGCATTACTCCTTTATGTCAGAGCTCTGGGCGGCAGGAAAATACGATTCCTGCCAGTCACCATCAACTAAACTTCCGCAGCAACGCATGCTCCCGTCCGCTTCTCTGCGTACGCCGCCTTTCCTGATTGGTCCCTTCCTGCATTACCGGAAAGCAAAGGCGGAAGGTGCTGCCTCTTCCCGGCTCGCTCGTTACGTTAATATATCCGCCGATGGATTGCATGATGTTTGACGCTATCACGAGTCCGAGTCCCGTTCCGCTGTCTTTGGTCGAGAAGAATGGGTCGAAGATGCGCTCCAGGTCCTGTCGGGGGATACCGCATCCCGTGTCGTTGACACTAACCACGACGGCATCTTTGCCCGTCTCCATGCTAACATCGATCGCTCCGCCGTCAGGCATTGCTTGCACGGCATTAATCATGATGTTCATGAAGACCTGCTTCAGCAGTTCGGCATCGCCGGACAGCTCGCATGCTGCTATCGATGTCCGAAGCCGCACGTTTCTCGAATCCATCATTGGCTGGAGCAGGCGCACGGATTCCTCGATAACAGTGTCAATCCGTATGGCTTTAAGCGCTGGTTTATTCGGCCGCGCGAAAAAGAGCATATTGGTCAGAATCGTATTGAGGCTGCCAATGCCCTCCGTGATGCCCTGCGCAAGGTCCCTGTGCGAAGTGGTCGAAAGTTCTTTTTCCAGCATGCTCGCGAAGAGCTCTATGCTGCAAAGCGGATTTCTGATCTCATGCACGAGCTTGGCGGCCATTTCACCCATGGAGATCAACCGCTGGTTCCGTTCATGCCGGAGCTCGAGTTCCCGCAGCCGGGTGATGTCCTTGATCAGGATTACCCGTCCCCGAAGACATCCCTCCACATCGACGACGTCGGAATGGGACAGGATGACCGTATAACGCTTATCCCCCGCTTCGAGAACAGTATCCGTGCCCTCCAGGGTCAGTGAGAATTCGACTGCGGCAAAAGGCTTGCCGAGGGCCTCGGAGAGGGACGTTCGTAGTAGTTCTTCTGCTGACCGATTCATCGTGGTCACACGCCCTTCGGGATCCACCGCAACGATCGCTTCTTCGAGGTTGTAGAGGATGGCCTTGAGATAGTCCTTGTTCCGCTCAGCGTCAGCAAGAGCGTCGTTCAGCTGCCTGTTTTTGACCTCAAGTTCGTTAGACAGGCGAGCGATCCGGTCCTTCAACTCTCCATAGTACGTTTCGAGGCTCTTCGATGCAGCGGAAAACGTCTGGAATGCTTCGTTCAATTGGTCGATCTTCATCAGTACATCCTATTCGGTCCTTCTCCGGAGCTGTACCCCTTTGAGTTCGGCTGCAGCAAAACGTCCAATCTCATTGTTTTCCTCCTGTATGGCCTTGAGCGATTGCTCGGCGTCTTCACCCTTCGTCATAGTCGCTATCCGGTAAAGTGCCCAGTCCGCATCCGCTGCGGTCCTGCCATTCTTGGGTTCCTTCTCGGGACTCGCGGCAACGGCGACGCGATAATAAGCGAGCGCCTCCTGTCTGTTCCCCTCAGCGTACAGAATATCTGCGAACTTCACAGCTGTTGTGGGCGAGACGGTTTTATTATGGATGGCCCGCTCGCAGAACGCCTTTTCCTTCTTAATGTTCGTGAGCAGCTTCATCGAATCGAGAAGCAGGAGAACATCGTTCTCGTTCACATCTTGGATTTTCATGATTGACTCCGCTGCGGTCCGGCACTCCTTGGAGGCCAGGGCGATCTTGGCCTGGATGCGCAGGACCTCGTCACCGCCGGTCGCTGGATTCGCATGCTTCATATAGTCGCGCGCGGACGCCGCATCGCCCAGGTCCGCATAGAAATTGGCAAGCAGCAGCCAGGCTTCTGACTGGACATCCGGGGGGCCGTATTTGATGAGCCAGGAGCATACGTCGAGAAAGGGCTTGCCGGCGTTCCGGAGGTGAGGGGCGATTTTGATGATCGACCTGGCCCGAGATGGATCAAGAAGCCAGCGACCCGCCATCGTCCACAGCTTGATGAACTTGTTGGGGTCGCGGTCCTTCGCTTCATTAAACACGGACTCAACCTCATCGAGGGCGGAACTGACCGGGTTCCTACGCAATATGAGCTCTCTCAGGAGAGAAAGGGACTCATTAAATTTTTCCTGGGTCCTGTATAGCCTGGCCAGCAGGATCAGTGCGGCATCGTACTGCTTCCCGTAGGGATAGTTCTTTTTGATCTCCAGGAGCGCGGCTTGGGCTTCTTCTTTTTTCCCCATCTGCAAATAGGCGTCGGCGAGGTTCATGGCAGCTTCGCGCTTGAGGGAGCGATCCGGTGATTTCGTCGCACGAGTAAACGCGGTCACTGCATCATCGAACCGTTTCTCAGTCAAAGCAATAAGACCCAGCCCCTGGGCAGCCCAGTAATTAAACGCCGGATCTTTCACAAATTCAAAGAAGATCCTTGCATCTTTCAATTTGCCGATTCGGCGATAACTCTCGCCGAGATTGTACATCGTTTCCGGCGAAGAACGGACCAGCTCTGGATCCTGCTCGATCATGTCGTGGAAAAGCTTGTGCGCCTCCTCGTTTCGGTTCAGCGCCTGGAGAGTGATGGCCCGTTTGATCAGCGTCTGATGTGATGTCCCCGCTTTTTCATAATGGACAAGCGCCTCCCGGAACTCTCCGAGCTGGTAGCGCGCTTCCGCGATGCCCAGGTGCGCTCGCTCGGCAAGGCTCGACTGCGGGAATTGTTTTAGCAAGACGTCAAAGCAATCAGCCGCCTCCGAGGAATAGCCCATGTCGGCATAAACTTTAGCTCGCTCGAACAGCATACGTTCTTTGTCTACCGGTGATCTGGCATACACATAAGCTAGCCTGTAGTGCTCGATGGATTCATATCGGTGTTTGAGTGCCGCGAGTGCCTGTGCATAAACATAGTGATAGTCCGAGAGTTCTTCATGTGAGGGGTGATAGGCGGAGAGAGCATCGATAGTCATCGCCGGCTTGTTCTCGGCAATCAACGCCTTTGCTCTCTCCAGGGGGGTGGGCGGACCGGTACTCTCTATTGCCTTCGCTTGATGCATGTTCGCAAGTATCAGCATCAGCGTTAGAGAGAAGATACGAAAGAATATCCTCATGCCCGCTCATATAAGCAACAAGCGTGCCCGAAAATAACTGTTTGAATTTTAACGGGTATGGATTGGAACGGGACTGTCAGTTAACTGACGTTGACGAAGGAATGGCGGAGGAAATCACCGTTTCTGCATCTCGATTCCCATTTTTTTTATTTTTTCAAGCAGCGTTGTACGGTTGATTCCGAGCAGTTGGGCGGCCTTGCTTCTGACACCGCCCGCTTTCTCGAGGGCCTTGCGAATCATGGTACGCTCCATAGAGATTACCATTTCATTCAGGTCTATACCGCTTTCGCCAATTTCAACTGTGTTGTTTTGCCCGGCAACACGAAGCACATTGGTTTCGCCGTGAACAATTGGTGTCTCAGCTGACGACGTTGCAGATGCAACGGCGGAAAATGTCAACTGGTGAAGTTTTTCCGGCAGGTCCGATACTTTTATGACCGGTCCTGTCGCAAGGATAGTCAGGCGCTCAACAAGATTTTCAAGTTCGCGAACATTCCCCGGCCAGTTGTATTTCATTAGGCATTCCATTGCGTCCGGCGAAAACGTGAAAGGCTCCCGTTTTCTCTTGCGACAAAACTCATGGACAAAATGGGCCAGCAGGAGAGTAATGTCCTCGAGCCGGCTTCTGAGCGGCGGAAGATGGAGCGGGATCACGTTTAGGCGATAGAACAGGTCTTCCCGGAACAATCCGTCTTTTGTTGCCTTTTCCAGGTCTCTATTGGTTGCCGCCAGGATGCGCACGTCAACTTTTATAGTCTTCACACCGCCCACTCGCTCGAACTCGCGCTCCTGAATCACCCGGAGCAATTTAACCTGAAGTGAAGGATCAAGCTCACCCACCTCGTCGAGGAAAAGTGTGCCTCCCTGCGCGAGTTCGAAGCGGCCGACACGGGTATTGATCGCTCCGGTGAAAGCACCCTTTTCGTGACCGAAAAGTTCCGACTCGAGGAGGTCTTTGGGAATGGTGGCGCAGTTGAGGGGAATAAAGGGGCCGCCTGCACGAGAGCTGTTGTTGTAGTGGATGGTCTTGGCGATAAGTTCTTTGCCCGTTCCGCTCTCGCCGGTGATGAGCACGGTACTGTCCGTGTCCGCGATCTTTTCGATCAGTTCGTACACCACCTGCATGCGCGGCGAGTCTCCGATGAGCCCCCTGAAGTCGTACTTCTTCTTGAGCTGCATCCTTAGCATAACATTTTCTTTTTGTAGTTTTGATACGGAGAGCGCCTTCTCGATGACTATCAGGAGCTCGTCGAGGTTGAAGGGCTTGGTTAGATAATCGAATGCTCCCAGCCGCATTGCTTCGACAGCGGTCTGGACTGTGCCAAAGCCCGTTATGACAATGACGGGCATACTGATCTTAGATGCTATGACTTCCTTGAGCACATCCATCCCCGTGATGCCGGGCATCACGAGGTCGGTAAGGACAAGATCGAACTTCTCCGCCCGAAGCGTGTCGAGGCCCGCTTCACCGTTTTTGGCTAGCGTAGCCTCGAATCCTTTTTCTGAAAGAAATGAACGAAGCACGTCCCTGACAGTATCGTCATCTTCTATAACAAGAACTTTATGCATGTGGTAGCAATAACATAACAAATTAAACCCTCCCTGTCAACTGTTTGACAGGACACATCCTTGTGAAAAATTGCCTACGGGACTGGTAAGCATCCCGTCATGTTTTTGAGACAGTTTAGTTAACAGTCATTACTTTGACAGCAGTAGAAAATACTACATATTTATTTTCAATAAGATAGGTTCGGCATAATATTTGTATATGTTCTCAGCATTGACACGAGGAGGAATCTCATGGTCGAAGAAAAAGAAGATACGCAATCTGAAGAAAAGGTGGAAAAAGCCGCAGGGTCAAAAAAGAGTAACAAGAGCCTGTTTATCGTAATCGGAATCATCGTGTTCGCCGTTGCCGGAGGCATCGCCGCATATTCTCTGCTGTTCAGCGGTAAGGGTGGAGAAAGCTCGCAGGAAAGCAAACATGACTTGAAAAATGACCCGAAGAGCGCGCTTGTTGCACTTGATGCGTTCGTCCTGAACCTTGCGGAACAGGGGAGGTTTTTGAAGGTGACCATGCAGTTTGAAATCACCGATCAGGCCGAACAGCCGTTAGTTGCCGAGAGGACCCCTCAGTTGCGCGATGCCATCATAACGCTCATGAGCAGCAAATCCGCGGAGACTCTTTCGAGCCCCGAAGGAAAAATGCAGATCAAGGATGAGCTTCTCCTGCGGGCCAACCAAGCGGTAGGCAAGGACGTATTTAAAAATCTCTACTTTACGGAGTTTGTAATGCAATGAGTGACATCCTTTCACAAGACGAGGTTGATGCCCTCCTCAAGGGCGTGCAAAAGGGAGAGATCGGCACCGAGGAGGCAAAGCACAAGATCATGTCCGGTGTGAGGCCCTATGACCTCACGAGCCAGGAGCGGATCGTCCGCGGACGCATGCCGGGCCTTGAAATGGCGAACGAACGGTTTGCACGGTTCTTCAGAAACTCGGTTTCCACGCTGGTCATGCAATTCGCCGACATCAGCATCCATAATGTGGGGATCATCAAATTCGGCGAGTTTATGAAGACCATTCCATTTCCGTCGAGCATCAATATCTTCAAAATGGAACCGCTCAAGGGATACTCGCTCTTGGTACTCGAAGCTCCCCTGGTATTCGCGTTTGTAGAGTTTTTCTTCGGCGGTGCCACCGTGCGGAACGTCAAATCCGAGGGACGCGCGTTCACCACCATCGAACAGCGGGTCATCAAGAAGGTCGTTACAATGGCGCTCACGGATATCGCAAGCGCCTGGTCTGGAATTTCGCCGATCAAACCCGAGCACGTGGGTTCGGAAATGAATCCCCAGTTCGTGACCATCGTTACCCCCAGCGAGATCGTCATCAAGATCGAGATACACATTGAGGTGGAAGACTTTGCCGGTAAGCTGTTCTTTTGCATCCCCTATTCCATGATTGAGCCGGTGAAGGATAAGCTCTACTCGGGAATCCAGAGCGACAAGTTCGATCTCGATCATCGCTGGGTCAGTCGGCTGAAAGACATCCTTATAAACTCGTCGGTCACGGTCACGGCTGAAATCGGCAGCGCGACGCTAACCTTCGGCGATTTGATGAGCCTGAAGGAAGGCGACGTTCTCACACTCAACACCTCGACCACCGACGATCTGGTCATTAGTGTGGAGGACACGCCTAAATTCGGCGGAAGGCCCGGCTTTAGTAGGGGAAGCCAGGCAATCCGAATCGTGAAGATGCTGACGTGAATTCAAAATTCAGAAAAGGAGTTATCAATGGAGCAGGCTCAAGCGACAGGCAAGACTCAGGTGCTTAATCCGCCTACACAGGGGGCACGGTTCGAGGAATTGAAGGCCAGCAATGGGACGGGGGGAGTGCAGCGGGACATGGATTTTCTGCTCGACATCCCCCTCGAAGTCTCGGTGGAACTCGGCAGGTCACGCATGCTCATCAAGGATCTGCTTCAGCTTGGACAGGGCTCCGTGATCGAGCTGGACAAGCTTGCCGGTGAACCCATGGAAGTGCTGGTAAACAACAAACTCGTGGCGCGCGGCGAAGTTGTCGTGGTCAATGAAAAATTCGGGATCAGGCTCACCGACATCATCAGCCCGACGGAAAGGATTCAAAAACTCAAATGATTGACCTTTACCTGCATATGGGGGTCGCACTGATACTGGTCAGTGGATTGATTTTCCTGCTCGGCCTGTTCATCAAGAAAAAACAGGATAAGAGCAGTCTGATGAAGGTCATGGGATATCAGTCCCTAGGACCGAAAAAAGGGATGGCCATGGTCAAGGTCGGCCAGGAAGTACTGCTGCTCGGCGTGACGACAAACGACGTTAAATTATTGAAGACCCTGAACTGTCTCGATGAGGAGACGGGGCATCCACGCTCTTTCGAACCAGAAAAGACCGACCGGGTGATCGTCGCCAACTCCGATGATAGACTCAAGAAGCTCAGGGCAATCAAGGACGCCTTAGTATGCAAGTAACCGATCCCGCAATCCAGGTATTTCTGATCATCAGTTTTCTGTCCTTTCTGCCGGCAATGCTGGTTATGTTCACGTCCTTTACCAGGATTGTGGTGATCCTCTCCTTTTTACGCCAGGCCATCGGCGCCCAGACGATACCGCCGAACCCGGTGATCATTGGCCTCTCGATATTCCTCACATTCTTTGTCATGTCTCCGACGATCGACGTGATCACGAAAGATGCGATCGGCCCCTATATGGACAAAAAAATTACCATCCAGCAGGCAATCACTGTTGCGACGCCGCCGCTCAAGACCTTCATGCTGAAGCAGACGCGGCAGAAGGACATAGCGCTTTTTTTGAACATCGCGAAAACACCGGTGCCGGCGGCTCCTGTGGACCTGCCCATGCGGATCGTCGTGCCGGCATTTGCAATCAGCGAGCTTAAGACCGCGTTCGAAATCGGCTTCCTCCTTTTCCTGCCTTTTTTGATCATCGACGTCGTTGTCTCGAGCGTCCTGCTCTCCATGGGCATGATGATGCTTCCGCCCGTGCTCGTATCGCTCCCCTTCAAGCTTCTGCTCTTCGTGCTCGTCGACGGGTGGAATCTCGTTGTGGGATCTATTGTAAGGAGCTTTCAATGACCGTTGATCTCGTAAGAGAACTTTCCGGCGATGTTTTTAAGACGGTGGTGATTGTTGCAGCTCCGGTGCTGCTCGTGAGTCTTACGGTGGGCCTCGTCATCAGTTTGTTCCAGGCAGTAACGCAGATCCAGGAGTTCACCCTGACCTTTGTGCCGAAAATACTGGCCGTCTTCGTCACCTTGTACCTCTTTTTCCCCTGGATCGCGAGGGTCCTGATCACGTATACCACGGACCTTATCACAAAAATCCCGGTGTATATACGATAATTCAGGACTGCAACAGAGTTCAGAGACAGGAAACTATGGAATCATTCGCACACTACATACCGGCCTTTCTCTTCATCCTTCTCCGGGCGGGGATTGTTTTAAACATGCTTCCGTTCATCAGCAGCACGGCCCTCCCGCCTCAGTTCAGGATCGGTCTTGCCGTGGCAGTTGCTCTCGTTCTTACGCCAGTCTTGGATATTCAAGTCGTAAAAGCCGACATCCCCCTTATTGTGGTCCGGGAAGTGATGTTCGCAATGATCTTTGGCTTTACAGCGCGGTTAATCTTTTTTGCAGTAGACATGGCGGGGCAGGTAATGAGCAATGTCAGTGGCCTTTCCATGGCCGCCAGCTTTAATCCCGAAATGGGCCAGTCTACGGATTTATCTCAATTGTACAGCATCTTTGCGACTCTCCTGTTCTTCGCCATCGATGCACATCATGATCTTATAGCGATTTTCGTCAAGAGTTA
>Ga0187771_10001181_pt1 | contig 17239 bp, 13 predicted proteins | sample 0116_SJ02_MP15_1_FD_133139 | JGI IMG/M metagenome (GOLD analysis project Ga0187771, IMG submission 133139) | Tropical peat soil microbial communities from peatlands in Department of Meta, Colombia - 0116_SJ02_MP15_10_MG | ecosystem: Environmental > Terrestrial > Soil > Wetlands > Peat | place...
AGCAACATGACGGAAAAGACAATCGAAATGGTCTGGAGCCACTGCGAAATCGGCCCGTGGATCATGTGGTGCGCGCCGGTCCAGACATAAACGAAAGCCAGCGACCAGAAGCCGATCATCGAAAGCTTGTGACTGTAGAGCGGCGTGTTCGAAGCCTTGGGGATGAAGTAATACGCCATTGCCAGGCCAATCGGAGTGAAGATCAAGCCGACCGCGTTGTGAACGTACATCCAGTTCAGGTTGGCCTGGTTGGTGCCGGTGGTGAAAAGTACGGCGACGTTTCCCGTGGGATAAACGAAAGTGGTCCACAGGACGGTCGCCATCGTGTACCACAGGCTGACGTACATCTGCTCGTATTTGCGCGTGGCGACGGTGGCAAAAACATTGATCCCGAACATCACCCAGGCCACGACTACGAGTCCCACCAGCGGCAAGGGAAGTTCCGCGTATTCCCAGCCTTTGTTGTAGCCGGCGGGGAGCGCATACACGGCGCTCAGGACGATGATGTTCCACAAAACTGCGGTGGCTACGCCGAGTTTTTCGCTCCACAGCTTAACGCCGCAGAGACGGGGCACAACGTAATAGGCCAGTCCGAGATTTGCCGGGAGGAGCCAGCCGAAGAGCATTCCGTTGACGTGCAGCGGGCGCAGGCGGCCATACGTGAGGTAGGCGACGTTGCCCATAAGTTGCGGCCAAACGAATTTGGCCGCGATGGTTAAAGCGATGATTCCGACAACAAAAAAATAAGCGACAGCGCTCAACAGAAACCACTTCGCTGTCGTGTCTTCGTGGATCGAATCGGCCAGCGGAACTGCACCGATCGGTGTAGCGCGCGTTACTTGCACTTGTCGTTGTTCGGGCATTTCGCCTCCTGGCTTGTCAGAGAGACTCTTGTCGGAGAGACGTTTATCGGAGAGACGTGGATCGGAAAGACGTTCACCTGGGACGTGAGCGGTGCGGATTTCTCACCTGAAGGTGAAACTGTCTGGGAATTCAAACTGCGAATGAAATTAATGATGTTTCCGACGTCGTTCTGATTAAGGTCGTAGTCAATCCACGGAGGCATGGCCGTGCCCTGCACTCCGTAGAGGATTGAGTTAAACAGCCGTTGATCGCTCACGCTGTTGATGAATGCGCTGTTGCGCAGATTGCGCGGGCGCGGGCTGATATCGATCGAATTCGGACCCTTGCCGTCGGCCTTGCGGCCGTGGCATCCGGTGCAGCGCTCGAGGAATAGTTTCTCCCCTTCCGCGATCGACGTCGGCGACGAGGCCACCGGATTCTGCGCTGGCACTTTGTGCTGCACGAGTTTTTCCCGCGGCTGCTTGACGAAATTCTGGAAGACGTAGGCGAGCACGTCTTTGCGTTGCTGTTCGCTGAGCACGCGCTCCCAGGGCGGCATGGATGTGCCCGGGACGCCTTCTTTCAGCGATTTCAGGAAACGCTCCTCCGGCTTCGAGTTCATGAACTCGGCTTTGGTCAGATCACGCGGCGCGGGATCAAGATACAGGTACGTGACGCCTTTGCCGTCGCCCTTTTCCCCGTGGCAGCGGGCGCAGAGACCTTTGTAGATCTCTTCCGGGCTGTTGAACTTGGGCGCGGTGCTGCGGGTCATCAGATACGCGGTCATGGCGCGATAATCGTCGTCGCTGAATCCGAACACGGGCATGATGGAGTCGGGAATGCGCGACTTGGGCTCGCGGAAGTGAGCTATGAGCCAGTCCTGGTCGCGGATCAGCGCCTCTGACGAAAGATCGGGAGAGATATGCCCGTCCTTGTCGCCCAGTTTGTGGCAGGCGGTGCAGGAGCGCTGCGCAATCAATTGCTCGCCGCGCGCGACATCGGACATGCCGCCGGCGCTGATCGTCTTAAGTCCCGCTGGCAGCCTCGTCTGCTGCTGATGGGCGAGATACTGCTCCATCGTAGTTTCCGCGTAGTTCACGCCACGGCGGCTTTTCAGAAAAACCACCAGGGCCTTGATGTCGTCGTCTGTGAGATCGAACTTGGGCATGAACGAGAGCGCGCTGTAATCGCGCGGGTTTACCGTGTGCCCCCAGAGATAATCAATGCGCCAGCGCTTGCCGACTTCACTCAAATCGGGACCTAGGGTACCGTGCGAAAGGCCCTGAATGCGGTGGCAGCCGTAGCAGGCTTTTTCAAAGAACAGCTGGCGGCCGCGCTGCACAAGCGGCGTGCCGGGGAAGTTCTGCTCCGTGTGGCATTGGGCGCAGTTGGCCTGCATGTACTCTTTGCCGGTCAGCTTCGTTTTATATTCCGCGCGCCAGTTGGCCTGCGTGACGTAGCCGAGCATAGGACTCGGCCAGAAGATGTCCTCGCCATGGGCGTCGGAGACTTCCAGTCCGCGGCCTTGCCCGTCGTGGCAGATGGTGCAGCCGAAATCGGTGAACTTGTGGCGGCGCTCCCAGCGGCCGTTGCGCTGCACGTCGCCCAGCGCTTCTGAATAAGGATGTGTGTGCAGCGGCTCGGCATGTCCCTGGAAGCGTGGATCGTCGCTGGCGATGTGGCAGGTGGTGCAGCGGTCCACGCGGGACTCGCCGAATTGCGTGACGATAATCTGCTCGATCCGTGGGCTGCGTTCGTCGAGCGCGCGACGTTCGGCGTCAGTTTTCGCCAAGCTGCGTGCCTGCTCGAAATAGGCGGTCTGATGCCTCTCCCACCGATTGAAGAACTGATCGTAGAAGACGATGCCGTGCACGATCAGCACCACGAAGCTTACGACCGCCAGCGTTACGCGCGTACTCACTCAGTTCTCCTCACACTCTTCCGAAGCTGCACGTCACCAAGGCGAGACGAACTCCCAGTTTGGCCCGCGGAAGAATGTGCCAATGATGATCAAAAAAACGTTCACGACTACGAATGTCAGAAACAGAGAATTGGCCAGCAGGCGCTCGCGCGCGAACCAGCGGCCAACGCCCACCACTTTGCGATCGATGTAAGGAACCAAAAGCAGAAGCAGCACCTCGATGGTGGGAATACCCACGCCTCCCCAGAACGCCGAATAGCTGACTTGCTCCTGCAGGCCGAGGAAATACCACGGCGCCTTGGCCGGATTGGGCGGATGCATCACGTTCACCGGCTCCTCCAGCGGCGCGTTGAAGAAGAGCGAAACCAGCAGAATGCCGGCGACGGTGATCAGGAAAACCACCAATTCCGCCGTGAAGAGATTCGGCCAGGCAAAAACCGAGCGATCGGGAACGTTGCCGATCTTGGTGAAAGGCCCTCGCACTAATCCCTGGATGCCGTATTGGCGCTTCTGCAGAACAGGCTCGGCGGCCGCAGCCGCTGCCGGAGAAGTGGCCATTACTACCGCCGGCCCTTGAACGACTTCAACTTGAGTTTGCGGGGCGTCAGCGGGAAGGGCGTCTTCTTCCTCGGGCCGGGACAAACCGCCATCCTTGCGAATGCGCCAGCAATGAATCGCGACCAACAATGACAGCACGACCGGCAGCACGACAACGTGCAGCACATAGAAGCGCAGCAGCGCTTCCTGGCCGACCGTCGAGTCGCCGAGCAGGATGAACTTCACCTGCTTGCCCACCAGCGGCGCATAGCTGGCAATGGAGGTTCCGACGGTGATGGCCCAGAAAGCAAGCTGGTCCCAAGGCAGAAGATAGCCGGTGAAGCTCAAGAACAACGTGACCAGCAGCAACAGAACACCCAGCACCCAATTGAATTCCCGCGGTGGCTTGTAGGAGCCGGTCAGGAACACGCGGCACATGTGCAGAAAAACCGCGGCCACCATACCGTGCGCGGCCCAGCGGTGCATGTTGCGCAGGAAGATGCCGAAGGCGACTGTTCCGCGCAGGTCGAGCATGCGGTCGTAGGCCTGCGTAGTCGAAGGGACGTAATAGAACATCAGCAGAATGCCGGTCACCACCAAAATGACGAAGAGGAAGAAGGAGATCAGGCCAAGGCCCAGCGTGAATGAGGGCTTCAGGCTGTGGCGATGCACTTTGACGGGATGCAAATGCAAAAAGAAGTTGGTGAAGCTGGTCGAGGCCCGCCCCAGATCGGACGAGGGAAGCGGGTTGCGGAAAATCGAGCGCCAGATGTTGTGGGGCAACTCGATGAGCGGTTTCCAGGGGGATTTCGTTTGATGGCTCATACGCGCAAGTAATTCCCCGCTTCGATTTCGGTGTCTTTATCCACTTCAAGGTCGCCGTTAGGCGCGAGGCTGACCTGGAACCACGGCAACGCTCGAGGAGCCGGGCCGCCGGTCACGTTGCCGTCTTGGTCGAACCGGGAGCCGTGACAGGGACAAGCGAAACCGGTTTCGGAAACTGCAACAATGCAGCCCAGATGCGTGCAAGTGGTGGAGATAGCGGCGATCTTTTCGCCATCACGAACGATGCAGACGCGGCGCTCATCGAGCGAAACGCGCGCCCCGGAAGGAAAATCCTCGGGCTTGCCAATCGAAAAACGGTTGGGTTGGCCATAGGTGGCGCGCGGCTTAATGAAAATTAGGTTGGAGAAGACAGTAATAATCAGCGAACCGAACAGACCGAAGCCGCTCAACCAGGACAATGCCTTCCGCCGGGTCATCGCGTCGGGGCTCTCTTCAATCGCGGGCTTCGTCGCTGTCTTCATCCTCGTCCTCCTCTTTCTCTTTTGCCGGAGATTCGACCAGCTCCTCCACGTCCGACCAGAAGACCTGATATTTGGCGTCCTCCAGATTGCGGAAGTAGTTCCTCTTTACGGCGAACACAAACACCAGGACGGCCCCGATTCCCATGCACAAGCTGGCGATGATGGCAAGCCAAGTGAGCTCCATTTGCCGTGCCTAATGGCCATGAGATCGTCGGGAGTCTTTCCCATGGCCCTTCTCGGAAACTCCCGCTATCCAGATGGGTTTCTCATGCAAGCGATAAAGGGCCACTGCACGCGTCTGGGCCTGTGCAGCGAGGTTTGCCACTGGCGTCTGGCTCAAAACACGTCTAACGGCGACCTGCGCTTCCGCCCACACCTGGTGAGCCGGGCACCAGGATTTCCGGTCACACGAAGGGCCTTCCTCAAGGCACTGGTTCAAACGGACCGGGCCTTCCATCGCTTCCACCACGTCGAGCAAGGAAACGCCGCTGGCAGAAACGGCCAGAGCATACCCTCCTCCGGCACCGCGCTGCGACCGGATGAGACGGCGACGGACTAACTGCTGCAATACCTTCGACAAAAAGTGCCCGGAAACATCGGTTGCCCTGGACAACTCGGACTGGCGCACGGTGGAACCTGGGGATAAGCCGGCCAGATGGATCATCACACGGACTGCGTAATCCGTAGCGCGGGTAATCTGCATGAATTTCCCAAATTGGACCTGTTTGGTCCAATTTCGACCTGACGTTACATCCGCGCCGACAACGCTGTCTGTGATTTCCGGCACTAGAGATTGTGAGCCGTCTCACACCCTGTCCAGGACTCCAGGAAAGATGGAATGGCAGATTGTGGGAGAAGTATCCTTGCCTGACACTGCGCCGGCATCAGTGGGAAGCTGATGCGGCTCTTTCCTGCCGGATGATCTCCAGATACTTTCTGGCTGTTTCGGTGATGATCTCGGGCTTGCCTTGGGCCAGCGCAGCAGCGTTCACCAGATCGCTTCCCACTCCGAGTGCTGCCGCGCCTGCTTTCAGATACTGGGCAGCGGTGTCCAGCGTGACACCGCCGGTTGGTATCAAGCAGATGTGCGGCAATGGCGCCTTCAATGCCTTCAGGTAACTTGGCCCGCCCACCGCGGAACACGGGAAGATCTTCACATAGTCCGCTCCCGCGTTCCAGGCAGTGACGACCTCTGTGGGCGTCAGCGCTCCCGGAATAGAAATCTTCCCCAGCTCTTTTGTTCGGGAAATTACCTCCCGATGCAAACTGGGGCTCACCACGAACTCCACTCCCGCGTCGATAGCGGCAGAGCATTGGCGCGGGTCGAGGACGGTGCCGGCGCCAAGCAACAGCTGATCGCCATATTTCTTTCGTAGGCTTTCAATCACGCCGATCGCGCCCGGAACCGTCATGGTGACCTCCATGACGGTGACTCCGCCCGCAACCATGGCCTCCACTAAAGCGTGTGCTTCACTAGCGGACTTGGACCGAAGCACCGGGATCAATCCCAACGATTCCAACCTGTGCCGGATCTGTTCTGACATAAATTCTTAGCGCGCGATGCGCGCTGACGCTCCTTTCATCACTCGTTCCACTTCGGCCAGCGTGGCCATGCTGGTATCTCCCGGCGTGGTCATGGCCAAGGCGCCGTGCGCGACACCGCACTCCAGCGCCCACTGCGCCGGCTTGCCGGTGAGAAAGCCATAGATCAGGCCAGAAGCGAACGAGTCACCCCCACCCACCCGATCGAGGATTTCCACATCTTTCTGCGGCACGTGCAGGATTTCTCCATCGTAGAGGGCGATTGCTCCCCAGGCATTGTTGGTAGCCGTACGCGCCGTGCGCAGAGTGCTGGCAACCAATTTGAGATTAGGATAAGAGGCCGCGACTTGGCGGAGCATGCGCTCGTAGCTGGCCACCGGCAGCTCGTCGAAAGTTTCCTTAACCCCCTCGAGTTTGATATCGAGAGCGGCCGAAAAATCCTCTTCATTACCGATGAGGACATCTGCGCCGCCCACCAGTTGCCGGTTGACTTCCTGGGAGCGGGCTTTTCCGCCGATCCCTTTCCACAGCGACTCGCGGTAATTCAGATCGTAGGAAACGACGGTGCCATATTTCTTCGCTGCTTGCATGGCTTCAGCCGCGACCCGAGCGGTTGATTCCGACAATCCGGCGAAGATTCCGCCGGTGTGGAACCAGCGGCTCCCTCTCGCTGGTCCAAATACTGACTCCCAGTCCACGTCTCCGGGCTTCATCTGCGACGCCGCCGAGTTCCCTCGGTCCGAACATCCCACCGCCGCGCGTACTCCGAAACCACGCTCAGTGAAGTTCAATCCGTTGCGGACGGTCCTTCCGATCCCGTCATACTTCACCCACCGAACCAAGGACATGTCCACGCCGCCCTGTAATATCAGGTCTTCCAGCAGACGGCCGACCGGATTATCGGCGAAGGCGGTGACCACCGCGGTTCTCAATCCAAAACAGCGCCGCAACCCGCGAGCAACGTTGTATTCGCCGCCTCCTTCCCACGCCTGAAATTGACGCGCGGTATGGATGCGGCCATCGCCGGGGTCCAACCGCAGCATTATTTCCCCAAGGCTCACGCAGTCCCACCGGCACTGGCTCTCTGCTCTGACGGTCAATGGCATCGGATCTATCCTTGTGACCTGTTCCCTTTCGTTCCCGTAAAGAATACGACAAACTGCGCTGTGCTCGAACAGGTTCTGGATGCAGCTCACGGCTACGAATGCGGTTGCCCGAATTGCGCTTGCTTCCATCGCCTCGAATGGCTACCTTACTTACTTGCTTTCTCACGATGCAGCACCGGCACACCGCACAAGAGAAACGGCATGCGCTGGTAGCGGAATGCCGGCCGTGTGGAAGGAGCGAACATGGGATATTCGGGCTTGGAATTGAATGGCAAGGTTGCCGTGGTGATCGGCGGAACCTCCGGCATTGGCAAAGCTATCGCCTGCGGACTGGCCCAGGCTGGCGCGGATGTCATCCCGACCTCGCGCCGCGCTGAGATGGTGGAAGAGGCGGCACGGCAGATCGAGGCGCTCGGTCGCCGGAGCTTGCGCTTAACTTCCGACGTGACGGATCGCGCGTCGCTCCAAGGCGTGCTGGATGCCGCGGTAAAAAGTCTCGGCCAGGTAGACATCCTGGTCAACGCCGCGGGACGCACGAAACGCACGCCGATCCTGCAACTAGATGAGAAGGAGTGGAACGAAATTCTTGAGACGAACCTTACTGGCGCTCTGCGGGCCAGCCAAGTATTTGGCCGACACATGGTGGAGCGCCGCTATGGCCGGATTATTCACATCGCGTCTCTCTCGTCTTTTGTCGCGCTCTATGAAGTGGCTGCCTACAGCGCCAGCAAGGCAGCGCTGGCTTCGCTGACCCGCAATCTGGCGATTGAATGGGCGGCTTATGGCATCTGTGTGAATGCCATCGTTCCCGGAGTCTTCCGGACCGCACTTAACGCCCAGTTGCTCGATGGAACTCCGCGCGGACAGGAGTTCCTGATCCGAACTCCGATGAGGCGCTTTGGTAAGGTGGAGGAGCTGGCGGGCGCCGCCATTTTTCTGGCATCGGATGCCGCGAGTTTCGTGACCGGCACGGTTCTGGCCGTGGATGGTGGATTTCTGGCCAGCGGCGTGAATCAGTAGCTCTGAACGGGAATCTGCTCATGGGCGAAGACCCCAACGCCGGTAGCGATCGAACGACCGCAAATGCTCCCAACATGCAGCGTGGGCGATCGACAGGCCATTGGAATCTTTTCCCCGGAAACTTCCGCTGGGTGATATGCGCCGTCCTCTTTATTGGCATCAGCAAGAACTACATGGATCGCCAAGTGCTGGGCGTGCTGAAGACCACGCTGCAGCAGGACCTCCATTGGAACGAGATCGATTACAGCAACTTGGTGTTCGCGTTCCAGGCCGCTTATGCCGTTGGCATGCTGGCCGTAGGCCGTTTCATCGATCGTGTTGGCTGCCGCCTGGGGTATGCCGTGGCGGTGGTTTTCTGGAGCGTTGCGTCTATGGCGCATGCCTTCTGTTATTCCTTGGGCAGCTTTGTGGTGGCACGCTCCGCCCTGGGTTTGGGCGAATCGTGCGCTTTTCCGGCAAGCATCAAGGCGGTCGCCGAGTGGTTTCCGCAGAAAGAGCGGGCGCTCGCGGTGGGCCTCTTCAATGCCGGCTCTAACCTGGGCGCGATTCTTACCCCGTTAGTTGTTCCCTGGATCACGTTACATTTTGGCTGGCGCCAGGCCTTCTTATTAACCGGGGGACTGGGTTTTTTCTGGCTGTTGCTCTGGCTGGGGATTTACCGCAGACCGGAAGAGCACCCCAGTTGCACTGAATCTGAGCTTGCCCTCATCCGGAGCGGTCGCGACGAGCCGGCTAGTAGGGTGAGCTGGGCACGGATTCTGGCGCATCGTCAGGCCTGGGCGTTTATCGGTGGTAAATTTCTCACCGACCCGGTTTGGTGGTTCTACCTGTTTTGGGTGCCGGGCTTTCTCCAACACGAACACGGACTGAGCCTGGGCCAAGTCGGGCTGCCTGTAGTGGTGATTTACTTACTCTCAGACGGCGGGAGCGTTGCCGGAGGCTGGTTGTCATCTCACCTGCTTAAGAAAAGATTGGGCCTAAACGCTGCGCGAAAGATAGCCCTGCTCATTTGCGCTGTCGCCGTTTTGCCGATTGTGTATGCCTATCGTGCGCACGAGCTGTGGACGGCGGTGTTTCTGATCGGTCTTGCTGCTGCGGCACATCAAGGGTTTTCCGCCAATCTGCTGACGCTGCCGTCGGATTTGTTTCCCCATCAGGCGGTTGCCTCAGTGGTTGGCGCGGGAGGCATGGCAGGAGCAGTCGGTGGAATGCTCGTGGCAACGATCGTTGGGCGCGTGCTGCAATGGACCGGCAGCTACTTCATTCCGTTCCTGATCGCCGGATTCGCCTATCTCGCGGCGCTGGGATTGATCCAGGCGCTGGCGCCGCGTCTTGAACCGGCGGAGATAGGGTGAGATCGAGCTGATTGTCTGGAAATCGATGTAAGTTCAACAGAATAATTCCTACAAAGGAGTTCCTGTGAAAATCACGGATGCAAAAGTTCTCATCAGCTCTCCGGGAAGAAATTTCGTAACGCTGAAGGTATACACAGATCAGGGTATCTATGGGCTGGGCGACGCCACGCTCAATGGGCGCGAACTGGCGGTAGCGTCCTATCTCAAAGATCATCTCGCGCCCTGTTTGATCGGCCGGGATCCATTCCAGACCGAAGATATCTGGCAATACTTCTACCGGGGAGCGTATTGGCGCCGTGGCCCGGTGACGATGACTGCCATTGGCGCAATCGACATGGCCTTGTGGGACATTAAAGGCAAGGCTTTGAACACTCCGGTCTACAACCTGCTCGGCGGAAAAAGCAGGAATGCGGTGCTCGTCTACGGCCACGCCAACGGCGAGAACATCGAGCAGACAACCGAAGAAGTTGGCAGATACATCGCGATGTGTTACCGCGCGGTCCGCGCTCAGACTGGGATTCCCGGGTTATCTTCGACATACGGCGTAGCCCACGACAAAATGTTCTACGAGCCCGCCGAAAAAGGCCTTCCGCGGGAGAACTCGTGGTCCAGCGAGAAGTATCTTCTTCACATTCCGAAATTGTTTGAGAATCTCCGCAAGAGACACGGGGATGACGTGCATTTGCTCCACGATGTGCATCACCGGCTCACGCCCATCGAAGCAGCCCGGCTTGGCAAGAGCCTCGAACCTTATCACCTGTTCTGGCTGGAAGACGCGGTCGCGGCGGAACTTCAGGAAGGTTTCCGAATTGTCCGCCGCCACACCACCACGCCATTGGCTCTCGGGGAAGTATTCAACTCAGTATGGGATGCTCATATTCTCATCACTGAGCAACTCATCGATTACGTTCGCATGACCGTCATGCACAGTGGAGGATTCACCCATCTCAAGAAGATTGCATCTTTGGCGGAAGTCTACCATGTGCGGACGGGTTGCCACGGCGCGACTGACTTGTCTCCGGTTTCAATGGCGGCGGCGCTACATTTCGACATCGCCGTCAACAACTTTGGAATCCAGGAATACATGCCGCACACTAAAGAAACCGACGCCGTGTTCCCTCACACCTATTCTTTTAAGGACGGCTATATGTACCCGGGCGACGGCCCTGGGCTCGGAGTGGATTACGATGAGGCGCTGGCCGCCAAATTCCCCTACGAACGCGCCTATCTGCCAGTGAACCGCAAAGAGGATGGCACGATGTTCAACTGGTAGCCGGGCAAGCGGATGTATGCGCTCTCGCGGGCGTGACATGAACCTTGCTCGATGACACATCCGTAGCAGAAGTGTGAGCTTCCGGCAGGAGTGCGCAAATTCAAAGGCAGTGGCTCTGCTGACCCACATTAAAGCAGGAGTTATTCGCGATCAGGATCGCAAAAGTCCACAAAATGCTTGAACTGCCGGTCATCCGTTGCGGCGCGTCGGAACACCGCAATGTTGTCCAGTGGAGTTTCGATGTATTTAAAGTCTGTTCTGTTCGTGCGGAAGAATGCGACAGCTCGTTTGATTGCCGGCAGCCACATGTCATGCAAGATAATGTACCCTCCCATGGTGCACAGCTCTGCGCCCAGAGTGAACTCGGTTACGACAACATCAAAGAAATGCCGTCCATCTACAAAGATGATGTCAAAGTGCTCGGAGTTGTCGGCAAGATGGTTGAGTGCAGCGAAGGATCGCTCTTCAATGAAGCGGAACCTTTCTCCTCCGAGGCGCCTCCCTTGCGCTAGGCCGATCCCGGCCCATTGCCCAGGAGCCTTCATTTGGTATGGATCAACAGAAGTGTGGCGCCCGCTGCCATTCTCCGCGAGCGCGGCCAGGAAATAGAGGGTGCTGAAGCCACAAGCCAGCCCAATTTCAAGCGTGGCTTGTGGCTTGATTTGTCGGCACAATTCATAGATCCATATCCCTTCAGCCGGGCTGATGCCAATCGCCGGATCTATGGCATGCTTCTCCCCATCTGTTCCTAGCTGGGAATCGCCTGCATACATCGAGAGCAGCGCAGACCGGAAAGGCTCGAGGATGGAGGATAAGATTAATTCAGGCAAGGAAAGCTCCGTAACAACTCTTGGCAGACAATTTAACCCGTTTCCGTGCCTGGCCAAAATCCTACCTGGAATCTTCTTTCCGACAAGGCAGGTTTTACTGGAATTGTGAGCTGTTCGCATCCTGCCTGGCTACATAGGATCCTTTTCGGCCATACCGTGCAGCCGTCATAGATCCTGAGACAGACCCTTACGGGTCAGCGATGGAACTGCGGTCATGCCACTGCATCCAGCGCCCGGCATTGATGTTGCGACACTCGAGATCGTGCGCAGAAACTGACTGATCGCAGACAGAGTGGCCTCGCACTGGTCCCGATGGGGCGCATGCTTGCAGTTCTCAAGAATGACGGCGGACGCCCACGGAATCCTTGCCTGAATCGCTTCGACTTGCTTGATCGTGCCGTATTCGTCCTGAGCTCCTTGCAGCACCAAAACAGGGCAACGAAGGCGATCTAAGAATGATTCGATATTCCAGTCCCGAAAATCCGAATGGAGCCAGATATTGTTCCAACCCCAGAACAGTGATTCAGCATTCGCGTGATGCCGCGCAAGACGCCGGGGCAAATCCGTTTGCTCGAAGTTTACCCGCGCTTGCGCGATACTTGCGAGCGATAGGTCTTCGACAAACACGTGAGGCGCCTCCAAAATCATCCCGGCAGGGGAATCGGGAGACGTGCCCGCATAGATGATGGCAATCGAGGCGCCGTCGCTGTGTCCCAGAAGCACAGGCCGTTCGATTCCGGCTTTCTGCAGAATCTCCGGAAGCACGACCTGTGCCTCGTGATGCATGTAGGAAGCCGACCGGGCCTCTTGCAGCTCATCTGAGGCTCCATGTCCATATCGCGAATAAACAAATACGCTGGCTCCGGTTTCTTGTGCGAGGCGATCCGGAAACTCCTTCCAGTGAGCGACCGAGCCCAGTCCTTCGTGAAGCATGACGATGGTGGGAAGATCTGCGCGAGGCCCCTCAATCCTGGATACCTCCAGCCATCGGCCGTTCACAAGGTAGCGGTCTGTCATCGTGGAGGTCTTATTCACGGCCCGACGGGGCGAGGAGCGACCGGCTGCATCAGTGACTCCCGAATCGGGGTGTCTCTCAAAGCCTGGATCAGCATTTCGAGGGTCTCTTCAGGCGTGTGACCGGATGTATCAACTTGCATGTCAGCTTTGCTATATAGCGCCTCGCGCTCGGCCAGGATTCGTTGCAGATCGGACATGGCGTCACGATTATTGGACATCGGGCGCATGTCTCCTTGAGCCATAACGCGCTGCATATGCTCTTCCGGAGACGTTTTGACCCAAACCGTGAAGCAACTGGACAGTAACCGTTCGAACGTCCCGGGCTCGGAAACGATACTCCCTCCCGTCGCCATCACAAAACAGGGATAGTGTTGAATCACATCCTCCAAGCACTTGCGTTCCAACTGGCGGAAACCGGTCTGCCCGCGAAAATCAAAAATCAAGCTCAGGTTCAATCCGCTTTCTTGCTCGATGAGCCGATCCAGTTCGAGGAACGGCATTTCCAGACGTCCCGCCAAAGCGCCTCCCAAAGTGGATTTGCCCGCGCCACGAAGCCCTATCAATGCGATCCGGCCATGACGAGCTGCCGGGTCAATTCCGCCGAACTGATGAAGCAATATCTGGCGAGCAAACTTGAGGTCATCGAGGGGGAGGCGTCTAAGGAACTCGATAGTATGCACCAGTTCGATCGGTGGCTCCGGGCCCTCAAGCAGCAAAACCTCAACCGAGATATTCAATGCCTTAGCCAGCCGCCGCAACACGAGCACCGAGATATTTCCCCTGCCGGTTTCGATCTCCGCCAGATAACGCTCTGAGACCCCGGAGTGGCGTGCCAGCATTTTTCGTGTCATACCCCTGCGCGCCCGGGCTTGCCTAACCCGCTCGCCGAGCAGATGGAGAGGATCAACTGCGACGGTCTTTGTCTCGAGGTTACGAGCGTGCGGTTTCGACCTGGGCAACTTGGGCGCACTCGCTTTGCTCATAGTTGACACAGAATACAACAATAACATTAGGTAGTATAATGCACGACTGCGCGCCTCTCAATCTTCAAACAAAACAAAAGAGATACTTACAACATCCTTCGTTATATGTAGTCTATTGCATGCACAGCCACGGACTGCCCCTGAGAGTGGTGCATTATGTTGACACGGGCTGAGAGCGTCCTTGCAGATGTCGGGCGAACTCGATGACGCGATTTTGTCTCTCCGCATCAACCAGCTCGAGCTCGGTCGTTGGATTCTCAAGCAGAAGGCGATTGGAAGAGCGTGATCGATGCAAACTGCTGTTTTCCAATCGCCACCACTGATTCGTGCGTGAGTCATCGGGATGATGCGCCGAACCTTCGCACGTCCTGAAGTGACCTCACCTCAAGATCGATCTACGCGTTAATCGAGCCCAATTCGTGTTGCTGAGGGGTACAGATTGGGCCACGGACGCACTCGCGTGAAACTCAGAACGTAAAGCGCAGGGAGAACTGCAACACTCTAGGCAAGCCGTCAGGACTGATCTCCTGCAGGGAGCCGAAATTGCTCGGCCCGGAATTCGGCACCAGGTAACAGGTCTGGTTCAGCGAGATGCCGTCGCCGCAGTTTGCGCCGAACGGGTTGTATTGCAACTGATTGACGCCGTTGCCGTTTTGGACATAGTAGTTGGGGTGATTGAACAGGTTGAAAGCCTGCGCTTGAAATTCCAGTTCCTTGCCTTCGCGAATCTCAAAACTGCGGCCCAGTCCAACATCAACGCGCTCGAGCCAGGGTCCGTAGAAAGAATTCAGGCCGATGCCCGGCGTCGGACCGGCGCCATTGATGCCCGCCGCAGTGTTTGACGTGCTCTCGTTAAAGGCAGAGTCATTGAGGTTGTCATTGCCTTCGGGCAGACACGGTGGGGGCGGCGTCAAGCTCACGTTGTTGGTCGCTATGGTGCATGCGGGGCTCAGTAATCCTGCATAGGGGCGGCCGGATGAAAACTCCATGACCGTGCTCAGCCGCCATCCCGAAAATAGCGCGCGGGCGACGCCGGGATTGGCCAGCGCTTCCAGATGCGGCTGGTAGATGGCGGCAAGAACAAGGCGGTGCCGCTGATCGAGCAAAGAGGGAGCATGAGTATCGCTGAAGTCGAATTGATTGTTGAAGTCCATGCCGTCGCGCATCATGCTCTTGGCGAAGGTATAGGACGCTTGCAAGGCCAGACCGTGCGACATGTGGCGCTGCAGTTGGACGAAGAAAGAGTTGTAGTGGTTTTGGCCGGGACTGATCAGTTCGTTGATCTGGCCCAGGTTGGAATTGATGCGCCCCTCGGTGAGCAGGACGTTGTCCATGGTAGGCAGGTTGTAGGTTGGTCCGCTGCAAGGCAGGGCAGTTGCGTTCCCCGGGCAGACGATGTACGTCGTGGTGCCTTGCAGCGGGTTCAAGTTCAAATCGTAGGCGCTTCCGGAAAGCAGATGGATGCCGTGGTTCCACATGGTTCCGATGCTCAGCGTGGTGTTTTCGAAAATCTCGCGCTCGATCTGCAAACTGGCTTGCAGAATGTAAGGCACTCGAAACTGCGGTGAGACCAGGGAAATATCGGGAGACGCCTGAAACAGTGGGGAGTTCGCGGGAAGAATATTGGGAAACGTGGGCGTCTGCTGGTTGGGCGCAAGCTGGTCGTTGAATTGAGGACTGGCCGACGATTGCTGCGTTGGCAGACCGTTTGAGATCACGGCATTGCGATAGTTCAGGCCGTTCATGTTGGTATAGAACCGGCCGAAGCCTCCGCGGAGGACGGTCTTCTCCGCCAGTTGCCAGGCAAATCCGAGGCGCGGCGCCAGACGCTGAAACTGGTTCGGGTACCGCCCGGTGAGCGGCAAAGTGGGATTTTCCTTTGGCTGCGGATAAACCTGGAAGTCCTCGCGCAGGCCCATTTCAAGCGTTAGCCGAGGCAGAACGCGGTAGGTATCCTGCACATAGAAGCCGTAATAGGGCACGGAAAAAGAGAAAGTCGGATTTCCCGCGGCCTGGCTGAAAATGTTGTACTGGCCGAGCGCGAACGCCTGCAGATTCGAGAATTGATAACTGCCCAGCGGCGATCCGAAGTCGACGGCGGCGTTTGGATCGGCGCCTCCATCGTTGGTATCGGCATCCCAGGCACGATTCCAGTCAAAACCGAACTGCAACGTGTGCTTACCGATCAAGTAGTCGACGCGGTCCGCCAGGGAATACTGTTTTTCAAAGACTTTCCCGAGAGAGAACGGAGCATTGCCCATGGTGAACGCCGCGGGACCATCGAGGATGATGGTAGGTTCGTTTGGCGCCAGGCCCGTGGGCGTCGCGATCTCGTCGTCCTGCGATGAGCCGGCGTGGAACTCATTCAACAGGTTCGCGGAAAACGTGTGCGTCCATCCCAGGCTCGCCTGGAAGGTGTGCACGTGAGAGTTGGCCAGGATTTGCAGGCCATAGTTTCCGACGGTGGGATCGGTGATGACGCCGCCGGGAGAATCGAAACGGTTGAAATTCAGGCTGAGGAAGAGGCCGTCGCCAGAACTTGCCTGATAGTCAAGGCGGGGAGTGAGCACGAGATCGTCGCGCTTTCTTGCTTTCGCGCCAAGATTGGAGTTCAGCGCGTTGATCGCGTTCGAAACCTGCTGCAGATACACGGGGTTGTTCACGTCCGGCGCGGTGTCGCTGCCGGGTATGGGCAAAGGCCCGTTCGGCGGTGGAAGCGGCGTGCCGTCTGGGATTCCGAAGTTGGACGACAAGAATCCCGGCTGCGTGGTCACGAAGGCCTGGTTGATCACGGAGATCGGATTGTTGCGCAGTTGTTGTTCGTAATCGACGAAGAACCACAAACGATTGCGAATCATCGGGCCGCCGAGTCCGGCGCCGAATTGCTCGAGCGCATCCAGCGGCTTCGGAAATCCGTTGGCCTTGTCAATCGCGTCGTTGGCGCCCGTCGCGGAGTTGCGGTTGTAGTAGAAAGCGCTGCCGTGGTACGTGTTGCTGCCCGAGCGGGTCACCGCGTTAACGAAGCCTGCACCTCCGCCATCAATGGCCAAGTACGGGCTCACCGAGACTTGGAACTCTTCAATGGCGTCCTCGCCATAGAGATACGGGATGCGGTAGCGCCCGAGAATGTCGGCAAAGTAGCGGTTGGTGGCGTTGGTGCCGTCGACGGTAAAGGCATTGGAGCCGTTGCCGTTGGCGTAACCCGAATCCTCCCCGCCTTGTTGTCCGGCAATGCTGATTAAGCCGGTGTCGCCGTCGTAGCTGGTGTTGGGCGTTAGGGCGGTGAAGTTCGTGTACTTGCGGCCGTTGAGCGGCAACTCCGCAATCAACGATCGGTCCAGCACCGTGCTGGCAGAGGATTCAGCAGGCCGCAGCAGGGGAGCGGTTCCGACGACTCGAACCACTTCGCCGCTGGTCTTCACCTGAAAGCGGATGTCCTGCAGGGTTGTATTCCCTACCATTACCCGCGTGAGAACCTGGACGTCTTGAAAGCCCTCAGAAGTCG
>Ga0187771_10001182_pt1 | contig 17233 bp, 13 predicted proteins | sample 0116_SJ02_MP15_1_FD_133139 | JGI IMG/M metagenome (GOLD analysis project Ga0187771, IMG submission 133139) | Tropical peat soil microbial communities from peatlands in Department of Meta, Colombia - 0116_SJ02_MP15_10_MG | ecosystem: Environmental > Terrestrial > Soil > Wetlands > Peat | place...
CCAAATGATCCGGCGATGAGGCGACGCCTCGGCATGTATCTGTGCCGGCTCTACACGGGGCTCAAATTGAAAGAGATCGGCGCGGCCTATGGAGTTGGAGAGTCGGCAGTTACACAGGCAAGCCGCCGTGTTGTCCTGGAGATGGAAGGCAGCGAATCATTTCGCAAAGCTGTTGGACTCCTTGTGAAGAAGCTTGAGGTGTGAAAAGGTTTGACCCCGATGTCCCACGCTTCCCCGCCACGGCAAGTGAGGCTAACAGAGTGGCAACCACCAGCACAAAAACCAACAGGGTGCCTGGGACGCGTTCACTGAAATTATCGGCCGAGTTTGCGGAACGGAAATGATCTGGATATAGAAAGACTCTGGAGGGTACGCCGCATAATGCCAGAGGAGACCCGTCTTGATTTTTGCGTTCCTCATAGCGTTTATTATTCCGCCTGCGCTTTGCACCCGGATACGAGCATCCGGGCCGCCCCCCTAGTCTAAGCGGCGCCTTTCCTACTGAACACCTCTGAAATATAGAGTTCAGTCGCGTGTAAGTCGCGTGCTTCATATCGCTTGAGGCGATCGGGTAATTGGCTGGTATCACACCTAAACAGAATTGGCGTAATCCTCTTTTCCATAGCCCAGGCGATTCCCCATTCGGTCGCAATCCATTCACTCTTGAGGCTGTTTGGGGAAACTAAAAGGGCCATTTCTCTGCTTGCGAGCAGTGCCTTTCTAATTTTCTCATCCCATACATCACCAGATGTCAGGTCTTTCTCTGACATAAAGATGTTGACGCCCTTGCTTTCTGCGGCTTCCATTATCTTCTTTGCTTCCTCCTTATCTTTTGATGAAAAGCTCAGAAAAACGTCAAATGCATACCCACTCTCTACAAGCAGACCGCAGAGCCACTTTGTTGCTCCCTGTATGACACGAACTATGTTTGGATCTTCATAGGTCTGTCGGAAATGACCAAATAGCAGAAATGCGACTTTACCGCTCTCAACCCCCAAGCAACCGCATACGGTTATTCGTTCGCGGAACCGTCGGTGGCACGCAACTGTGTCGCCAACATCGGCAAATAGCAGTGGCTTAACCCCGGGTGCAGTGTTGATTGCCCAGAATTCGTCGGCAAGTTCGAAATCCTTGATTCCCGAAACTACGGGGTGGTTTCTTTGTTCTGGCACCACACGGACAGGGAAACACAGTAAAGGGTTATCAGGGTCACCAACTGCAAGCTCGAACGCCCTAAAGAATATACTACCCTTTTGCTGCAGCGTAATTGCCTCGAACGCAAGCCTCACCCCGGAAATTGCCAGGAGAAACTGATTACATGTTCCTGGGAATAATGTATCATGCGTACAGAGGACTCCTCCTCCGCCTCGAATGAAGTTTACGACGCGATCCTCTGGGAGTTCATGGCTTGTCGGCAAGCTATTCAGTATCAAGGCTGAGCAGTCGGTTAAGTCGGCTGGAACTGAATCCGTTGTTGTTACAGAAAGGCCCTCCGTCGCGGCCAGCACACTGCCGAAATGACCAGTAGCGACATGGTTCTTAGGCTCAACAATTACCACTTTTTTCATTTTTTCACTACCCCAACAGTTTTTATACTAAGAGCACTGCCTAACCTCAATTCAATTGACCCCCATAAGACGTGGCGACTTGCTTTCCTGTCCGTATAAGACGCCTTCGGTTTTCCTGCAGGTATTCGATAAACCCTCTGCATTCCGTGATTTGTTAGTAGCACAGCCATTTATCTCGGAACGTTATTGGGATCGACATAAGAACCCCTTTCTCGAAGCTCTACCGCAGGACTGATTGCAGGCGCCTGAAGAACCGAAGTCGACAATGCGGATAAGGTGTTTATGACCAAAAATGTTCCGTGGCCAGTGTACAGTGTAAAACGCTGGCGTCAAGCCTAGATTGTCCCCTTTCTCTTTCTCAACATCGCTTACCAACATAGAAAACGCGGTCGGTAAGAGACAGCATAACAAAAATGATTCGGACATGCTGACTTTTTATGTTCCTCGGATTTTTTGGACAGGTGAGATCCTTTCACCTACACTCAAGGAAGAACCGGATGTTAGTTGGGCAACAGGAGGGTTTTCTTCAGTGCTCCAAGGACCTCCCCAACCAGGCGGTACCGATTTTGAGGACCGCTCCTCGCTTAGGCTCTGTTCAACCGGGCCGGTCATTATCCCGTGACCACGTTTGCCGGGATATTCTTTAGCGCCGGTTTCCCAATGCTCCGGGTTAGCGTTTCAGTATCCCTGTCAAACCTGCCAACCCGACGGGGATGAGTATCCATCCGGCCAGCTTTAAAAAAGTGGCAAATGCTTCGAAGCTCATGCCTATGTCACCCGCCCCTGTTTTAATCGTCCACAACGAATTTGTTGTGGGTTTCCACCGCGCTCCGGAGGGGATTTCAACCGGTAGAAACAGACGTGCGCTGAGCCAGAATGCGTCCCAGGGACCAACACCGTCCTCAACCTCGGTTTTGATGATAGTCACCGCTTTAGCGACTGGCTGAGCCTCCACCTTCGGTTCGACCGCGCCCTTGACGTTAAAGACGCACGTGCCGGCCGCCAGGATAAAGAGCACAGCCAAAAAGATGCGCCGCAGACTCACGCCATAGCCCGTCAGAAACCATAGGAATCGATCTGCCAGCCAGTGAGACACGTGATGTTCGAAGGGCCTGAGTTGAAGGAGCTTGATTTTGCTGCTCTCGACGCGCTTCCGCCGATAGTAGACTCTGGTCGCCTCGCGGTCGTCCCCGGACCGGCGCAGCACCCCCTCCAGCTGTGCGTAAGGTTGCCGGTCGTACGGACTGAGCCGTTTCATGAGTTCCTCCCAACAGGAAGCAGGATGGATGCGCTCATAGACGCACCCCCTCCAGTCGATCTTCCCCTGGAAATTGCACTCCAAAATCTGTTTATCGTGCGTGCTAAAGAAGGCAGTCCTGAAGCGGCTGTCCTGAAAACTCACATCGCTGTCGAACCTCGCATAATGGAATAACACGTCTTGGTCAACGTGCATACTGTAGAATTGCGCCCCTCGCTTGAACACCGCTCCGGTGAATTCGGCATTGCTCTTCATCCGGGCGACTCCAAAGTTGGCCTCGCCTTCGAAGGTGGCGGGATTCAAGAAGGCAGTCCCGTCGATCTCGGCGCTGTTGAAGCTGGCCTTCCGCTTGAACACGGCTTCCGTGAACTCGGCATTGCTCTTTATCCGGGCCGCTACAAAGTCGGCCTCGCCTTCGAAGGTGGCGGGATTGAAGAAGGCAGTCCCGTCGATCTGGGCCCTGTTGAAGCTGGCCTTCCGCTTGAACACGGCTCGCTGGAACTCGGCAGTGCTTCCTATGCGGACGCCTCCAAAGTTGGCCTCGCCTTCGAAGGTGGCGGCATCGAACAAAGCAAGCCCTTCGATTTGGGCGCTGCCGAAGCTGACGTACTGCTTGAACATGGCTCCCGGGAACTCGGCATTTCTCTTTATCCGGGTGCCTACAAAGTTGGCCTCGCCTTCAAAGGTGGCGGGATTGAAGAAAGCAGCCCCGTCGACCTGCGCGCCGTTGAAGCTGACGTCCTTCTTGAACACGGCCCCCGTGAACTCGGCATTACTCTTTATCCTGGCGCTTCCGAAGTCGGCCTCGCCTTCAAAGGTGGCGGGATCGAAGAAGGCACTCTCCTCGATCTGGGCTCTGTTGAATCTGACATCCTTCTTGAACACGGCTCCCGTGAACTCGGCAGTGCTTCCTATGCGGGCGCTTCCAAGGTCGGCCTCGCCTTCAAACGTGGCGGGATTGAAGAAGGCAGCCCCGTCGATCTGGGCGCCGTTGAAGCTGACGTCCTGCTTGAATACGGCTCCCGTGAACCCTGCGTTCCTCGCGGTCCGGATGGCTGTGAAGTCGGCTTCCCCCTCGAAGACGGCCTCCGTGAAAAAGACGCCGCCTTTCGCCTCAGCGCCGTTGAAAGCGGCCTCCTGCTTGAAGACTGCATTCATAAATGCGGCCTGCCCTCCTATGCAGGCCGTATTAAAGGTCGTTTCAAATTCAAAAGTGGTCTCGGCGGCTGCAATATTTCCTGCGGCCTGAAAACCGGTAAAGTCCGCTCTTTTATTGAAAGTTGCGCCTTGCAGCAGGAAGTCTTTCTCTACGGTGGCTCCGTTGAATTTTGCTTCATCGTCGAGGGTCGACCCCCTAAGAGTTAAGGGTTTTTTGAACGTCGCATAAGAACAGTCCACCGGCCCCGCGAACCGGGTCCTCTCAATGGTCGTCTCCGATTCGACAACCATCGACCTGAGATCTAGTGGACCCTGAATGATGGCATTCTTGATCTCTACCGCTTTTCCGGCCTGAAGGGCATCTGCGATTTCCGATGCGGCGATCGTCTGTTGCGCTCTTGTTGTCTCATCGCAATCGTCGGGAAGAACACGCCTGAAGGCGGAGCTTGCAGACCGGACTTTATCTTCTCCGTTCATGGAACATCCCCCCCTCTACGGTAAGGTCAATCTTCTTGTGAATCCACAGTATATACTATGCTGCTCCGGCGTGCGAGAAGTCTCTCGCCCAAAACTGGACTCATTACGTATAATCCAGGTTGAATTAATGATCTGCATCTAATTCTCTGCCCCGAAAAGAGAGCGGCAAACGGGAAGTATGTACAGGACCTTCTCCTTAATCCCTCTACGGGTGCGTATGTAGATATGCGATCATGAGTCCTGGTCCATTCCGGGGGGGCCTGTGTGGAGTTCTCTGACAACTTAACAGGGTTCAATGCAAAAAGGCAGAGCCTTCGCTGACCCTGCCCCGTAGCATTGTCTTAGGTATGTGGCTATCCTGCATACTTCCCCTTTACGCCGATCAGACCCGCCGGACCGGAACCTGGGAGAATCAGGGGGTTAGGTTCGCGGTTTCCACCGGCGCACCTTTCGGATCGGTCCACTAGTTTCGTGACGGGTATACCCCTTGGGCGGCAATACAATAGTTGATCGTCAGGTACGGCTCCATGATTCCAAATGGCTGACCTCCTCCAGCTTCACCGACGCTGCTCGCATTCATGGCAGTGGTGGGACGCATGGCGCTGTAAATGTGGATGCTCTGCGTACTGCCTAAACCGTTGCCGCTGGGTTTGGGTGAAGTCGCTGCGTTTGGGGAGGCAAACAAAGCATGGTTGTGAGCGGGCATCTGTGCCTGAGTCAATGTAACCGTTTACTGTCCGCCCTTCTGGCCAAGCTCGTAAGGTGAAAGACCCTGACCCTGGCCCTGGCCGAGCGGCACGCGACTTCGAAGATCTGGCAGTGCAAAGGTGCTTTTACCATCACCGCCGTAATACGTGCCGAGAAGAGAAAAGAGAGCCTCGTATTGAGTAATTGGGAGCAATCGCCCGTCACTGGGCAGCCAACCTGTCGGGCAGAAATTGAATGCAGCCATCATGAACTGGCCAATATATGGTTCCGATTGGGCATCTGCTGTTTGCGGCAGTGCCACGGCACCCAGTAAAAGCACGATAAAAGGTAACATGAGCACTTTCTTCATCATCTCACTCCTTTGTCTAGCTATAGCTTGTCCGCCTCGAAAACCCGGGCTTCTTACCACAAGCTAATTCTTCGACGCGAAAGAGCAATTCCGAAAACACCTGTCAAGATGAGAAGAAATGGGGTCAAATTTACAGACGCGCAAAAAACCTCTCGACAAGTGACAATTGTCGATTTACGGCCAGCACATGATAAAAAGTTCTCGACATCGCGGCCTTGAGAGACTTTACTAGGATGATGACCGAAAGGGCGTCAACGCCGAGCATGTTGAAACGTTGCGTCGTATCCCGGCGCAATTGAAGAGCGCCTCACGACCAGATGACATGGACATCCCCGGCTTTAAACTGCACCCGCTTAAGAGGGATTTTGCCGGATTTTGGAGCGTCACGGTAAGGGCGAATTGGCGGATTATCTTCAGGTTCGAGGAAGGCGACGCGACCGACGTTGACCCGATCGACTACCACTATAACAAGCGTCAAAAGAAAGTTGACACGATCTTACGGCCCATAGATAGGATATTTTTCTCTGTCTTCCGACATCCGACCTCCGATTAGATACACTTCGGGGGCTGGCTTTCTGTCGTCCGTTATACCGCCGGGACGGCCGCAAAGAGCTTAAATAGACGCTTCAGGGCTTTTCTCCTTTGCGGGAGACCAAATCGACCAAATCCTCGACATATCCCAGGCAGCTTTCAATTTCAGCCGGTCGCAATTCCAGCGTCATAGTGCCTTTGTAGTGAACGGCGCGCAGTTTTTCAAAGATCTTGTGAAAATCGATCTTGCCTTCCCCCACCGGAAGATGAAGATCGTCGTCCCGCGACGAGCCTCCAAGGTTATCATGCAGGTGTATATGTTTAATCCTGTCGGGACATAATTCAAGAAAGCCGAAGCTGGTGTTTTCATCGGTCAAGATTTGGCCGTGTCCAAGGTCGAGGGTAAGATAGAGTGCAGGGACAGCGGCGAAAACGGGCTCGAGGTGAAAAGCATTTTCACTGAGGTTCTCCAGACAGACTGTGATTCCACTGCCGGCAGCCTTTTCCGTAATTCTCCTTAGAAAGCCGATCTTATGGGCAAGCGTCTCTTCGGGCAGGAACCGCGCGTCCATCCAGAGGTGCATCGTCAAAAGCCGCATCTCTAAATCGGGCATGATGGAAAGGACCCGGAGGAGCTTCTCGAAATAAACCTTTTCAAGGGTAGGCACATCATTGGGATTGCCTTCCCTGGGGCCGTGGCAGAGATAGAAAAAATCGGCTGCCGGAAGGAGCGCCCGGTAATCGTCTTTGAACAGGCCGAACCCAGCCGGGTCCTCGATGGTGATTTCTGCGAACCGGAGGCCCAGCTTTTGCAACGAAATCACGTCCTGAGGGATCCTTGCCGTGCCGCCCAGCTCAATCTTTCGCTTTGTCCCGCCGCCTGAGACCGCCATGAACTGTCCGCCCATCCCTGTATCGATGTCACAACGTTTATCCTGCTTTCATCGTCTGCGCAATAAATTTTGATGTGCTTCATTTTTATCTTGACAATACTTCTTTTTGCGAAGTATGATATTTGCCGAGTTTGAGCGCATTTTTAGAATCCGGCGCTCCGCGCGGGATCGCTGCTCACTGGCGAAGCAACCACACGTGTCGCGTCTCTTTGAAAACTTAACATTGATGGCGGTTCGGCTCCCGGCTGCTTACTGCGCACCTCTATTTAACCTGAATTTACAGGTGACACGCCCGGCAAAACCTGTAATACGGAGTTGCGTTCAAGATTGGGCGGGGGTAAACCCCGCCCCTCCGTAGGGGAGGGCTTTATGCCCTCCCGGTCACATCGATCTTGAACGTAAGTTGGTATAAGTGGTGCTGCGGCGGCGGCAGGGACGCCGGCCCTCATTGCCGCCGCCGAGCGCTCGGCCTCAAGCGCTTGCGCATGCGGCAGATTCCGCGCTTAGCGGAACCGGGGGGTGCAGGGGAATCATTCCCTTGCGCTTTTATTACCGCTTTGACAGTAACTTTCTATAAAACGGCAGCCCACGGAGGTGGGATATCTGATGTCGAATTTCCGAGCAACGGTCGGGTGTCGCACAGCCGACACCCGACAGCCGACACCTGACAGCCGACAGCCGATCGCTGTTAAGCGCTGTTATTTCATAAAATCATGGCAGAAAAAGCCAATGAAATCAACATGTTGTGAGATTGGAAGAGCGAATTTCCCTGTATTAACAGCAAAATACAGCGGGGGCACGGTGCATGAGACCGGCCAAAGTCGAGCATCACTGCTCGCTCTTGCTACAACCGCCAAATTAATGGATAATAAATTAAGGGATCGGTGGGTCGAAGAGAAATTCCTTAATGCCTCGACCCCTCAGTCAGGCTTCAAGGAGAAAATGTAGATGGCAAATGCCGCCTCCAGGGCGCTCTTATGCAACGCCGCCGAAAGGGCCGCTTTGATGCGGGTCGCCCTGGGCCTCGAATTTGCCGATATGGTGATCCTTAATGCTTCGGTGGTAAATGTCTACACGGGCGAGATCATCGAAAACTGCCCGGTCAGCATCAAAGGGAAGTGGATCGCCTCGGTGGGAGACGATGCCGCATCGGCTGCCGGTGAGTCTACGGTCGTTCTTGATGCTGCCGGAAAAACCCTCATACCGGGTCTGATAGAAGGCCACACTCACTTGTGGTTTCAAACCGTGGAAGCCGTCGTGCCATACCTCATAAAGGGAGGGACCACCACCTTCATCATCGAGACTATGGATGTCTTTCCGGCGGCCGGTTATGAAGGAATTGCCGAGTTGCTGGATTCCGCCGGGGATCAGCCGATCAAAATCCTGGCTACAGCTCCTGCCACGGCATCTATCAGCAGGGCCCTCAATGCAGGTTCGGGAACCGTTCTGGCAAAGCTGCTCGAAAGAGATGATATTGTCGGGCTGGGAGAGACTTACTGGCATGCGGTGCTCCAGTCGCCGGACGCTTTTGTCCCGATGTTTCAAAGCGCCATAGATCGCGGCAAGCCCTTGGAAGGCCACACCGCCGGGGCAAGGGGAAAAAAACTGGCGGCCTATGCCGCTGCTGGCGTCTCTTCCTGTCATGAGCCTGTTACCGTGGAGGAGGCCGTAGACCTTTTACGGCTCGGGTTCTACGTGATGCTGCGGGAGGGAAGCGTCAGAAAAGATCTTGAACAGCTTTCGAAGGTCGGGCGGGCCGGCGTGGATTTAAGAAGACTCATCCTGGCCACCGACGCTGTAGAGCCGGAGGAATTCATAGAGAAGGGTCATCTTGAAGCCGTCGTGCAAAAGGCCATCGCCAACGGGTTCGATCCGGTGAGCGCCCTTCGGATGACTACTCTCAACGTGGCTGAACATTTCGGTCTCGACAGCGCCATAGGCGGAATTGCGCCGGGCAGGTGCGCCGACATTCTCGTGCTTCCCGACGTGAGGACAATTTCACCCGAAATCGTCATCAGCAACGGCCGCGTCGTTCTGAGGGACGGCAGGCTTTTGGAAAGTCCCCGTAGACATCGCTTCTCCGATAAGTGCTTGCAAACCGTTAGGCTCAAAAATGTCTTGAAACCGTCCGATTTTGAAATTCGCGTTCCCGGCGCGTGCAGTGGTCCGGTCACTGTGCGTGTCATCGAGATGGCGGGCGGCTTGGTGACAAGAGAACTCCATGCTGATGTTTCTCCCGTCAGTGGAAAGATCGAACCGGACTTGCGCAACGACATCGTGAAAGTGGCGGCCATCGATCGCAGCAACGATCCCGGTCGCTCGTGTGTCGGGCTGATAAAAGGGTTTGGGATCAGGAAAGGGTCCTTTGCGTGCAGCGCTGCTTGGGACTCATGGGACATTATAGTGGTGGGCGCCGACGAAAAAGATATGGCTCTGGCCGTCAATCGAATTCGTGAATTGCAGGGCGGCCTGATCGTCTGTGAAGATGGAAAGATAACAGCCGAACTGCCGCTTCCGGTTTTTGGGATACTCTCGGACCTGGACATGCCGCCGCTTGCTCAAAGGCTAAAATCCGTGAGGCGGGCGGCGTGCGGCCTCGGCATTCCTTTCGCGGACCCCGTGCTGAAGCTGTGCACCCTGACCACGGCGGCAATTCCCTTCCTTAGAATCTGCGAGGAGGGCCTGGTAAATCTAAAGGACGGCAAAACGCTCACCCTCGAGGTGCATTGATTTGCGAGTCGCGGGCAACGCCACCCAAGCGGGAACAGGTATACGGGCGCCGGTCTTGACCCATGGCGCAGAACGGAGACTTTTTTGACTGTGAACGCTCAGGAAAACTTTTTCACGGATAAAACGGCGCTTGTAACCGGCAGCTCCAGGGGGATAGGCCGCGCTATAGCCCTGGGTTTTGCGCGGGCAGGCTCCAACGTCGTCGTAAATCATTCCAAAGCCGAAGGCGGCTCTAAGAGAAAAGCCGATGAGGTTTGCCGCGAAATTGAGGCCCGGGGGCGCAGGGCCCTTGCAGTGCCGGCGGATATCGGCGTGAAATCGTCGGTCAATGAAATGATCGAAGCGGTTTGCGACTGGAGCGGACGGCTTGATTTTCTCGTCCTCAACGCGGCCAGGGCACCCTTCAAGCCGATAGAAAAACTGTTGGAAAGAGAAATCCGGCAACTCGTCGAAATTAACTACATGGGCAATATCTTCTGCATTCAGAAGGCCTTGCGTCTCCTGGAGGCGGCGGAGGGAAAAATCATTTTCATATCAAGCCTGGGCAGCCGTTTCTATAACCCTTCCTACCCGCTTGGAAGCATGAAAGCAGCCATGGAGACGGTGGTGAGGGACTGCGCCCAGAGTCTGGCGCCCAGACGCATTTGCGTCAACGCTGTCTGCGGTGGAATGGTCAAGACGGACTCATTCAAGGTGCTGCGGCAGCACATGGAAGAGATCGAGCACATTCCCGATGAACTTTGCGTAAGTCCGGACGCCTTGGCCGATGTGGTCATTTTTCTTTGCAGCCCTGCTGCTCGCGGGATATGCGGTCAGACTATCGTTGTTGACAACGGCTTGAGCAATAGTCTATATCGCCCGGCATGGGGCAGCAAACCGGAAATCAGGAAAAGAGGTTGACGCATAATGAACCAAAATCTCATTGCCGAACAAAAGGTCCTGGAAGAAGTAAGAAAAGCGGTCTCGGAAGGTATCGACATCGATCCGGCCAGAATTGAGCCGGAAAGTTCGCTTATGAAGGACCTTGGCGCCGAATCGCTCGATTTTTTAGATATAAATTACCGCCTGGAGCAGACTTTCGGGATCAAAATGGCCCGCCGCTCGGTTCTCGATCACATGGAAGAACTCTTCGGCGAAGAAACCGCAGTCGATTCCGAGGGCAGGCTGACTGAAAAAGCCGCCAGGATATTGTCAATGCGCTACGATGGGTCGGGGAGCGTGATCAGCGCCGGCATGGATATGGATGATCTGCCTGCAATGGTTACGGTCGGCTCGATTGCCGAAATGGTGATGAATCTTCTCGATACGCTGCCCGAGAACTGCACCGGCTGTGGGGCGCAGAGCTGGACACTGAAGGAGGAAACCCTTATAGAGTGCGGATCGTGCGGTGAGCCTGCGGCATTTACAAACGGCGATGACCTCATAGAAGCTTGGCTCAAACAAATCCAGGAAAGCAAGAAGATATTTTGAATATGCCGGCAAAAAAGCGGGTGGTCGTCACGGGTTATGGAATGATCACCCCGATCGGAAAAGATAGCCGGGAAACCTTTGCAAATGCTCGAAAGGGGGTCTCCGGCATTGGTCTGTTGAGTTCTTTCGATACAAAGGGCTTGCCCTGCCGTATCGGTGGACAGGTGGACGATTTCTGGCTGAGCGATTTTTCGGCTTCCCCCGCTTGCGCGACTAAAAGGATTCAGGGGATTGAAAAATGTTCCTCGCGCGGCCTCAAGCTCATGATTTCGGCGGTATCCGAAGCGGCGGGATCGGCATGCCTGGATTCGATCGAGAACAGGGATAGAATCGGTGTAAGTATTGGATATCATGGAGAAAATCCCTCAATCGAAGACCTGCTCCTCTTATATCGCTATGGCCAAAACGGCGTTTGGGACATCTGCGGCCTCAGCAAAAACGGCGTCTATTCCTTCTTCAATTTTTTTCGCAGAAAACCCGACGTGGCTTCTTCGATCCTGTCGATTCTGTTCAATTGCCGGGGCAGCAGTTTTACCATGGTTTCCGCTTGCGCCGCAGGAGCCCAGGCGATCGGCGAGGCTCTGGGGCTTATCAGGGAAGGCAAAGCGGAGGTGATGATTGCAGGCGGGTGCGAAGCCAGTCTCGACTTTATGGGTTTTCTCGGCTTTGTGATGATCCGTGCGCTCGCGGAAAGATACTCCTCTCCCGAGAAGGCGTCCAGGCCGTTTGACCGGAAAAGAAACGGTTTCGTAATGTCGGAAGGGGCTGGAGCGCTCGTGCTCGAAAGCCTGGATCACGCCCTTGAGCGAAATGCCCCCGTTTTTGCCGAAGTGCTGGGATACGGTTCCTCGGCCGATGCGTTTCGGATAACCGACGTTCATCCTAAAGGCGACGGCGCGGCCTTTGCCATGCAGCGGGCCATCTCCGACGCGCAGCTTACTTCTGACGATATTGAATATGTTAATGCTCACGGGACCTCGACAATCCAGAATGACCAGGTGGAAACCCTTGCCATCAAAAGAGTTTTGGGGGAGAGGGCGACAAAAATCCCGGTCAGCTCAAACAAGTCGATGATAGGCCACCCCATCGCGGCCTCAGGCGCAATTGAGGCTTGCCTCACCATAATGGGCATGAATGATTCGGTTTTGCTGCCAACGATCAATTACGAGTTTTTCGATCCAAGATGCGATCTGGACTACGTTCCAAATAAAGCCCGCCAACTGGAACACCGGATTGCGCTGTCAAATTCGTTTGGGTTCGGCGGACAGAACGCATGTCTATGCCTTGGTAAATTTCTCCCATGAAAGCGATTTCCCATTGCCCTTCATCTTCTTCTGCCGACAAGGTGGCGATAACCGGGCTGGGAGGGGTTTGCTCGCTTGGAAATTCAATTGGGGAAATCGCTCGGAGGTTTATGTCGGGAGAATCCGGCAAAAAGCAAATTACGGATTTCGACACCGGAGAGTTCAGCCCGTTGGCCGCTCAGGCGAAAAATCCTCCCGTGATCAAGACCGATATTCATCCTGAGCTTGCCAGGTCCATGGGAAAGCATCTTTCGCTTCTGCTCGCATCCGCCGGGGAAGCTTTTTGCCGGGCCGGAATCGGTTCCGGTATGTTCGATCCTCAGGATATCGGCTTTTTTGCGGGTATGGGGATGGTCGACTATCACGTCGAAGACCTGCTTGGGGCCGTGCTCAAATCGATGAACCCGGACGGCGGCCTGGATTATGACAGGTTCTTTGCCGTAGGCTACCGGGAAATTTATCCTTTGTGGCCCCTGGGGATGCTTAATAATGTAGCTTTTTGTCAGGTGTCCATCCACTTCGGTCTGCAAGGGGAGAACTGCGTTTTCTCGCCGCATGGTGACGCCGGGATTCAGGCTGTCGCCGAAGCGGTAAATGTCTTGGTGGATGGGAAGGCAAAAGTGGCGCTGGCGGGGGGCGTAAGTGAGGAAATATCGCCGCTTAGTCTCGCTAGAGCCAGGTTGCATGGATTAATCGGATCGCCTGAGAAAAAAGAACTCCTCGATCCCGCATCTGAGATTTTCCTCGGAGAATGCGGGGCGATGCTCGTCCTGGAGCCGCTTTCGAGCGCCCTGGAAAGAGGGGCTCACATACTGGGCCGGATCTCTGGTTTCGGGTTTGCATACGGCAAAGACCGGGAGAGAGGTTTTGCCTCCCGGCAGGCCATATGCTTGGCAATCGGGGGAGCGCTTTGTCATGCCGGCCTGGATCCCGGCGGGATCGGTTTGGTGATGACAGCGGGCTTGAGTCGAAACGAGCTGGAAGCGGTAGGGGAGATTTTCGGTGGTGACGTGGAACCGCCAATTATGATGACTACGGCCAAAACTATGGGCGAAATGTTTGCGGCCGGACCTGTCCTGAGCGCCGCGATTGGCTTGACCATTCCGGACGCTCGGTCCTCGGTCCTGAGTCCCCGCTCCTACGCCTTGCGGCCTATCCTTGTAAACGGGATCAGTTATGAAGGCCGGTGCGCATCCATGATCGTTGAGAAAACCTCCGGTGAAACCCTATGAGACTTCTTCTCTATGACCGAATATCGGCCCTGCAGCCTGGTGAATCCATAACGGGGATAAAGACTTTCTGCCTTTCCGAAGAGTATTTCCGGCGGCATTTCACCAAGGAAGCACTCATCCCGGGCGTAATGTTCGTCGAGGCGATGGCTCAGCTCCTGGGCTGGCTGATTATTTTCACACACCAGTTCCGGCTCTCGGCTGTAATGTCGCTTATCGAGGACGTCAAAATGGCGCCTGACCTCAGGCCGGGTTTTTCTGCGGAGATTTCCGGACGCCTTATCTCCACCTCCGTGAGCGATTCGCTTGGTTCAGCCCGGATGTCTATCGATGGCCGCCAAATAGCTTCAATGGGCAGAATCATTTATGTACATTCTCCCATGGCGGATCAGGATGCTTTGCGCAGGATGTTTCGCTACTATGTTGGTTCGAACTGGACTGAAAAAGGCTTAAATGGCTGACCGGAGGGTAGTGATAACGGGTCTTGGACTCGCAACCGCCCTCGGGCTGGAGGTCGAAGAGAACTGGAGCAAGGCGCTGTCCGGCGTCTCGGGAGTGTCTAAAGTCGAGGTCTCGTGGGCGGAGAAATCTCCCGTGCAGGCTGCCGGACAGGTTTCAGCCAAAGACTGGCGCCGGATTTGCGCCGAGTTTCCTGAAGAAGCCGCCTCACAAGGGGAGCGCAGGACTCTTTTCGCTCTTTGGGCCGCAAGAAAGACATGGAGCGACGCCGGGTTGGAGCAACACCGGGGTGACCGTTCGAAGTTTGGCGTGGCAATAGGTTCGGGCCTTGGAATCAACCGGCTGGAAGACATCTGCAATTGGCTCGGTGCAGACAAAAAATTCGATTCTGCGGTGTTTGCAGCCCAGCTGGGCCGTGTTCACCGCGAGTCGATTATCCGAAACAATTCGAGCGGACCGGCGAGCCTTATCGCCGCTGGATTCGGTCTTAAAGGAAGTAATTCAACGGTGACCACGGCTTGCGCATCTGCGACGCAGGCCCTTGGGACGGCTTACAGGGCCGTCAAAAGAGGGGATGCGGACCTGGTTATTGCTGGAGGCGCAGATTCAATGATAAACCCCGTGGGGCTTGTCTTTTTCGTGCTGCTCGGCTCGGCCGCTATATCGAAAAGCGAGCCCGAGGGCCTTTGCCGTCCCTTCGACCGAAAGAGGTCCGGTCTGGTAATGGGTGAAGGGGCCGGTATGGCCGCCCTGGAGGAAGAGTCTCACGCCCTGGCTCGAGGGGCGAGGATTTACGCTGAAGTTGCAGGATACGGCTCCAGTATGGATGCGTGGCGTCTTACTGCTCCTCATCCAGGGGGACAGGGAGCCTCGATTTCAATGTCGCGGGCGCTGGCCGACTCGGGAATCACACCTGAGCGAATCGACTATATAAATGCTCACGGTACATCGACCAGGCTCAACGACCAGGCTGAAACCGTTGCTATCAAGAAGGTTTTTGGACAGTATTCAAGTCAACTGGCGATAAGTTCCAGCAAGTCGCTGATCGGTCACCTGATGGCTGGTTCGGGAGGGCCGGAATTCGTATTCACGGTGCTCTCGGTTGCCAGGGATGAAATCCATCCGACGATAAATCTGTCCAATCCGGACCCCAAATGCGATCTGGATTACGTCCCGAATGTCATGCGGCAAAGAGTGGTTCGCGCGGCTATGTCCAACTCGTTCGGTTTTGGCGGTCAGAACGCTGCAATCGTGGTAAGAAAGTATTCCAGGCAATGATACGCATCCTGCAAGGCATCGACATCGTAGCGGTTTCGAAAATTAAGAGCATCATGCTCTCACGGCCGGAATTCGCCTCGGAAATCTTTACCGACAGTGAGCGTGAATATTGTTTTTCCAGGCCGAACCCATACGTTCATTTGGCCGGACGATTTGCCGCCAAGGAAGCCTTCCTGAAGGCGCTTGGAACGGGATTGTCAGGTGGAGGGATAGACCGTGCTCTGAGCGAAGTGGAAATAGTAGCGGAAAAGTCCGGCAGACCTGCTCTACGACTTAGCGGCTGGACGGAAAAAATCGGACGCCGCAAAAAAGTCTACGATTGCGCCGTGTCGATTTCTCATTCCGGGGATTTTGCCATCGCCTCCGTGATTCTTGCAGCACGAATACCTGACGAGAAATAATGCAGGGAGCAAGCCCATGAGATACCTTCTTGTTGACCGCATAATGGCCTTCGATCCCGGGAATAAAATAACCGGCTTGAAAAATGTCGCCATGAGCGAGGACTTTTTGGAATTTCATTTTCCCAAAAACCCGATCATGCCGGGTATAATGCTCCTTGAAGCACTCGTCCAGCTCAGCGGCTGGCTTGAAGCGGCATCCTCCGATTTCCGGAAATGGTTTCTGGTTTCAAGGATATTGAAGTGCAGTTTCTATGGCTTCGTTCTTCCCGGCGATCAGGTGGAATTAAACGTAAGTGTGGCTCCAGCGCCCTCGCAGGGCCTTAAAGTCTACAGCGGGTCAGCCAGAGTCAACGGGAAAAGGAAGATCAAGGCTGAGTTTCAAGGGGAGCTGATCGCCCTGGACACAATCGAGGAAATCGAGGAGCAGAAAGGGTTTTTTCAAATCCTTACGAGGGGAAATTCAGCAATTTAGGGATTACGAGAGCAATGTCTTTACGAAGGCGCGTCGTAGTGACCGGAATGGGCTTGGTCACGCCTCTGGGAAATGGAGTCGAAGCTAACTGGAAGGGAGTGCTGGCCGGCAGAACGGGGATCGAATGCCATGAGCAGGCTGGACGGCCTGAATATCTCCGGTTCTTCGGACAGGTCAGGGGACTGGAGCGCTTAGATGGTGTTCCGGCCGGCTTGGCCGGCCAGGTGCGTTTCTTGAACAGGGGATCGGTGCTGGGTTTTGAAGCTGCAAAGCAGGCAATAGAGGGATCGAATATCGATCTGGCGGCCATCCCCAGGGAGCGCAGGTCTTTGTTCCTTGCTTCCGGCGACCTTACAATGGTCGGGTGCGCGTTCATGCACCCTGCCTTCAAAGAAGCCACAAAGCACGCCCGGAAAGGTGTGGATTTCTCCGTTCTCAACAAAGCGGTCATGAACAAAGTAAATCCATTTTTCCTGCTCGAATCCATAAGCAACAACCTTTTTAGCTTTCTGTCGGCCGTATTTGAGTTTATGGGTCCAAATACAAGCATTGCAAGCCTTTCGCCATGCGGCGCTCACACGATCGAACTCGCCTCCCGCAAGATCAGCACAGGCGAGGCGGATGTTGCGCTTGCCGTGGGGTGTGGATGCTGGATCAGGGAAATCCCAATGTTTGAGATGCAGGGGCTGGGAATCCTGTCTAAGTGCAGCCACGGAGCAGCTTCGTTCAAACCGCTAGACCGGGCGAGGGACGGGTTCATTCCCGCAGAGGGGGCCGCTGCCATATTGATTGAGGACAACGAACAGGCGCAGGCTCGTGGCGCCCGGATTCTCGCCGAAATAAAAGGGCACGGCAATTGCCTTGAATTCCCCCGGGGGAAAGGCTTGAGCGTTCCGGAGCAGATTTCGAAAAATTCTATTCTAGCTGCTCTGGAGGAGGGGGGCATCG
>Ga0187771_10001183_pt1 | contig 17231 bp, 15 predicted proteins | sample 0116_SJ02_MP15_1_FD_133139 | JGI IMG/M metagenome (GOLD analysis project Ga0187771, IMG submission 133139) | Tropical peat soil microbial communities from peatlands in Department of Meta, Colombia - 0116_SJ02_MP15_10_MG | ecosystem: Environmental > Terrestrial > Soil > Wetlands > Peat | place...
GTCAGGACCACCGCGAAGCCGGCCTTCATCAGCCCCAGCGCGCAGGCGCGCCCGATGCCCGAGCCTGCGCCGGTGACGATCGCGATCTTTCGTTCATTCATCATCATGATCCCGTGCTGGTCGCCCACCGTCGCCGCTCGACGGCGGGCGTGTTCATGTAATCGGCGTGTTCGTGTAGGGCGGGCGTGGAATGCTCTGGTGCGCGGCCCGCAGCGCCGCTGACCAGCGCGCGCGCAGGTCGCGGAAATACGGCTCGTCGGCCTCGATCCGGTAGTTGAGCTCGGCGTCGAGGGCGTCGGGCCGCACGATCAGGACGTCGATCGGCATGCCGACGCCGAGATTGGAGCGCATGGTCGAGTCCATCGACACCAGGGCGACCTTGAGCGCATCGTGGATATCGACGTCGTAGGTGATGGCGCGGTCGAGCACCGGCTTGCCGTATTTGTGCTCGCCGATCTGCAAGTATGGCGTGTCGATGGTGCATTCGATGAAATTGCCGGCCGAGTAGACCATGAACAGCCGCATGCGGCCGCCCCTGATCTGGCCGCCGAACAGGAACGAGACGTCGAAGCTGATGTCCTCGGCTTGCAGGGCGCTGGCTTCCATCTGGTGGACATGGCGAATGGCGCGGCCGATGCGTTGGGCCGCCTGGAACATGGTCGGCGCGTTCATCAGGGTCTCGACCTCGCCGCTGACTGGGTCTTCGAGACCTTCGGTGAGCGTCGAGAGCACCGACTGGCTGATCGACAGGTTGCCGGCGCTCGCGATCGCCATCACCCGCTTGCCGGGGTCGTTGAAGACGTGGAGCTTGCGGAAGGTCGAGATGTTGTCGAGGCCGGCATTGGTGCGCGTGTCGGCGATCATCACCAGCCCGTCACGCACCAGGATTCCGCAGCAGTAGGTCATTGTCAGGCCATTCCAGCGCCGGCTTTGCGACGCTTCCCGGACGCCGCAGCAGGGCACTGCGACACGCTAATGGTCCTATTCCAGCATTCGCATCCCGTTGCGGCAATCGCTTTGCGAATGTTGGAATCAAAGGGCCACTAGCTAAGTTAAAGTGGCTAGTGGAGTTTTGGATCTGACATTCGCTTCCCGAGTCCGCGGCTAGGTGGGTAGCGAATGTCAAATCCACTCCACCGCAGTCATACGCGCTGGCCGTCGCGGCGGCAACCGAGACGCTGACCGGACAGCGCAGCGCCGGCCGGCCTCAGGACTGGCTCTGGCGTCCCGCCTGCAGGACGGTGACGGCGACCGCGCGCGTTTCCTCGCCGCCGCCGTAATGGGTGCCGCGCAGCGGCGCGGCGCCGAGATAGTCGAGCCCGACGGCGACGCGGACGTGGCGGTCGGCAGGCGAGATGCTGTTGGCGGGGTCGAACCCGACCCAGCCGAGTCCGGGAACAAAGGCTTCGGCCCAGGCATGGCCGCCGTCGAGTTGCGGCGCGCCGTCGGGGCGCAGGAAATGGCCGGAGACGAAGCGCGCCGGCACCCCGGCGCTGCGCGCGCAGGCGATGAAGACATGGGCGTAGTCCCGGCTGACGCCCCGGCCGAGCTCGAAGGCCCCGGCCGCGGTGGTATCGGTGCTGGTCGGGCCGATTTCGAAGGCGATGTGATCGTTGATCTGTGACATCAGCGCGTGCAGGAAGCCGATCACGTCGTTGTCGGTTTCCCCGCGCAGGTCGAGGGCGAACATCTGCATTTTGGGCGTGGCGCTGGTCAGCGGCGTCGGGCGCAGGAAGAAGCTCGGCGGGAACCGCTCGTCGGTTCCCTTGACGACGCCGTTGGTGTCGTGGGTTTCGACCAGACCCTCGACGCCGATGGTCAGTTCGTCGGTGGTGCCGAGGGTGAGCACGTGGGTGATGTTGCCGAAGGCGTCCTGGTGGATCTGCATCCGCGAGTCGGTCGAGACGAAGATCTGCCATTCGGCCACGTATTGGCCGTCGAAGCTCCGCGGCGTCTTGCGGATGACCTGGATCACGCCAGTGGCCGGCGGCTCGTAGCGATAGGTCGTCGAATGCTGGATTCGCAGGCGCATGATGTGCCGCCGATCGCGCTAGATCAGGTACTGCTTGGCGATGATCTCGCCAAGGCGGTTGTTGTCGGTGATGAACTCCTCGATGAACTCATGCAGCCCATGCTGGAAGATGTCGTCGATGTGGCTGTTCTCCAGCCGGTTGCGGATGGCGCGGGCGTGGCGCTGGGCCGGCCCCTGGCGGCCGTAGGCGACCCCGATCTGGTCGAGATCGCGCACCAGGTTGCCGTAGCAGCTCGACAGCGAGCGCGGCAGCGAGTCGTTGAGGATCAGGAGGTCGGCGATCAGCCACGGCTTGACGGTTTCCCGATAGACCCAGTGATAGGCGGTCAGCGCCGAGACCGAGCGCAGGATCGAGGTCCACTGGTAGTAGTCGAGCGGTCCGCCGACATGCTCCTGCTCGGGGAGGAGCATGTGGTACTTGACGTCGAGGATGCGGGCGGTGTTGTCGGCGCGCTCGAGGTGCAGCCCGAGCCGGGAAAACCAGAAGGCGTCGTTGCGCAGCATGGTGCGGTAGGCCGAGCCGTCGAAGCGCAGCGAGGTTTCCAGGATGAAGCGCAGGAACCGCGTCAGCTCTTCCCGCGTGTTGACGCGGCCCTGCCAGGTCTGGTGCAGATCGATCCAGGCGCCGTTGATGGTATCCCACATCTCGCTGGTGAGCGCGGTGCGGACCGCGCGGGCATTGAGCCGCGCCGCCTCGATGCAGTTGCGGATCGAGGTCGGATTGTCGGGGGAGAAGGCGAGATAGGCGACGACGTTGCGCTCGTCAGCCGTCTCGTGAAGCTTGTAGAAGCCTTCGTCGACGCCCGCGGTCATCACCGCGGAATCCCAAACATTGGTCTTGCCGACATAGGCCGCCGGCAGCGCGGTCGCGCGCAAGGTCGCCTCGATGGTGCGCGCGAGATATTCGGCGCGCTCGACGTAGCGGGCCAGCCAGAACAGGCTTTCAGCGGTACGCGACAGCATGTAAAATGACGTTCGTTTGGAAGCGGGTGGTCTTGCGCCGTGCCATCGGGTCAATCGTCCAGTACCCAGGTGTCCTTGGTGCCGCCACCCTGGCTCGAGTTGACCACCAGCGAGCCCTCCTTCAGAGCCACGCGGGTCAGCCCGCCCGGCACCACCGTGACGTCGTCGCTGCCGGTCAGCACGAACGGGCGCAGGTCGACGTGGCGGGGCGCCAGCCCTGCCTTGGTCGCGGTCGGGCAGGTGGAGAGGGCGAGCGTCGGCTGGGCGATGAAGCTCTCCGGGCTCTTCATCAGCTTGGCGCGGAAGGATTCGATCTGCTCCCTGGTCGAGGTCGGGCCGATCAGCATGCCGTAGCCGCCGGAGCCGTGCACTTCCTTGACCACCAGTTCGTCGAGATGGCTGAGGACGTAGGACAGGTCCTCCTTTTCGCGGCAGCGGAAGGTCGGCACGTTCTTCAGGATCGGCTCCTCGCCCATGTAGAAGCGGACGACGTCCGGCATGTAGCTGTAGATCGCCTTGTCGTCGGCGATTCCGGTGCCGACCGCGTTGGCGAGCGTCACCGTGCCGGCCATGTAGGCCGACATCAGCCCGGGGACGCCGAGCACCGAGTCCGGCCGGAAGGTCAGGGGATCGAGGAAGTCGTCGTCGATCCGCCGGTAGATCACGTCCACCCGCTTGAGGCCTTCGGTGGTGCGCATGAACACCTCGTCGTTCTTGACGATGAGGTCGCGCCCCTCGACCAGCTCGACCCCGAGCTTGTCGGCGAGGAAGGAGTGCTCGTAATAGGCGGAATTGTAGACGCCGGGCGTCAGCAGCGCGACCGTCGGCTCCGCGGCAGCGGTCGCCGGCGCCACCGAGCGCAACGCGGCGAGCAGCTCGTCGGTGTAGCTTTCCACCGGCGCCACGCGGTGGCGGGCGAACAGATCCGGAAACAGCCGCATCATGATCTCGCGGTTCTCCAGCATGTAGGAGACCCCGGAGGGCGTGCGGGCATTGTCCTCGAGCACGAAGAACTCGTTGGGGTTGATCCGCACGATATCGACGCCGGCGATATGGACATAGACGTCGTGGGGCACGCTCTGGCCGTTCATCTCCGGCCGGAACACCGGGTTCTGGAAGATCAGGTCGTCGGGGATCAGTTTGGCGCGCAGGATGTCGCGGCCGTGATAGATGTCCCGCAGGAACATGTTGAGCGCCTGGACGCGCTGCTTCAGCCCGCGCTCGAGCTGCCGCCACTCCTGTCCCGACAGGATGCGGGGGACGACATCGAACGGGATCAGCCGCTCCTGGGCGTCGGCGTCGCCATAGACCGCGAAAGTGATGCCGATGCGGCGGAACAGCAGCTCCGCCTCATGGCGCCGATATTCCAGGGCGTCCGGCGGCATCTCCTTCAGCCAGTCGGCCAGCGCCGCATAGGGTGGCCTCAGCACCCCGTTCGAACCATTCATCTCATCGAACGCGACTGCCATGGGACCCCATCAGTTCGCAGTGCGGTCACGCGCCCATTGCGTCACCATGCATGACCTGCAAGCATTCTAGCAAGGGACGGGCCAGAGCAAACTGCCTCCAATCCAAGCGTTTCTGAGAAACCTCGCGGGGGCTGCCACAAAAAGAGGCGGGGATATGCCTATCTCGCAGGCTGCAAGGAACTGGCAGGTCCGCCCGTGTTATGGAATGACCGTGCAATGCAGGGAGATGGTGCGATGAGCGAGATCGTCACGGCTGGCATCCTGGTAATCGGCGACGAGATCCTGTCCGGCCGGACCAAGGACAAGAACATCGGTTACATCGCCGAGTACCTGACCAATATCGGCATCGATCTCAAGGAGGTCCGGGTTGTCGCCGACGAGGAGGACGCCATCGTCGAGGCGCTGAATGCGTTGCGGGCGCGGTACACCTATCTCTTTACCACGGGCGGCATCGGTCCGACCCATGACGACATCACTGCCGACAGCGTCGCCAGGGCGTTCGGCGTTGGCATCGATCACCATCCCGAGGTGGTGGCGCGGTTTCGCCAGCGCTTCTCCGAGGCCGAGCTCAACGAGGCGCGGCTGCGCATGGCCAGGATCCCGGATGGCGCCGAGCTGATCCAGAGCGCGACCATCCTGGCGCCGGGCTTCAAGATCGACAACGTCATCGTCATGGCGGGGGTGCCGTCGATCATGCAGGCGATGCTCGACATCGTCGCGCCGAAATTGAAATCCGGCGTGCGGATGCTGTCGGAATCGGTGCGCGCCAACGCGCGCGAGGGCGATATCGGCGGCCCGCTGCGGGAGATCGCTGCCGCGCATCCGGACACCATCATCGGCAGCTATCCGTTCCTGGACGAGAACAGCAAGCCGAACACCAACATCGTCGTGCGCTCGCGCGACCCCGACAAGCTCAGGGCGGCGATGGCGGCCGTTAACGAGATGCTTTCCGCGCCGCATCTGTGGCGCTGACCAACACCCGAGGATAGCCATGGCGACCACCAGGACCGAGACTCCCCATCCGGAGAAGATGTTTCCGGTGTCATGGGACCAATTCCACCGCGATGCGCGGGCGCTGGCGTGGCGGCTGAGCGGTGTCGGGCCGTTCGAGGCGATCGTGGCGATCACCCGGGGCGGCATGGTGGCCGCCGCCATCGTCGCGCGCGAGCTCGGCATCCGCGTCATCGATACCGTGGGGGTCAAGAGCTACGACCACCAGAGCCAGAGTGAAGTCCGGATCCTGAAACCGGTCTCGGAGGATATCCTGAGGCTGGGCGGGGAGGGTGGCCAGGCGCTGCTGATCGTCGACGACCTGGTCGATACCGGCAAGACCGCGCGCGTGGTGCGCGACCTGATGCCGCTCGCCCATTTCGCCACCGTCTATGCCAAGCCGATGGGCCGGCCGTTGGTCGACAGTTTCATCACCGAAGTGTCGCAGGACACCTGGATCTTCTTTCCGTGGGACACCGGCCTGTCATTCCAGCCGCCCATCCGCGACGGCGCCGCGTAGGCCGCCGTTCGTCCCTGCACTTTTTCCGCCAGGCATGATCTGATCCCGTCACCGAAGTGTTAGGATCAGGTGCCGAGGGGCGCGCCGATGCCGCTGCAGAACCGCGTCACGCCGTTCGGCGACATCGTCGCGACGCCCTACCGCGGCATGTTCACCGGCAATCGCGGCATCATTCACAATCCGCTGACGCGAACGCTGCTGGGTCGGCGCTGGACCACCAAGGCCTGGCTGATCTGCCTGTGCGAGTTCAGGGGGCGGCGGCGCAAGGTGATGGCGACGCGGAGCTGGACCGAGCTGTTCTTTCTCGACGAAGCCACCGCGCTCGCCGCCGGCCACCGCCCGTGCTTCTTTTGCCGTCGCACCGACGCCGAGGCGTTCCGTGACGCGTGGGCCAGGGCGCAGGGCATCCCGCCGCCCCACGCCAGCGTCATGGACGAGGTGCTGCACCGCGAACGGCTGGCCGGCGGTGAACGGCGCCTGCATGATCTGCCCGGCGGCGGCGCCAGCGGAGTGGATTTGACATTCGCTACGAACCCAGCCGCGGGCTCGCTGCCGGACGGTGCCATGGTCCAGGCCGGCGGCGACAGCTTCCTCGTGGTCGGCGGCCGGGTGCTGCCGTGGTCGTTCGCCGGCTACCTCGCGCCGGTGGAGATGCCCAGGCACGCGCGGCTCTTGACGCCGCCCTCGACGGTCGGCGCGCTGCGTGCCGGCTACCGCGCGGTGCTGCATCCGAGTGCGATGGCTGTCGCCTAGAGCATGATCCGGAAAAGTGGAAACCGGTTTTCCGAAAAGATCATGCTCAAACAAAGAGACGAGATCATGATGCGATTCAATCCAATCGCATCATGATCTAGTGTCTTCCTTCCGCAATTGCGATCAAGCCAGAAGCCGCCACGCGGAGTAGACTGCCTTGGAGATCCGTAACGTTTGGAGCAGTTCCATGTCGTTGACGGGCAAGGCTCTCTGGACGATCGAGCGCAATCTCGACCAGCCACTGACCCTCGGCGATATTGCCGAGGCCAGCGGCTGCTCGAAACATCATCTGGCGCACGCGTTCGGCGCGGCCGCCGGGCTCGCGGTGATGGAATACGTGCGCGGGCGTCGGCTGAGCGAAGCCGCCAAGCGGCTTGCGGCCGGCACGCCCGACATCCTCGGCCTCGCGGTCGACAGCGGCTACGGCTCGCACGAAGCCTTCACGCGGGCGTTCCGCGCCCGGTTCGGCGTCACCCCCGAAACCGTTCGGACCAGGCGCAGCATCGAGGAGATCCCCATCATGGCAGCGATCAGGGCCCCGGAAGGCGGCGGGGCAAGGCTCGAGGAACCGCGCATCGTCGAGGGCAAGCCGATGACCATCGTCGGCCTGTCGGAGCCGCAGTCGTTCGCGACCAACCACACGATCCCGGCGCAGTGGCAGCGCTTCATGGCGCTCTACGGCGAGATTCCCGACAAGGCCGATCCGGTGCCGATCGGGATCTGCACCGACGTCGACGAGGAGGGGAATTTCAACTACGTCTGCGGCGTCGAGGTGACGCGCGTCTCGGAAGCGCCGCGCGGCATGTCGGTGCTGCGCGTGCCCGCGCAGACCTACGCGGTGTTCATCCATCGCGACCACGTGTCGACGATCGGCGCGACCTATTCGGCGATCCTCGACCATTGGCTGCCGGAACACGGCAAGACCGCGGGCAACGGCGCCTCGCTCGAACGCCATCTCGCCGGCTTCGATCCGCGCACCGGACTCGGTGGCATCGAGATCTGGATGCCGCTCAAGAACTAGCGCGGTCGAGTTGGAACCGGGATACTGCGGGCCAGACCGCTACCAGGGGCCAGACCTATTCAATCCAAACAAGAGCTTCGGCGAGTGGCGTGATCAGTCTGGAGTCCGATCAGACTCCAGACTGACCTATTCGACCGTTAGCCGAACTGGTTCATCGTATTGTGGGCGCCGCCCGCCTTCAGAGCGGCCTCGCCGGCGAAGTATTCCTTGTGGTCGTCGCCGATGTCGGATCCGGCCATGTTCTGGTGCTTCACGCAAGCGATGCCCTGACGGATCTCCTGACGCTGAACGTTCCTCACGTAGCCGAGCATGCCCTGCTCGCCGAAATATTCCTTGGCGAGGTTGTCGGTCGACAGCGCTGCCGTGTGATAGGTCGGCAGCGTGATTAGATGGTGGAAGATGCCGGCGCGCTTCGCCGAATCGGCCTGGAAGGTGCGGATGCGCTCGTCCGCCTCGATGGCCAGCGGCGTGCCGTCGTACTCCGCCTTCATCAGCTCGGCACGGTTGTACTTGCTGACGTCCTTGCCGGCTTCCTTCATCGCGTCGTAGACCTGCCAACGGAAGTTGAGCGTCCAGTTGAACGACGGCGAGTTGTTGTACGCCAGCTTCGCGTTCGGGATCACCTCGCGGATGCGGTCGACCATCTTGGCGATCTGCTCGATGTGCGGCTTCTCGGTCTCGATCCACAGCAGATCGGCGCCGTTCTGCAGCGAGGTGATGCAGTCGAGCACGCAGCGATCCTCACCGGTGCCGGGCCGGAACTGGTAGAGGTTGCTGGGAAGCCGCTTCGGCCGCATCATCTTGCCGTTCTGGTTGATAATGACGTCGCCGTTCCTGACGTTGGCGGCCGTCACTTCCTCGCAATCCAGGAAGCTGTTGTACTTGTCGCCGAGGTCGCCGGGCTGGTGGCTCACGGCGATCTGCTGGGTGAGGCCGGCGCCGAGCGAGTCGGTGCGGGTCACGATGATGCCGTCCTCGACGCCGAGCTCCAGGAACGCGTGGCGGCAGGCGCGAACCTTCGCCAGGAACACCTCGTGGGGCACCGTCACCTTGCCGTCCTGGTGGCCGCACTGCTTCTCGTCGGACACCTGGTTTTCGATCTGCAGGGCGCCCGCGCCCGCCTCGATCATCTTCTTGGCGAGCAGGTAGGTCGCTTCCGCGTTGCCGAAGCCGGCGTCGATGTCGGCGATGACCGGCACGACGTGGGTCTGGAAGGTGTCGATCTTCTCGATCAGCGCCTTCTCCTTCGCCTTGTCGCCGGCCTTGCGGGCCGCGTCGAGCGCGCGGAAGATGTCGTTGAGCTCGCGGGAGTCCGCCTGCCGCAAGAAGGTGTAGAGTTCTTCGATCAGGGCAGGCACCGAGGTCTTCTCGTGCATCGACTGATCGGGCAGCGGCCCGAACTCGGAGCGCAGCGCCGCGATCATCCAGCCGGAGAGATAGAGATACCGGCGATCAGTGGTGCCGAAGTGCTTCTTGATCGAGATCAGCTTCTGCTGGGCGATGAAGCCGTGCCAGCAGCCGAGCGACTGGGTGTACTTGGTGGGGTCGGCGTCATAGGCGGCCATGTCGGCGCGCATCAGCGCCGCCGTGTAGCGGGCGATGTCGAGGCCGGTCTTGAAGCGGTTCTGCAGACGCATGCGCGCCACGGCTTCCGCGGTCACGCCGTTCCACGTCGACTTGGTCTTGAGAAGCGCCTCGGCCGCCTCGATCTCGCTCTGATAGGAGGCCGGTCCCAGGATGGCCTGGTCGCTCATTCCACGCGGCTGGAAGTTCATGTCCATGATCCCTTCGGTGACGATAAACCTGCACCCTTTGTACGTGCGGGGTCTCCAGGGACCAGCCATCCCGCAGAAAACTTGTCACACTTTACAAGTTTCTCGTGTATTGTTGTAAGAACATTACATCATGCCAGGATCCGCTATGGTAACCTCAAGTGTTCGCTCGGTTTTCATGGGCCCGCGGCTGCGGCGGCTGCGGCGCGACTTAGGGCTCACCCAGGCCGACATGGCGGCCGATCTCGAAATATCCGCGCCCTACGTCGCCCTTCTGGAACGCAACCAGCGGCCGGTGACGGCCGACATGCTGCTGCGCCTCGCCCGCACCTACAAGATCGACCTGGCTGACCTCGCCGGCGACGGCGGCGCCGATAACACGGCGCGGATGCAGTCCATCCTGAAGGAGCCGATGTTCTCGGACATCGATATCCCCCCGCTCGAAATCACCGACCTCGCCGTAAGCTATCCCGGAATGACCGAGGCCTTCCTTCGCCTCTACACGGCCTATCGCGAAGAACAGCTTGCGCTTGCGGACCGCAGGGCTCCGGCGGTCACAGGCGCCGCGTCGGCTCCGGGCCTCGAGGGCTTTGACGCAAACGATCCCGTCGCGGAGGTCAGGCGGTTTCTTGCCGCCCGCCGCAATAATTTCGCGAGCCTCGACGATGCGGGCGAACGCCTCGCCCAGGCCGCTACCGGCCCGAGTGGATTCATCGAGCGGCTCAGAGTCCGCCATAACCTTCAAGTCCGTCATGTGCCGCCGAACGTCATGCTCGGCTCCGTCAGGCGGCTGGACCTCCATCGCCGGCAACTGTTGCTCGAAGATTCGCTCGATACCGCAAGTCTCACGTTTCAGCTGGCGAAACAGCTCGCCTATCTCGAAATGGAAGATGAGATCGGCGCCGTGCTCGAAGCCGGCCACTTCACGACCAAGAGCGCCGAGCACCTCGCACGCCGGGCGCTCGCCAGCTACGCCGCCGCCGCGCTGATCATGCCGTATTCCGCGTTCGCCAAAGCCGTCGACGCGCGCCGCTACGACCTGGAAGCGCTGGCGCGCCAGTTCGGCACCAGCTTCGAGCAGACCGCCCATCGCATCACGACGATGCAGCGGCCGGGCCTCGAGAAGATCCCGTTCTTCCTGATCCGCGTCGATCCGGCCGGCAACATTTCCAAGCTGCTGGACGGCGCGGGCTTCCCGTTCGCGAAACATGGCGGCGCGTGTCCGCTCTGGTCGGTTCACAGCGTTTTCAAGACGCCGCGCCAGATCGTCACGCAGTGGCTGGAATTGCCCGATGGCAAACGCTTCTTCTCGATCGCCCGCACGGTGACGGCCGGCGGCGGATCGTTCGACGCAACGCGCGTGGAGCGCGCGATCGCCGTCGGGTGCGCGGCCGAGCACGCGCGGCAGTTGATCTATGCCCAAGATGGGCGGGATCCGCGCGCGGACGAGCCCACACCGATCGGCGTCGCCTGCCGGGTCTGCCATCGGCCGAGATGCACGGCGCGGTCGGCGCTTCCGATCGGCCGCGAACTTCTTCCGGATGATTTCAGGACGTTGAGCGTCCCGTTCGGGTTCTCCGCGGATTGATGCTCCCAAGAAGGGACCGCCGTTCGGCGCAGACTGCCGCGTTGAACCGCCTCACTAGCGAAGGAACGCGTTCGACATCGTCACCATCATGTTGTAGCTGTTGATGATGCCGTCGGCGTTCATCGAAAACGACATCGAATCCGTGCGCCCCTTGGCGATGTCGTCGCGCAGTTCGCGCAGCTTGCCGAGGATGTCGCGCGGATAGCTGTCGACCGGCGTCGACTTGCCGGACTCGCGCACCGCGGTGTCGAAATCGCGCACCGCGTCGCCATAGGCGGCGAGCGCGGCATCGAACGCGGAAAGATCCGCGCCGCGCTTCGGCGAGCGCGGCATCAGGTCGACCGCCTTGCTCGCCAGCATCATGGTGTCGCGCAGATGCCAGCGCACGCTCTTGCCTTCGGCTTTCTCGATCGCCGCCAGCTGCTGGCGATCGATCAGATCCTTGAACTGGTTCTGCAGGGCCTCGGTGAGGTTGCGGGCGGCGAGGAAGGTCGTCGCCGCCGGCATCAGGCGCTCATGCAGCGCCTTGCCGCCGGACATGTTGTCGGACAGGTAGTCCTTGCGGTCGTAGTAGGCTTCGGCCTCGTTCAGGATCGGGACCAGGGTTTCGAACGCGGTGGCGAGCTGACGCGTCGCATCGTCGAGCGCGGGGATCGCCGGCTGGGCGTCGGCGGCCTTGCGGGCCTTGTCGATGGCCTCCTTGGCCGAAGAGCTGACCGAATAGAGCCCGTAGATGATCCGCTCCTTGCCGGTCGGGCCGGTCTTGAGGTTGGCCCACTGGGCGTAGCGGTCGATCGACTGCTTGCCGCGCAGCGAGGCATTGAGCAGGCCGACCACGCCGTTCGATTTGGCGATCGCCTTGGGGAGGTCGGCCTCGGTGAGGCTGTGGAGACCGAGATCCGGCGCTGACGGCGCCGTTGGCGCGGGCGGAGGCTCGGCGAGGGCGCGGCCGCTGATGCTCGCGGCGAGCAGCACGAATGCGATGGCGATGGTCTTCGAAACGGCTGTCATTTGTCCCCCACTGCGCGGTCGTGCACGGTTGGCGTTCGCGGCAATCGCCCGAACGCCCTCGCCATTTCGTCGGCCGCGCGGGGGCAAAGGTTCACGCCGGACCACACGCATGGCCGGCGAAAACCGTTTCAGCCCAGCCGTTGCCGTGCCAGCCGCGCACCGGCGCCGAGCGCGCCGAGCTTGGCCTCGGCGATGTCGCGCCGCATCGGGGCCATGCCGCAATTGGTAGTGGCGACGATCTTGTCCGCGGGCACGAACTTGCTCACCGCCGCGATCTCGGCGGCGACGTCTTCGGGCGTTTCCACCACGTCGCTCGCGACATCGATGACGCCGGCCTGAATCACCTTGCCGGGCAGCAGCTTGAGAAGGTCGAGCGGCACCTTCGAGTTGCGGCATTCGATCGCGACCTGCTGGATCGAACTCGCCGCGATCGCCGGAAAGATCTCCTCGTACTGGCGCCACTCGCCGCCGAGTGTCTCCTTCCAGTCGGTGTTGGCCTTGATGCCGTAGCCGTAGCAGATGTGGACGGCGGTGGCGCAACTGAGCCCCTGCGCCGCGCGCTCCAGCGCCGCGATTCCCCATTCACCGACCTCGCGCATGTAGACGTTGAAGGCGGGCTCGTCGAACTGGACGAGGTCGACGCCGTCCGCCTCGAGCGCGCGGGCCTCGGCGTTGAGCAGGTCTGCGAAGGCGTGGGCCATGGCGGCGCGGTCGCCGTAGTGGCGGTCGGCGACGGTGTCGACGATGGTCATCGGCCCCGGCAGAGTGAATTTGAGCTTGCGGGTCGTGTGGGCGCGCGCGGTCCTCGCCTCGAATTCGTGGACGCGGCCCTTGAGCTTCAGCGGCGCCACCACCTGCGGCACCATCGCCTTGTAGCGGTCGTTGCGGATTCCCATCTCGACCTTGTGGGCGAAATCGATGCCCTCGATCGCCTCGAGAAAGCCGTGCACGAAATGCTGCCGTGCCTGTTCGCCCTCGGTCACGATGTCGATGCCGGCATCTTCCTGCAGCTTGATCGCGAGCAGCGTGGCGTCGCGCTTGGCGCGGGTCAGCTCCTCGCCGCTCGATCTCCATGGCGCCCACAGCCGGTTCGGCTCGGCGAGCCATTCGGGTTTCGGCAGTGAACCGGCGACGGTGGTGGGGAACAGCATGGGATTGATCCGGCAAGGAGAAGGGGAAGCGGGTCGAGCTTAGCCGATTTCACCGTGCTGGCTACAGCCGATGTGGCACGCTCGGCGATCGGGGGCGTCTCGAAACCATCGGCGAGGTCGCAACAGGGCTAGCCGTTCCGGCGCTGCTGCCGGTCATGGGCAGGGAGTCGGCAACTTCAGGCTGCATCTCTTGTCAAACAATCGCGAACATGTTGGAATACGGATGAAGCCGGGAAAGGCTTCGCTGACCTCGAACGCGCGAGCCTTCCCGTGACCAGCGACACGGCCCCATCGGACCTTGATCGATCACAGTGGAGTGGCCACACTTCCGAAACCTTCGTCGACCCGCGGGGCCGGCCAGCACCGCCGGAGCCGGCGACGTTCTCCGGCGACCGCGGCGGCTTCTTCGGACTGATTTCGCGCGGCGCCGCGCTGGAATTCGTCACCCTCGGATTCTACCGGTTCTGGCTTGCGACGGATATGCGACGGCATCTGTGGTCGCACACGGCCGTCGGCGGCGATGCCGCGGAATACGTCGGCACGGGCAGGGAGCTTCTGATCGGCTTCCTGTTCGCGCTCGCCATCCTGGCGCCGGTCTATCTCCTGTATTTTCTCGCCGGCATCGAAGCGGAACGCGCCAAAGCCTTCGGCAGCGCACCGCTGTTCCTGTTCTTCTACGCGTTCGGGCAGTTCGCGATCTTTCGCGCCCGCCGCTACCGGCTGACGCGGACCGTCTGGCGCGGGGTGCGGTTCTGGATGACCGGCTCGGGTCTGTCCTACGCCGTTCGCGCCGTGCTCTGGGGCATTCCGATGGCGCTCACGCTCGGCCTGGTGCTGCCGTGGCGCGAGGCCGCGCTCGAACGCTACAAGATGCGGAATTCCTACTATGGCGATCTGCAGGGCCGGTTCGAGGGTCGCGGCTGGGATTTCTTCAGGCAGGGCTGGTGGCTCTATCCGCTGGCGATCCTGTCGCTGGCGGTGGTGCCGCTTGCGCCCTTCGTCTACGGGCTATTCAAGGCCACCGAGTGGCGCTGGTGGTTGTCCGGCCTGCGCTTCGGCGACGTGCGGATGGAATCCGCGCTCGGGCGCGGCGAGCTCATCAGCCTGTACTGGAAGGCGATTGGCTGGATGCTGTTGCTCGCGCTCGCGCTCGGCTTCTATCTCTGGGCGGTCGCCGCCGCCGTCAGCAGCGCCAGCGGCGTTCCGGTCAACAAGCTGTTCGCGGCGGGCTTGTCCTCGGGCAGCATGGTGTTCGTCGCGCTGCTCGCGGCGGGCTACCTCGTCTTCTTGCTCGCCGCCAGCGTGGTGATGCGGGTCTATCTGCTGCGCGACCTCTGGGAGCGGGTCATCGGCTCGGTGGAGGTGCATAACCTCGTCGCTGCGGACAATGTCACGGGCCTCGGAGCCGCGGCCAGCGCGCTGGGCGAGGGGCTCGCCGACGGCCTCGACGTCGCAGGGTTCTAGTGACGGACAGCGTCGATCACGCCCCTGATCGGTCTGGGCCGCACGCGACCTTCTTCGACGGCAGCTCGAGCCGACGCCGCCTGGTGGACATCGCCTTCTCCGACCGGCTCCGAATCGCCGACGGCGATGGCCCCCTTGCATCCTGGGACTATGCCGACATCCGCCGCGCCGACGCCCCGCCAGGCGTGCTTCGCCTGCGCTGTCTGTCGGCGCCGGCGCTGGCGCGGCTTGAAATCGTCGATGCCGCCGACATCGCGCGCTGCATCGAGCTTTGTCCCGACCTCGACGCCGCCGAGGCCCGGCGCGGAACGCTGCGGGTCGTGGTGCTGGGACTCGCGGCGTCGGCTTCGATGCTCGGCATCGTGCTGTTCGGCCTGCCGCTCATCGCCGATCGCATCACGCCCCTCGTTCCGCAGGAGGTCGACCGGCGCATCGGCGACGCCGCCGAGCGTCAGGTCAGGACCGTGTTCGGCGACAAGACCTGCAATGCGCGAGAGGGCGCCGCGGCGCTGTCCGCCCTCGTCGGCAAGGTCCGCGGCGCCGCCGATCTCGCGCCGGGCCAGGACCCGATCGTGGTCTCGAGCCCGATCGCCAATGCCTTCGCGCTGCCGGGCGGCAAGGTCGTCATCGTCAGCGGCCTGATCGCCAAGGCCGAGAACGCCGACGAGATCGCCGGCGTCCTTGGCCACGAGTTCGGCCACCTCAAGCATCGCGACAGCATGCGCAACCTGGTCCACGCCGGCGGCCTGTCGTTTCTGGCGGGCATGATGTTCGGCGATGTCAGCGGCAGCGGCAGCCTGGTGTTCGCATCGCGGACCCTGATCACCGCCTCGTATTCGCGCGAGGTCGAGCAGGACGCCGACACGTTTGCGATCGATACGATGCATCGGCTGGGGCGACCGCCGCAGGCGCTCGGCAATCTCCTGATGCGGATCAGCAAGAGCCAGGGTGGCGATGACGTCTCATGGCTTTCGAGCCACCCGCTCACCCAGGATCGGCTGGAGCGGATGGGCAGCGACGATGTGGCCAGCGGCGGACCGCCGCTATTGTCCAGTGAACAGTGGGCCGCGCTGAAGGCGATCTGCGGCCCGGCGCGGAAGATCTGAGCGCCGCCGCACGGAATTTGGAACTAGGCGGTCGACGCAGTGCGATCGGCGATGATATCGACAGCGCGAAGCGTTCGTGATTGAAGATGGGCATGCCACGCGCCATTGTCTGCACCGAGCTCGGCCCCCCGGAAAAGCTTCATATCGTCTCGCAACCGCGCGCCGACCTGGCCGACGGCCAGGTGCGTGTCGCGGTGCGCGCGGCCGGCCTTAATTTCCCCGATCTCCTGATGATCGAGGGAAAGTATCAGCTCAAGCCCGAGCTGCCGTTCGTTCCCGGCATGGAAGCCGCCGGTGACGTGATCGAGGCGGCCGCCGACGTCGGCGACCTGCGGCCCGGCGACAAGGTGATGGTGAAGATGCGCTTCGGCGCGTTTGCCGAAGAGGTCGTGGTTGCGGCGCGCCAACTCGCCCCATTGCCGTCGCGTTTCGACTATGCCGAAGGGGCGACATTCATGGCCGCCCACGGCACCGCCTACTACGCGTTGACCGATTGCGCCGCGATCAGGCCCGGCGAAGTGCTGCTGGTGCACGGCGCCGGCGGCGGGGTTGGTCTTGCGGCGGTGGAGATCGGCAAGATCCTCGGCGCCACCGTGATCGCCGCGGCCTCGAGCGAGGACAAGCTCGCGGTTGCCCGCGGCCGCGGCGCCGACCACACCATTCGCTACGGCACCGAGCCGCTGCGCGATGCGGTCAAGCGCCTGACCGACGGCCGCGGCGCCGACGTGGTGTTCGATCCGGTGGGCGGGGCGGTGTTCGAGGAGAGCCTGCGCTGCATCGCCTGGGGGGCGCGGCTGCTGGTGATCGGGTTTGCCGGCGGGATCGGCCAGGCCGCGACCAACCTCGTGCTGATCAAGGGCGCGAGCGTGATCGGCGTGCGCGCCGGCGAGGCGGCGCGGCGCGATCCGGCGCTCGGCGCCGCGCGCCAGCGAGCCCTGCTCGCGCTCGCGGAGGAGGGCCGGGTGCGGCCCAACGTGTCGCACCGCGTGCCGTTCGAGGAGGTCGGGCAGGCGATGCGGCTTATTTCGGAGCGGCGCGCCATCGGCCGCGTCGCGCTGATGATGCCGTCCTGAGCGCGCCGCTGGGCCGGGCGGCTACTTGTATTCGCGATCCTGCCACCACGGGAAATAGGACGGCATGTCGGTCGAGACCTTGTCGCGGAACACCGCGGGCCGCTTTTCCAGGAATGCGGTGACGCCCTCGCGTACGTCCGCCGAGGCGCCGCGTGAATAGATGCCGCGGCTGTCGATCTTGTGCGCCTCCATCGGATCGTCGGCGCCGAGCATGCGCCACATCATCTGCCGGATCAGCGCAATCGACACCGGCGCGGTGGTGTCGGCGATCTCGCGGGCGATCTCGCGCGCCGTGGGCAACAGCTCCTCCGGCGCGAC
>Ga0187771_10001184_pt1 | contig 17227 bp, 9 predicted proteins | sample 0116_SJ02_MP15_1_FD_133139 | JGI IMG/M metagenome (GOLD analysis project Ga0187771, IMG submission 133139) | Tropical peat soil microbial communities from peatlands in Department of Meta, Colombia - 0116_SJ02_MP15_10_MG | ecosystem: Environmental > Terrestrial > Soil > Wetlands > Peat | place...
AAAGACGCGCTCGACGCTTGGATGCGATCCGGGAACCGAGGCACAGTCGTCTTGCCGACTGGTGCTGGAAAAACCATCGTGGCTGTTGGAGCGATTGGCACGCTGCAAACACCCTGCCTAGTTGTTGTACCCACGTTGGATCTCGTGGACCAGTGGCGGCGCGTGCTCACCGCCGAATTTGCGATCGAGGTAGGAACGTACGGCGGAGGCGAGAGCGTGCTCAAGGCGCTCACGGTATCGACGTACGACTCAGCATATCTGCGAGCGGCGGAACTCGGCAATCGATTTGGACTCATCGTGTTCGATGAGGTTCATCACTTGCCCGCGCCAGGATACCGTCACATCGCTGAAATGTCGCTCGCGGCGGCTCGGCTAGGACTGACTGCCACGTACGAACGCGAAGACGGACTTCACAGCGAGCTCAATCGGCTCGTTGGTGGCAAAGTTTACGAGCTGACCGTTCATGACCTTGCGGAGGAACACCTATCTGGCTATGAGGTCGAACATCTGTTCGTTGAGCTCACGCCTGATGAGGCTGAGGAATACGCGCGCACGTATGCCGCATTTACTGACTACCTCGCGCGCCACAACGTTCCACTGCGCACACAGCGCGATTTCTCACGATTCATAATGCGCAGCGCGTGGGATTCTGAGGCTCGAAAGGCGCTTCTGGCTCGAAACCGCGCGTTAGACGTCGCATTGAACTCACAGGCCAAGATAGACGCTCTTAAAAAACTGCTTCTTGACCGCCCAGAAGATCAGACCATAATTTTTACGCAGCATAATAAACTCGTGTATCGGATCGCGCGCACCTTTCTGATCCCGGCGATCACGCACTCTACAAGCAAGGGTGAGCGTAGACAGATCCTTGATAATTTTCGCACCGGAGCGTACAGGCTGATCGTCACTTCTAAGGTCCTCGACGAGGGCGTTGACGTTCCCGATGCTACGCATGCGATCATACTGAGCGGAACGGGAAGTGCCCGTGAATTCATTCAGCGTCTTGGCCGTGTGTTGCGAAAGCGACACGGAAAACACGCCCGCCTCACGGAAATCGTGACCCGGAACACGGCCGAAACACGACTGAGCCACCGAAGAAAGCGAAAATGGAGGGACGCAGTAAACGCTCCCTAGCAGTCTTCTTATCGCTCGCTCCCGTTCGGGGAAGATAAAGCCGGTGTACGCGCCACTCGAGCGACCTTATGTCGAACTCGCATCTCAACTTATAGAGGCGTACACAGCGCACCTCGGCAAGCGCAAGGGCACGCTCGCCGAACAATGCAAGCAGTTTGAGGGCGCGCGGTTTGACTTTCGACTTGTCAGGGGGTTAGTCGCCCTGCTCGACCGCTCGGCAACGTTCGAGGCGCGAAGTTACATCGATCCTCAGGAAGCGCGCCTCGAAGTCTTTCTCGAGGCAAGTCGCTATCCTCTGGTCGCGACCGACGAGCTCAAGCAAAAGGTGATATCTCGTGCGGCGTCGCGGCTACGTATCTCAGCAGCCCAGCTTGAGGAGTCCCTCTGGAGCGATTTTGACGACGAGCTCTTGCTTCAGCAGTTCACGCCACCTTCTGCCGATGAGCTTATTCGACAGTACAATTTGAGCTTGACACAAACACTGGTTTTCAAGGCAGCCTCTCTTGAGTTCGTCGCCGGAAGCAACTATCAGCGCATCTTCAGCCGATTGAAGTATTTGGGCCTCATGTACAGCGTGGAACGAACCGGTGAAGTTTATAGCGTGCTTGTAGATGGCCCGGTGGCGCTCTTCAAGCTTACAGAACGATATGGTTCATCGCTCGCGAAGCTTTTGCCTCAAATTGTCCAAGCTGACAGGTGGAGCCTTAAAGCACAGATAATAAGCGGTGAGCGGCAATCGCCAAAGCTGCTCACGATGGAGCTGGATAGCAAAACTGCGAACGACCTGTTTCCTAAGCCGTCCGATATGGTAATTAATGAACGCTATGACAGTTCTATCGAAGCCGCGTTCGCCCGCTCCTTTAACGCGTTGAAACTTGGTTGGGCTCTTAGGAGAGAGCCAGGGCTGCTCACTGCCGGAAAGTACGTCTTCATCCCCGATTTTGGCTTTGAAAAAAATGGCCTGAAAGCGTATCTTGAAGTCGTCGGTTTTTGGACCGATGAGTACCTTGAAAAGAAGCTAGCAAAGCTGCAAGCTGTGAACGTCCCAAACTTGCTGGTCGCTGTCAATCGGAACCTCAGCTGTTCGCAATTCAAGCAGATCAAAGGGCTTGTCATCTTCTACGACAAGAAAGTGCCGTTGAAGCCGATTGTAGACTACCTAAAACAGCTTGAGGAGACTGCCATCGAGCGCCAAGCACAGAGCATCGAAGGGTTAAGACTGCGGTTCGAAGGGGAAATCGTCGATATTGAGCAGGTGGCCGAGGAGCACCACGTATCGGTTCCAGCCCTCGCACGGTGGCTTCAGGCGAATCCTCGTGGTGCGTACCATCTTATTGGCACTCAGCTTATCAGTCACAAGAAGCTCATGGCAATTGCCGATAAGCTGCAGCAGCTTGTGGACGACACACTTCCCGCGGCGCTTGCCGCAATTGAAGAGGAAGGAGTGACTTCACCTGAGAAAATATTGGACGCGCTTCGCTACAGCGTTGTGTGGCGCGGGATTGATCCGGATCACGCTACGATTCGCAAGCGCCCATAGACATCGCTTCCGATCAACAGTGTGCACAACGAGTGAGCTCACTCTGACTCACGCACGGCACGTGGTGTCAAGGCATCGGGTTTTGGTTTTTAACTGTAACTTCGGAAGCCCGCAACTACAACGACCCACAATCGCCGCGTTGGTTGGCAAAAGGAACGCCGTTTTACACCCATCGTAGTAGCGGACGCAGCCCACGATAATGCCTTTCCGGCGGACTACCGTCAGTGGACCGTGACAGCGCGGACACGTGAACTCTCCTGCAGCGAAGCGCCTGGCGATTACGTCCTCTGTGCTTTCACACTTTCGATCGATGCAGATGTCAACACCGAACAGGTTCAACGTAAACTTCGGCAGTCCGCAGTTGCACGGGTTTTCTGCGAGCTCGGATCGGACAGGCAGCTTATAGCTGACTCCGCAGTCGCACGCAATGACATTTTGCTCGCGGTGCAAGGAGCTGCCGCAGTGTTTGCACCGTCCTACCACGCTTTCAGGTGCGTTAGACGAGCGCCGGTCGCTCAGTTTAGCAGGTGTTAAGTGTTGAGATATCCGTTGGCCAAGCGGCGCCGGCTCATCTCCGCGAGGCGCGCTGTAATGTTCTTGCTGTCGCGGATGTCCGCTGTCTGGTGTTTCGGCAATGTTCGTTCGAACCGAAGAGCTTTCGGCCGGCTCGGTTCTTGCAGCAGGGAGCCCCGTAACTGCTACCACCCTCTCATGAGTCAGCGGATTCGCGATGCAGTCGAGAAGGTCAGCTTTCACCTGATAGCTGACCTGCGTGTGTTCAGAACCATAAACCCCGATCGGAATTGATTTGAAAGAGCCCTTCGCCAGATAAAAAGCATCTTGCAGCATCGTGAATTGATTAGCGTACACGGAGACAGCAACTCGCGTCCCTCGGCCCGAATTTGTGACAGTGGCTTGACCCATCAGGCTTTTTCCATATGGTATAGAATCTGGCAAGTGTACATCGAGGGTAATCGCTGGCAAGTCGCGCACCGCGCGGGCTACTCTGGTGCCTGCAACAAGGCGAGAGAGCAGTGCGGAGGTGATATCGGAAGGGGCCCGGACGCCTGCGGCGTAGAGCTGAGAAGCTTGTTTGACGCCGAGCCCGTCTAACTGGAGCAAAGGACACAACTCCTCTGGCGCCCCATACTCAACTCGAAGTGCAAGAATCTTGGCTCGCAAAACGGATTCTGGAGTGTTAAAGCGAAATAGGAAAGCTTCGAGTGCTGATAAGAGCCTGAGCGCGTTTTGCTTGATAAGCCACGCATCACTGCGCAGCACTTCGGGAACTTCTCCACGTTCGATATAAGCCCTCAATATCGCGCGCACCTTGGACTTCGCACCGTTGTACGACGGCAGCATGCGCTTGATCGTTGCGAGCTCATTTCGCCTCACGACGACATCGGCGAACTCCTCAGCAGACGAGACTGCGTCGAGCAGTTCATCATCGGTCGGTCGCTCTTTCAACTGCCTAAACGACTGAGCGGTGCTGAGACGGAGGTAGTATCTTGAGGCAAGCCTGCCCAGGTCAGTTGGCGCGAGGTGCTCATTTGCTTCGACCGCGAATCCGTGCTCGACGAGACCGTGAATATGGTCGTTCAGCAAAACGCTCGATTGCGGGTGTTGGACGTAGTAAAACGTGCCGTCAAGCCACGTGCGGGCATCCGCGCGGCTTTTAATAGTTCCCATGCTTATCTCTGCATTCAAGTGTTCACTGAGGGTTTTGTGCAACTGTGAGCGTATACAAGACCCCTTATTCAGCATTCTTAGGAAGTCCTGCGCGCGGTTGCGCGGTGCGATGATCCATCCGAACCCGCGATCATCATATTGAGGTCTCCCAGCCCGCCCCAACATTTGCAGCAGGTCAGGTGAGCTTATCTCCTGATCAATTGCCTCGTTTGCGATATCTCGAATCACGACGACTCTGGCGGGAAGATTAACTCCCCACGCAAGGGTCGAGGTGGAGACCAATACCTTTATGTCGCCAGCCTTGAACGCAGCTTCAACAATGTCTCGATCTTGTTTCGGCAGGCCCGCGTGATGAAATCCGATGCCGTGGCTTACCGCCTCTCGCAGGGATTTGCTTCGTATGGCTGAGGCCACGTGTTCGGTCTCTGGTGTAGTGAGCGGCATCTTTTTTGTTGAGAAGATTTCGGTGAGCTTTGACGCCGCCTGCGTCGTATCAGACCTTGTGGCCACGAAAATAAGTGCTTGTCCGTAGGGAAGCTGCGGTTCAATCAATGAGACCGCTTTGTACAGCCGGATATACTTATCCACAAACTTGTTCTTGCCCGGATTGTAGGCGAAAACGTCCGCGGTGAGCGGCACCGGGCGATACGTGTCGTCAAATGCAAAGGTGCACTTCTCTGAAGCTCCTATCCACTGAGCGACTTCGCGCACATTGGGCATCGTCGCACTCAGGGCAATAATGCGCACCTTATTATCTTTGATGCGCTTCATGCGCGTGATCAGAGCCTCAAGCACGCCACCACGATCATCCGAATCGAGCAGATGTGCCTCGTCGATGATAATAACTGAAACATCTCTCACAAAAGCATACATCGAACTGTGTTTTCTGCTCGAAGAATCCCATTTTTCTGGCGTTGATATTATTACATGAGCGCTGTGCGCTTTAGAGGGGTCTAGCTCGCGCTCCCCGGAAACGACATAGACCTCAAACCCCATCGGCGTGAATAAGGCTTGCCAGTCGCCTTCCTTTTCATTCGTGAGCGCGCGCAATGGGGCCAGGTAAAGGATTTTGCCACGCCGCGGCTTGGATAGTTCACGGACTATCGCGAGCTCAGCAAGCACCGTTTTGCCAGCCGCGGTGGGAGCTGCGACAACTATATTTTCATCTGATTCAAGCAGGGAGGGAAGCACGTCCGACTGCATCCGGTTGAAAAATGGAAAGGGAAAGAGCGGCGCAAACTTACCGCTAACTGAGTTTGCAACTGAACGCATCTTCTGAGCCTACCCCGATACCGATAGATTCTCAGCTGGCTGCTATTTCAAGCTATGCATTTGGGGGAAAAAGTAATATCGCGCTTTCAGCATTCTGAAATGACTAAAACGAGCGTGCGAGAATGGCGTTGGACATAAAGGGCGACAAAGTCGTGCTCTCACCGGGTTCTTTTGTAGAAGAGGACTATAGCTACTATGGACGGCTCAGGGGTGGTGGGCTAGAACTTTCGTTTGTCGAAGCTGCCTTCTTGATAGAACGAGATCGGCTCGAGACGAGCATCTCGCTTAAAGAGTTTTTAAAACGAGCTTCGAGCATCCAACCTTCCGTTGATCTCAAGTACATCGTGTACAAGGACCTTCGCGAGCGTGGTTACTACGTGCAGCCCAGCGTGACCGACTTCCGGCTATATCCGCGCGGAGGACGGCCAGGCGAAGGCGCAGCCTCATCCTATGTCTACGTGCTTTCAGAACGTATTCCAATTCGCTTCGCTGACCTTGTGCAAAAGGTCAAACTCACCCAAAACGTGCGAAAAAAGATGCTTCTCGCGGTCGTTGACGGGGAAAGCGACCTGACCTACTACGAGGCGAAAAGCGCGCATATGCGGGGCAAAATGGCCCCGTTGACGGTCGACCTTTCTGCAACCGACGCGACCCTTCTTGATGATCGAGTCGTTATCTGGGATCAGCAGCACGCTGTGGAGCTCTATGAAGCAGGCTTTTACGGCAAGCTTGTTGACGAGCAATCGCTCCAGCTCTCGCTTCTCGAGTGCGCGTACCTGATGCGCTTTGGATTGCCTGTCGAGGACGGAGCGACAAGCAAGCGGTTTACTGTGCGGCAGTTCACGCGGAGGGCGAAGGCAATAGAGCCTGAATTCGTGAGAAAGCTTGACGTCTACACCGATCTTCGCGACAACGGCCTCGTCGTGAAAACAGGCTTCAAATTTGGAAGCCATTTTAGGGTGTATGAACAGGTCATCGATGTGAGAGCGATTCCTCACTCAAAGTACCTGGTGCACGCTCTTCCTGACGACTTTGTCGTAATGCTGCCGGAGATGTCGCGCGCTGTGCGCCTCGCACACGGCGTGCGGAAACGTATGGTTTTTGCGTATACTACAACAAATGGCTTCGAATACCTTGACATTGGGCGCGCAAAACCATAACCCTTTACTTCGCATTCGAGCGGCAGCGACCTCGTTAAGGACTTGTGACTCCAACGCAGCTGCAATACGCTGTCTTTATGATAGTTTGTGACCATCACTAGCCAAAATACCGCGCAGAATAGGGCTTCTAAGATGGCAAGCAACGACTTTCTCGTCACACCGTGGGAAGTGGAAGGGCACGTCGACTACAACAAGCTAACGGCACTCTTTGGCACGCAGCCTATTGACGACACGATCTTAGCGCGATTCAGAAAGGTTGCTGGCTCTCTTCCTCCGATGTTGCGAAGACAGGTCTTTTTCTCGCACCGAGATTTTGACTGGATATTGGACCGGTACGAAGCAGGCGAGAAGTTCGTCCTGTACACGGGGCGAGGGCCGTCTGGGCACACGCATCTCGGTCATTTGATGCCGTGGATCTTCACCAAATACCTGCAGGACGCGTTTGACGCCGAGCTATTCTTCCAGATGACCGATGACGAAAAATTCCTCCAAAGAGAGGAGTTGAGTGCCGAAGCGACCCGCGCTTTTTCATATGATAACGTGCTTGATCTGATCGCGCTCGGCTTTGATCCGCAAAAGACCCGGATATTTCTCGACACAGAGTATGCTCGTACGCTCTATCCGATTGCACTCGAAGTGGCGAAGCGCGTGACATTTTCAGCAGCTCGCGCAGTGTTCGGATTCGATAACAGCACCAACATCGGCATGGTCTTTTTCACAAGCATGCAGTCGGCGCCTGCTTTCCTTCCCTCGATAGTCGCTCGGCGAAACGTGCCAGTCTTGATTCCGTGCGCGATTGACCAGGACCCTCATTTCAGAATAACTCGCGACGTCGCCCCTAAGCTAGGATTCTATAAGCCGGCACTGATCCATAGCCGCTTCTTCCCAAGCCTCTTGGGACTCGACAAAATGTCCGCATCGATTCCGGAAACGAGCATCTTCACGACAGACACTCCGGAGCAGGCCCGCGCGAAAATTGCTAACGCCTTTACGGGCGGCCGGACCACGGTGCAAGAACAAAGGGATTTAGGGGGGGTGCCTGATGTGTGCGCAGTGTACCAGTACTCGTTCTACCTCTTTGAGGAGGACGATACGCGAGCTGTGGAGTTGCGAGAAGAGTGTTTACGCGGCGCACGGGCGTGCGGCGATTGTAAGAATGAGCTCGCTGATAAGGTCGTAAATTTCCTGAAAAATCATCAAGCTGCGCGCGAGCAAGCGCAAGACCGTGTAGCGGACTTCATCATTAGAGACTGCCACGAATAATTTGGTAAGCGAAGTGTAAGCATTCAGGGACGACGGTCGCGAAACGGAGCTCTAATAACAACTCACCTTCCTTTTTGCAATTTTGCCAAAAGCTTCGGGCGCGGCTACCTTCTGCGACGCTATTATTGATCGGGTGGCATAGTCGGGACCACCCGTCCTGAAGCTTGTCATTCAGCGAATACGAATCGAGGCGCGATAGGCCACAACCTCGGCCCACTTTTTGATGTAGATCTAGTCAGGGTCGTGGCGCCTTTGCTGGAGCCACGGATCAAAAACTCAAAAATATGGCTGCGGCTTGCACCTTAGGACGCACGAGAGGCTCACTATGTCCGCACCTCTATTTGGACGGTATATTAATCTCCACAGGTAACAATAAATAATAATCGCGAGTACGAGGTTAGCAATACGCGTATTTTACTCCCTACGGCGTCAAAGACTCGTATGATGCAGCTATCTAAGAACGATTGGACACTATTGCGGACGCTCAAGCGCGCAAAGCGAGCGACCGTTGACGTGCTGTCACAAACATCTGGTTTGAAAACTGAGATAGTCCTGCAATCTGCGCACGTCCTTCAAATGCAGGGGCTTGCACACGTGGAAGAAACCGTCGAACCTGTCTACGAGCTCACTGCTGAAGGCACTAGTTACGCCGAAAACGGGCTTCCTGAACGTCAAGTTCACGATTATCTGCTCATAAATGGGCCAACCCGGCTAACGGACCTTAAGAACATCTTTCCAGCGGTGGCGATTGCAGTGGGCTGGCTCAAGCGCCGCGGCTGGGCCCATATCGAGCCTGCGAACGGCGATTCTTTACTCTCGCCAATGGAGGCAGAGGAACTGCCAGAAGAGCGGATACTTCAGGATATCAAAGCTGCGATCAGGTTCACTTTGAGGGACGTCTCGATCGAGCGCAAAGTAGCTAGGAAGGTTCTGCAAGGACTCGAAAAGCGCAACGTTGTGCGCGCGCACCAGATAGTTTCTCGTGCAGTCATTTTGACCAAAGCGGGCGAGCAAACGCCTCTGCGCGCACCAGCCGCCGCGGAGTATGATGTTGCCGATCTAACATCTGAACTTATCAGATCGGGGGCTTGGCGAGGGCGGTTAAAGCCCTACGACGTGAAAGCTGCCACGCTCCCGCTTTACCCAGGCAAAGCACATCCGCTGCGCCGCCTCATCGATGAGATGCGCGAGATTTTTGTTGCGATGGGATTTACGGAGTTCAGAGGGCCTATTGTCGAAAGCGAATTCCACAACTTTGACGTTCTGTTCGTGCCGCAGGACCACCCCGCACGCGACGAACAAGACACGTTCTACCTCAGTCGCCCCGCAGCGCTTGAATTACCGACGGACTTAGCTGCCCGCGTGGAAGCAGCGCACAGGTTTGGGTGCGAGGGGTCGATAGGCTGGGGCGGCGAGTTTGACCTTGAACGATCGCGTCGAGCGGTACTGCGAACTCACACGACCGGGTCTGCATTCCGTTATCTCGTGCGCCATCCAGAACCGCCTGCAATGATTTTCGGCATCGACCGCGTATTCAGACGAGAAAGCATGGACTCAACGCATCTGCCGCAGTTTCATCAATGTGAAGGAACGATTCACGGCGAAAAGCTTAGCCTGGCTGATTTAGTCAGCGTGCTCAAGGCGGTCTTTGAACGACTCGGGTTTAAGCGCGTTAGGTTTAGGCCCGGCTATTTTCCGTTCACTGAACCGAGCTTTGAAGGCGATGTCTTCGTGGAGGGGAAGTGGCTTGAGTTGGTAGGGGGCGGCGTTTTTCGTCCTGAGGTGACTCAGCCCCTAGGGCTCAAAAGCGTTTTGGGATTTAGCATCGGTATCGAGAGAATTGCTATGCTCAAATTGGGGCTAGACGATATCAGAAAGCTCTATATGAGCGACGTCGCTTGGCTTCGTGAATTCCCCAGTATGCTGCGTTGAGGTGCCCGCGTGCCAGTTGTTAGCCTTAGTCGCGCTGACCTTGAAGACATGGTCGGCGTGAATGTCGATACGATTGTTGAGGTGCTTCCGCGTCTCGGAGCAGATGTAGAGTGTGTCGGGGAGGAGATACAGGTCGAATTCTTTCCGAACAGACCTGACTTATTTAGCGTAGAGGGCACAGCCCGCGCGATAAAAGGGATGTTGGGTATAGAGAAGGGCCTTCCCGCCTATGTGACGTCACCTTCACGAATTGAAATCCATGTCGATCCATCGGTAAACGCGGTGCGCCCGTACGTGGTTTGCGCGGTGGTCAGAGGAATAACGATTAACGAGAGGATCATCAAGTCATTAGTCGATTTGCAGGAAGACCTGCATTGGGGGATTGGGCGTGACAGGAGAAAAGCTTCGATCGGAATACACGATCTCTCTAAGGTCTGTCCGCCGTTTACATACTCAATTAATGAAGTCGCGTTTGTCCCTCTCGACTTTTCAGAACCAATGACGCCAGCAGAGATTCTTCGAGCTCATCCAAAAGGAAAGCAATATGCGCACGTCGTTGGCGATCACCACCCCTTGATCCTCGACGCAAACCAGGAGGTTCTCTCATTTCCGCCTATTATCAACGGCGAACTCACCCGCGTCATCGAGAATACGACCGATCTGTTCATCGAAGTGACGGGCATCGAATTGAAAGCGATTCAAGACTGTCTCCACATACTTGTCGCAGCAATGCACGACCGAGGCGCGTCAATCGAGACGGTGGACATTGTGTACCGAGACGACCACGTTTTGCACACTCCCGATGTGACTGCCTCGACTTTCGTTGTCAAAAATAGCGACGTGATACAGCGTATTGGCGCTAACATCGAGCAGGATGAGCTCACGACTTCGCTTCAACGAATGCGTATGGACGCCGATATTCGCGCGGGTGAGGTCAAGGTGTCAGTTCCGTGCTATAGGACCGATATCATGCATCCTGTCGACATCATCGAGGACGTTGCAATTGGGTTTGGATACGAAAACCTTCCGTTTTCCTCTCCCAAGCTAGGAACCATCGGGAGCAGGCTGAAAGAGGAGCAGCGATCAACCGTCGTTCGTGCTGTGCTGCAGGGGCTGGGATTTCTTGAGGTCGTAACGCTGATGTTGGCGTCTGATCCTGAGCAAGCCGTGATTATCGAAAACCCGATCCTCGAAGAGCACATTAGTCTGCGCACAAGCTTGTTGCCCGGTTTGATCGATACGCTGGCGCTCAATCAGCATCGAGAGTACCCTCAAATGGTGTACGAGGTCGGCGATGTGGTCCGACTTGTTGCCGACGTTGCCGAAGAGCGTCGCCTTTGCGCGGGCGTCATCGCTTCGAGCTCCACAAATTTCACGGAAATAAAGCAGGTCGTGAACGCAGTTTTGCGGGAGCTTGACCGTCCGTTTGAGGTGACCGAATCTGACGACTCCCTCTTCATTGAGGGCAGGCGCGCGACGATCGTAGTCGACGGGCAAGTTGTAGGAACTTTTGGAGAGATCAACCCAGATATATTAGTTGAGCATAAACTGATCTATCCTGTCTCAGCTTTCGAATTCCACTTGAGCGGGCGCTAAATCGAAAGGAAACTCGCAGGAGTTAGCCCTAGCCGCACGAACCCCGACAGTCGTATTCGCGAAGCGGACCCGGAGGGATTTGAACCCTCGACCGCCGGCTTAGGAGGCCGGTGCCCTATCCAGACTAGGCGACGAGTCCATACATATACCGTAATCGCTGTCAGAAGTTTATGGGGTAGGGCAGATTCGAACTGCCGTCCAAGCGTCCCAAACGCTCGAGGATGGACCAAGCTACCCTACTACCCCGAGGCAACTGACATGGGGCATCTGATAATAAAAAGTTGTCTAGGGGAAAGGCAGAGCTTGGCCATTGCAGCTCCGCGCTGAGTCACGAAGTTTGAGTGCCACTGGCCGGTGCGCTCCCAAGGTGTCGTTTGCGACTACTGCGTAGCCATCCGTTGCGGCACGTCGATAATTAGGCTCATGCGTTGTGCAACGATCTTCTCGCCCAAAACTCGCCCCCCGAGCTTCTTGTATTGGAGTGACTTCGGTCTTCGATCGGGACGATAGCCGCGAGGAACGTGTTCTGCCGTGTGGAACGAAGCTAGTGTTTCAAGTATCATCGTTATGATTAAATGTGCACGTCGCCTATTGTAGCTTACCAGCATGAGAATCAGACCACGGTTTAAACTGTGGTTCGTCGGCGAAGACGAGAAATACGTGTTTGGCCTCGGCACGATGAGGCTGCTTCTTGAAATAGATAAGCTTGGATCCATTAGCGCCGCGGCGCGTGAGCTCGGAATGTCGTATCGCTACGCTTTGGAGCGTATAAATGTCGTTGAAAAACGGCTCGGCCGATCTCTCGTGGAAAGGACCCGGGGAGGAAAATACGGGGGCGGGGCAAAACTGACCCCGTGTGGTTATGAGCTTTTAGAGGATTATAAAGGAATGGAGAGTTCTCTGAGTCAGCTCACCAAGTGGTACGTGGATCTCTCCAATTAATATTCTGCACCCGTCAGCCTCCTGAAACCGGAGGAAAGATTGCAACTTCATCGCCATCTGTTAGACTTGTGGAAAGTGCTTCCAGTTCGCGGATGTCCTTGCCATTCACAAGGATCGTGATATACGAACGCACTTCACCATCGTCGCAGAGCGCGGATCGAAGTGCGGGGTATTCTGTCTGAAGCATCGCTAATACTTGGCGCATGCTGCTTGCTTTGATGGAGAGGCTCGGGTGGCCCACGATTTCGCGCAAATTGGCAAACAAACGGACATTCACAATCCCCATGGTTACCCACTCGTTCTGGTGCCTTATAAATACCTTGTGTCGCTTCGCCAAGACCATACATATATATGACTGAGCTCATATAAAATAGTACAAACATTAGATTGTTGCCTACTGCTCAATATCGCGTTATTTGACGAGAACACGAAAGACACTACCTTTTCCTCGTGGGAGGAAACCCGCATTTTCACAAGCACCAGTGGCTCAGCGATTTCTGAGGCTGTGAGGGGATCAGGTGGAATTGAACGTTGTGAAAAGTGGCCAATCGCGAAAGACTCGGTTTTAAGCAGAGTATATGACATCCGTTTCTCATGCTGATCGAAAGGTTTGTTCCACAGAACTGTGTAGGGTGCAAGACATGCGTTCTCGCGTGCAAATGTGGTGCATTGATGTATGGACAAGAGACGTAACAGAAAAGAGCCGAAAAAAGTAACGGTCGATCCGGCGGCGCTCGAGATGTTGCCAGTGGCAGACCAGGGTCATATGCAAACCATGTGGGACCGAGCTGAATCCATGCAGCCTCAGTGCCGCTTCGGTGAATCCGGTCTTTGCTGCCGCATCTGTTTGCAGGGTCCCTGCCGAATCAATCCATTTGGAAAAGAACCGCAAAGAGGAATCTGCGGCGCGAAAGATTACACAATTGTGGCGCGCAATCTGATCCGGATGATGGCAGGCGGCTGTGCAGCCCACTCCGATCACGGGCGGCACTTGGCGTCCGCGCTGAAAGGCGTCGGCGAAGGTCAGGCACCAGATTATCGGGTAAAAGATGAGGCGAAACTGCGTGCGCTCGCCACAAGCCTAGGCCTGGATAGCAGCAAGAGCATAAGTGAACTTGCCGTCGATGTTGCAAATGCCGCTTTAGAGGACTTTTCGCGAAGCGATGACAAGGCGTGTAGCTGGCTTAAGATCCTGCTCCCTCCTGCGAGGCTGGAGCTGCTCGAGAGAAACGATGTAATCGCGACAAACATTGACAAAGGGATCACGGAAGTAATGCACCGAACGCACATGGGCTGCGACGCTGATCCAGTCCCACTCATATTTGGAGGAATCAAGTGCTCTCTTGGCGACGTTACTGGCGAAAACATCAGCTCAAACCTCTCGGACGTCTTGTTTGGCGTCCCTCAGATGGTGGTCTCAGAGGCCAACCTCGGAGCGTTGAAGGAGGATCACGTAAACGTCTGCGTGCACGGCCACAATCCAATCCTGAGCGAGGTGATCTGCGACGCTGCTGACGAACTCCAAGGGGAGGCGATCGCCGCAGGGGCGAACGGGATCAACATCGTTGGTATTTGTTGTACTGCCAACGAATTGTTAATGCGCCGGGGCATTCCGATCGTCACGAATTTCGCGAGCCAAGAGCTCGCGATAATGACAGGTGTCGTCGATGTGATGGTCATCGATTATCAGTGTATCGCGCCATCGGTCGGATTCTGGACGCAATGTTTTCACACGAAGCTGATATCCACAATGCCGATCACCCGCATCCCGGGTGATACGCACATCGAATTCAACGAAGCAGCGGCGCGCGAAGGCGCGAAAGAGATCGTGCGCATCGCGATTGAGGCATATAAAAACAGAGATCCGACCAAGATATCAATTCCTGACATTTCAAGCAAAGTCGTTGCAGGTTTTAGTCTTGAGTACATCAAATCACTGCTAAGCCGCTTTAACGAGGATAAGCCGCTGGCATATCTCGCTGAAAAGATCCGAAGCGGTGACGTCCAAGGTATTGCACTGATCGCGGGGTGTAATAATCCTACGAAAGCAGAGCACGACCTCTGTCATTTGACCATTGCTAAAGAACTAGTTAAGAATAACATACTCACACTCGTGACCGGTTGCGCGGCCCAGTCTCTCGCGAAACACGGCCTTATGACACCAGAAGCAGTCGACCAGTACGCGGGTGAATCTCTCAAGGCATTTCTCAAAGACGTCGGCGAAAAAACCGTTGGCCAATCATTACCGCTTGTGCTTCATATGGGGTCTTGTGTGGACAACTCGCGTGTAGAAAACCTCGTCAGCGAACTCGCACAGGTGATGGGACTCGACATGCAAGACCTGCCAATCGTCGCGAGCGCACCAGAAGCGATGAGTGAAAAGGCCGTGGCGATAGGGACATGGTGCGTGGCCACAGGATGGCCCACCCACGTTGGCGTTTACCCGTTCATCAAGGGCAGTCCCTTAGCAGATGAAGTCGCTCAGGCGACGGCGCAAGATGTCTATGGGGGACATTTCATATTTGAGCCCGATCCCGTGGTCGCGGCGAGGACGTTGGTGAACACCGTCCAATATCGTAGGTGGAAGATGGACGCGCACGACGAACTCGACGGTGAGGTCACATACTGGAACGGAACCACGTCGCGCACGGCGCCACCGCAGCTCTCGAACGAAGGCCTGTACAAGAAGGCGATAGATGGGGCGATAATCGCGACAGGGTATGCCGACCAATTACTCAATAAGGCAATACGCCTGCACGGCCGCGATAAAGAGATAGGATACCCAAGCACAGGATATTACCTTCCTTGCATAACCGCGTGGACGGGAGAACAAGTAACGAAACTCGGGCAGCTGCCGCGAATCCTTGGAGAAGTAAGAGGGAAGATTAGAGAGGAGTACACGTTTGAGAATGCGGTCGCATCCGGCGAAGCGACGATGATCGCCGCAGAGATCGTGGAAGCGCTCAAGTACATCGACAATTCTGACCCGTATGCAGCCACCCCGTACACAGGGTTCGTACCGGACGAGGTGCTGCGGAAGTTGGGGATCTCGTTCGTCGACGACACCATCCCGGGCGTCCTCGTCTTGGTGGGAAAAGCGCGGGATCCGAAGCTGCTCGCGAAGATCATAAGAGACTGTCAAAGCAAGGGTATGCTTGTGATCCCGACTTTCGACACCATCCAGCAGATTAGGGAGGCCGGGATTGAGATAGGCGAGCACAAGGGACTCGACCGACTGCTATTTTGCGTAGGCGAGTTCACACAAGCGATTCACGCGTTGAGCTTCGCGATCCGCGCCGCATTGACCTTCGGGAACGTAAAGCCAGGCGATAGAGAAGCTCTGTTCGATTACTTGGCGAAAAGGCCCAAGGTCGTCGTGGTCCAGCTAGGCCCCATCGATGACATTAAGGTAGCGATTGAGTTCGCGGTATTGTTCAACGGGTCACCAACGATCACTGATCAAGATGTCGAAGAAGTGCCGGGCAAGTACGAGGTCGAGAAGGACTACAACCAGATCGTCGCGCACGCGATTGAGATCCGCAACATGAAGGTGACGTTCGGCGAGGTCTCGCTGCCCGTGGCTTACGGGCTTGCATTCGAGGGAGAAACGGTGCGCAAGCCACAGACCTACGTCGAATGCGGGGGCCCCACAAAAACGCAGGTGTTTGAGCTTGTCAAAATCCGTGACGCCGAGGCCGTAAAGGACGGTCAGATCACGCTGATCGGGAAGGACGTCGATGAGATGGGCGAGGGGAGCGTCTCGTCACTAGGGATTCTCGTTGAAGTGTATGGAAAGCACATGAAAAGTGAGTTTGAGCCCGTCGTCGAGAGGCGCATCCATCAGTTCATCAACTATGCGGAGGGCGCGTGGCACACTGGGCAGAGAAATTTGATCTGGGTACGGCTAAGCAAGAACAGCGTAGCCAACGGGCTCCGCTTCAGGCACTTCGGAGACATCCTTTACCACAAGATGAAGGAAGAACTCGGCGGTATCATCAGCCGGATACAGGTCACCATCCTGACAGACGAGCAGGAAGTGAAGAAACACCTGCCAGAGGCGATGGAAGCGTACGCAGAACGCGATCGGCGTATCGCAGGACTGACAGACGAAAGTGTTGATGAATTTTACTCGTGCACACTGTGTCAAAGTTTCGCCCCAAGCCACGTGTGCATCATCTCTCCGGAGCGCCTTGGGTTGTGCGGCGCGCTGAACTGGCTTGATGCGGCTGCGGGATATAGCATCGACCCCAACGGTCCAAACAAGCCTGTTGAAAAGGGCGCCACGATTGACGAGCAAAAAGGCCAGTGGTTAGAGGTGAACCAAGCCGTTCGCGAGCTCACCCACGGCCATATCGAGCGGATGAACCAATATACTATGATGGAGGATCCGCAAACGTCGTGCGGGTGCTTCGAGTGTATCGTGGCGATTAACAATGATTTACAGGGTGTGATCGTCGTCAACCGCGAGTACACCGGGATGACTCCGATCGGTATGAAGTTTTCCACTCTCGCGGGATCTGTCGGTGGGGGCAACCAAACGCCCGGGTTCATTGGCGTTGGCAGACAGTTCATTACAAGCAAGAAGTTTATCCGCGCGGACGGCGGGCTCGCGCGCGTTGTTTGGATGCCGAAAGACCTTAAAACGGCGCTACGAGAAGATCTCGAAAAGCGGGCACGAGAACTAGGCGTGCCGGACCTG
>Ga0187771_10001185_pt1 | contig 17226 bp, 9 predicted proteins | sample 0116_SJ02_MP15_1_FD_133139 | JGI IMG/M metagenome (GOLD analysis project Ga0187771, IMG submission 133139) | Tropical peat soil microbial communities from peatlands in Department of Meta, Colombia - 0116_SJ02_MP15_10_MG | ecosystem: Environmental > Terrestrial > Soil > Wetlands > Peat | place...
CTGGATGGCGTCGAGACAGGTTTGAATGCAGGCGTCGGCGACGTAGGCTTTGGCGATGGCCGCCTCGCGCAGGGGGTGTTTGCCTTGCTTCTTGAGCCAGGCAGCCTTGTAGAGCACCAGGCGCGCCGTCTCAAGCCGGATGTCCATCTCCGCCACCTTGTCGGCAATCGCGGGAAACTTGCCGATCGGTTTGCCGAACTGCTTACGCTCGCCAGCGTATTTGACACAAGTTTCGAGCAGACGCTGCATAGCCCCCAGGTGGCTGGCCAGGATGCAAATCCGCTCCCACTCCATGGAAGCGGTGAAGATGGCTGTGCCCGCGCCCTCTTTGCCCAATACATTCTCTGCCGGGACTGCACAATCGACAAACGCCAGTTCCGCCATGGGCGAAGTGCGCAAGCCCATCTTATGAAGCTTGTTGCTCACGCTGAAGCCTGGAGTGCCTTTTTCGACGATGAAACCCGTGATTCCTGCGGCACCCTTCGCGGGATCAATGTTGGCGAAGACGATGACCACGTCGGCAACCGAAGCGTTGCTAATGAATGTCTTCGAGCCGTTGATCACGTAACAGTTGCCCTTGCGCTCGGCGCGCGATTTCAAGCTGAAGGCATCGGAGCCGGACTGAGGTTCAGTCATGGCGTGGACCCCAACCCATTCGCCGCTGGTCAGCAGGGGCAGGTAGCGCCGCTTCTGCGCCTCGTTGCCGAACATGAGAAAGGGAATCTCGGAGCTCCACATGTGAGCATTGATGGAAAAGATCAGGCCATTGTTTCGGCAGCCGTAACCCAGCGCCTCCAGAGCGCAGGCGGTGGTCAGGATATCGGCGCCCTGACCGCCGTATTCCGGAGGCACCGGCAAGCCCTGAATGCCGATCTCGGCGCACTTTTTCCAGCCTTCCCGGTCAAACACCTCTTCCCGGTCATCCTCGATGAGGTTCCGGTTCAGCTCTTGCCGGGCAAAACTGATGACCGATTTACGGAGCGCAAGTTGCTCCTCATTCCAGGAAAAATCCAAGAAGATCTCCCTTTCTGATTTTGCACTGCAGCGATGGGCCGGCCGGACCACCCGCCGTGATGCGACAGGGCAATATGCTGCCCTGCCAGCAATCGCGAAACCAGCAATACGACCGGCGCGGCTTCATGCTCACGGAGCGAATGCAACCGTGCTGGATAAGTATCTGCCAGCAGGGGTCGAGGTAGACCAACTAGCCTGCTGGACACCTGCAGCCGCCGAATTGCTGGTGAGATGCGCCCACCCGTTTCCGCCGGTGTTAAAGTCATTGGTAAAACTGCTCCCGCTGGTGATGCCACTGAAGCTGGTACCGGCGGCAAAGATCACGGACACAACGAAGTCGCCGGTGTGCGTGGTAGTCACCGCTGCTCCAAGAGTATTACTGAGAACAGTTCCCGTAGAGGTATTGGCCGCGTCAGGAGCCGAGGTCGCAAGTCCCGACACCTCCCAGGACGACATCACAACATAAGTCGGCGAAGCGGAGAAGGTAGGAGTTATAACCGTAGCGCCAGCCTTGGAAGTCGCCGCGTACCAGATTTCGACTGACCATCCACTGAGAGTAATTCGAGCGCCAGCGGACACATAACTATTGCCAGCATTGTCAGAAACGCTGGACACCGATGCGCTTCCGTTGAACATGGCCGCGAAAGCAATCAAATGCCCGCTACCGGTTGCCGGAATCGTCAGGCTTTTAGCGGACTGGCCACCGCCCGATGCCTTGTTCACGAGTGTCCAGGAGGAGGTGGCAGAGCTGACTACCAGCGTGACGGTGGTGGTTTCAACCGTGCTGCCGCTCGTTCCTGTGATCGTCAAGGTATACGTACCCGTCGGTGTGCTGCTGGTCGTCTTGGCGGTCAGAGTGGAGTTCTGCGCGGGCGGGAGCGTTACCGACGTGGGGTTGAACGTGCAAGTGGTGTTGGAAGGGCAGCCACTCACCGTCAGACCGACAGCTCCACTAAATCCGTTGACCGGAGTTACGGTCGCGGTGTAAGTGGTGCTGCCGCCGACGGTAACCGTTTGCGAAGAGGGCGACGCCGAGACGGTGAAGCTCGGTGTCTCCGTACCAGTACAGTTGGGGAAGCTGAACGAAGCGATTCGGCTACCCCAACGTTGACCCGCCGTAGGCACATACTCGGCGGTGTACCAGAACGTGCAGTCGTCCGAGGAATCGATCGCCATGCTGCTGTAGTCGCCCCAGTTGGCAAAGTTGGGGGACGAAGCCGGGGAAATACCGGCCGTAGACAAAATATCAACCTCGCCTTCCATCGTGCCCAAAGGATCAGTCGGCACACGACCGGTGTAGCGAATGGAAGGACTCATGGTACTGCTGGAGATGCTATAGCCCAGGGCGATGTCACCCGCCTTGTCCATGGCAATGCTGCCCATCCAGCGCGAATTGGTGTCCGGGGCGTATGTGCCCTGTTGATAAAGCGTAAAACCCGAGCCGGTGTTCTGTAGTTCATACCAGCGCATACCGCTGAGGTCGCCGGAACCAGTGTTGATCGCGTGAGTGATAAGCAGAGACTGGTGAGTGCTCAGGTTCCTGTAGGCGAGGCGATACATCACGCGGTCCCCGTAAGAGTTCAGCTTTTGGCTGGTTCCCGCTTGTGGGATGCAGGCGCCGCCGGCGGACATGAGATTCTGGATGGCGATGTCACCGCAAGGCCCGCCGAACGCCGCTACTGGAATGTTGGTCGGACCGGTGAACGTGGACAGGCTGGGAGTGGTCCAATTCACGTGAAACTGCCACAGGTCGAGAGACTGATAGTTACTATCAAAGTTGAGAAAGTAATCTGGCGAACCCACCGGAGGCGCGGTGGTCCCGTCCAAGTCCGCGGGAAGCATAGCGCCGTAAGTAGTACCCATGTTGGTGAAACATTGCATGGCCGCGGCGGTGCCACCGGTCAGCATGTCATTGCGATCCAATGCACACGCTGCGGCACCGATAAAAGTCTGGCTGGTATTGAACTGGTTATAGGTGACGTAATAGGCATCCGGCCAGACGCTCAGCTTGGGGTAGTCTGGAACTTCCCTCGAAGGTATGGCGAATTCATAGAGATTCCAGCTACTGTTCACCGCGTCCGATGTGGTTGACACGGCAACACACAGGTAAGTAGGTTCTGCGGTAACCGGCATCATCATCACCCAGCGGCCCGCCAACTTGTCATATTGAGCGATCGGGTCGTAGTTGTCGTAGGTGAAGCAGGGGCCTGATCCGAGAGGCTGCCAAAACGTGTTCGAGGCCACCGGGCCATATTCCAGGGCGCCCGTGGTTTTGTTGAACACGGCATAGCAATAGTTGACCCACTGAACGAACTGGGTCGGACCCACAGCGCCATTGGGATCCGGGGAAGCAAATTGCTTCGTGCACGCGTTAGGGCCGTTGCCGATGCCGACAAAATCTACTCCCGCAGTAGTGGAGAGTGTGTCGGCGGTGACTGCGTCCTGTTGAACGGCATCCGGCGCAGGGATTGTGGCATGCCACTCCTGAAGGCGTCTCTCCAGTACCCTGTCCTCGTCGGGATCGACGGCCATTTCATCCTCACGATCGCGATCCGCGATCTCGCCAATGCGTGCTTCGTCGGAAGCTGGATTCAGCCGCTCAGCCTGGGAAGAAACGTGGCCACGCTTGCTCAGCGGTGGGGCCAGAACGTGCTTGATGGCTTTTACTACAACAACATTGGATTGGCTCTCCGCCCAACTGAAGGATGCCTGCGCCAGGAGTATCAGCACAACCAGCACAGAAAAGCACACAAACCGAAATGATACCGTTCTCATGTTACGCTCCGTTACACTCCGTAATTACGTTCCGGCCAAAATCTTCTGGTTGACATCGACATGTGAAGGGGAGAGTTGAAACGACATCGGAATTGCTGCTGCAAAGAATGCTTAAACCCGTACCACACAGTCCGACCGGAGAGACTCCAGCACGGCAAACGTTGCTCGGGAGGTTGCCGCCAGTGACTCTATGTCGACCGGCGAGCCGGTTCCAGATTCGAAACTTTCAAGCAAAGCCTTCATCTCCTCAGCGTGGCCTTTATCACCGGAAAAGGACGTGGTTGATTTCTTCCGTCCAACCGCGCATTCCAGCTTCTTGAAGTTCCACATGCGGCCAGTTTTCGAATCCCCGAACACTTCCAGGTACTCTTTTTCCACCGCCGGGGAGCCATTGGCCAGATAGTGAATCGTGCCCACCGAACCGTCGGCGAAAGTAATCGAAATCACAACATTGTCGTTGTTATAGCGGCGCGCATCGTCGGAGGGAGCGGCCGCATAAACACTGGTGGGAAGCGCGCCACAAAGAAACTGCATCACGTCCACGAAATGGCCGCCTTCCCCAATGAAACGTCCTCCCTGGTCAGGATGTTGCATCCAGTGCGTGGGTGGCATGAAGCCGGCACTGACGCGATAGTGCATGACCAGCGGCTCGTTGCGTTCGGCAAACAATCGCCCCATGGCGCGGACGGGCGCAGAAAAACGCCGGTTGTAACCGACCATCAGCAGCGGTGTTGTTCCCGAGCGCCCGGCTGCGGTGTACGCGTCCACAACCGCCTCGAGCTGCTCGTTGTCGAGCGCCAGCGGTTTCTCAACGAACACGCTCTTACCGGCGCGGAGCGCCTCGCTTACGTATCGTGCGTGCGAGTCGTGACGCGAAGTGACGAACACGAGGTTTACATCCTTGTCGTTGATGATCTCGCTCGCGTCGGTCGCGCAAAATTCGAAGTTGTACTTCTTTGCCGTGTTCTTGGCGTTCACCGGTTTTCCGGTAGCCAGACCCCGCATTCGTGGCGCAAGTTTCATGAGCGGCGGCAACAGCATGGATTGCGTGAAGTTTCCCGCGCCAATGAAACCGAGAACTGCTTTGCGGCCGGAAGCGGTGCGGCCCACACTGCGCAGCTCAACTCGACGGGAAGTCGCAATCTGTTCCTCTGCGGCAGAGTATTGGATCAGAATGCCGAGATAGCTCTCCTCTACTTTGCCGGTGATGATGTCGTAGGCTCGCAAACTCTCGGTCACGGGGATCCGATGCGTGATCAACGCAGTCACGTTGAGTTTCCGCTGCGCCAGCATGTCGAGCACCGCTTCCATGTTGCGGTTTTCTGTCCAGCGCACGAAGCCTAGCGGGTAGTCGTTCCCACGCTCTTCATATTCGGGGTCGTAGCGGCCGGGACCGTACGAGCACGACATGCGGAAGTTGATTTCCTTCTCGTAAAACGGAGAACGCGGGATGTTCATGCCGACCGCGCCGACGGCGACTACCGTGCCCCGTTTGCGGGCGCACTGGATGGCCAATTCCACCGGCTCATTCGAGATGGTAGCGGCGGTGATGACCACGGCATCGGCGCCATAACCGCGGGTGAAACTTTGCACCGCGGCGACTGCCTCGTGGTTGCTGATGGCGCACTGATCGCATCCCAGAGCCTGAGCCAGGTCAAAGTTCCTGGAAACGACATCCAGACCGATGACGCGGCACCCGCTCGCTTTCAGCAACTGAACGGTAATCAGGCCGATGAGCCCCAAACCGATCACGGCCACCTGCTCGCCTACCCGCACATCCGCCTGGCGCACACCTTGCATGGCGATGGCGCAGACCGTGGTGAATGCGGCCTCGTCGAACCCGACTTCGTCCGGAATTTTGACGACCAGGTTGCGCGGCACCGAAACGATTTCCGCGTGTGACGCGTAGCCGACGCCTGCACAGGCGACCCGGTCGCCTACCTTGATATCGTCAACGGCGGATTCGAGAACCACGCCGGCGCAGCTATAGCCAAGCTCTTTGAAGTTATCCAGCCGATCCTGAACTTTTTTGTAGGTGGCTACAAGGCCTTCGCGCTGAACGTTGTCCAGCACCTGGCGGACCAGGTCAGGGCGCAAGCGGGCCTTCTGCACCATGGAGGCCTGGGCGGTTTCGACCGATGTCCGCTCCGTGCCGGCGCTGATCAGCGAGAACACGTTGCGGACGAGCACGCTGCCCGGCCGCAGTTTCGGCGCTGGCAGCTCGTCTACGCTGATCTCACCCGTTTTCTGGTATTGGATTACCTGAAGCAACTAATGGGTCCTTTCGAATGCCCCTGCGTGCAATTCAGTGCCTTTAGTTTAGCGTCCTCTCGCGTAATTGCACTGCACACTTTTTACCTCTATCAGCAGGGCCTTCCGGCTCCCCTGAAAAATGGAGAAGTTTGACTAGCCCTGGAAGAAGACGCGCTTGCCGGTATTTGATTACTGAAGTAACCGTGGGTGTTTTTGACTGCTGCTCCCGATTCCAGTCTGCGCTAGTCCTGACGCTCGTATGCACCTATGTCGCAGCCGACGCCGGTGTCGTCTTTATCGGGACGCGGCGCGCCGCGTTGATCCCTTACCAGCAGGGTTCCGTGCCAGTCCGTGCAACCACTCGGGTTGCCGGTATCAACGGCTCGGCTGTCGGGAGCAAGAGCCATGGTTTGCGTCGGGCCGCCATTGTTTTGCAAAAGTCCGAGCTTGGGATCGGTATCGTTCAGATTGCCCGGGCCCGTGAAATTGCAGCTATTATCGCTGCTCAGGTTGTAACTAGTCGTGGTGATAGCCGAGCTGCCTGAACAATTCGCCGTACCCAGATTGTTGGCCACAATCGTGTTCTGGACGTACCCGATCGCGAAACCATCCACGATGTAGATTCCGCCACCGCTGTTGCTGCTGGCATTTGCGCTGTTATCGGCGATGGTGCTGCTGGCGATAAGCAGCCTTCCTCCTCCGCCATTCTGCGCGCCAAGGAAGATACCGCCGCCCTGCCCGGCGTAAGTTGCGGTTGAGGTTCCTACGCTCGCTGTGTTGCGAGCGATGGTGCTATTGGTGATGTAGGTAGTACCAGTCTCGGCTATGCCGCCGCCAACGCCGGCGCTGACACTGTTCTGGGCGATGGTGCTGTTAGTGACGGCGAGTCCGGCGCCATTACTGAAGATACCGCCGCCCTCCTGTCCTGCCCGATTGCTGCTGATGGTTGTCTGGTTGATCGTCAGGGAGCCAGCCTCCTGATACACGCCGCCACCAGATACCGCAGTATTGCCGGAGATGACGCTATTCACGATTACCAGGCTCCATCCGGTTGCGCCACAGATACCGCCGCCCTGACCACTGCATGGGCCGGTTAGCTCGTTCAAGCCATTTTGAATCGTCAGTCCAGTAAGGGTCACATTTCCGGCCTTAATGACCACCACCGGGGCGGCTGCTCCGCCGTCGATGATCGTGGTAGCAGCACTGGCGCCGGTAATCGTCAGGCCGAAGGAAATGGTGAGATTCTCCTTGTAGGTTGCAGCCGCGACGATGATGGAATCGCCCAAGGAAGCGAGGGAAATCGCGTGCCCGATGGTCTTGCAGGCGGTCGTCGTCGACGTGCAGTTGTTGCTGTCATTTCCGTTGACACCATCCACGTACCATGTGTTGCTGGCGAGGGCGGCTGGCGCCAGAGCCAGAAACAGAACGCCGAGCATGAGTCTGAATTTCATGATCATCCTCCTTTGGGGAATGGAGAATTTCACTCTAGTTTTGGAAGAACGTGCGGAACCAGATCTCGTTGGTTAGCAACGTCCAGATCTGGTACGCATTGTCCTCCAGCCCTTGTTTGTCGCGCGCAATTAACCCGGTTACGTAAGCGGGATCGTAAAGCCCGCGAGCCCGCAGCGACTGTTCAGAGAGCAGGTCGGCGATCATCGGCGCGAGCGGACCCCGGACCCAGGATCGCAACGGGGAAGCGAACGGCGCCTTCGGCCGGTAGACGATGCTGTCCGGCAGGTATTTCTCGGCGACTTTCTTCAGCAGGTATTTCTGGGTCAGGCGATGGATTCGCTCGCGTGGTGGAACCGAGAACATGAACTCGACGATGCGGTGATCGGTAAGCGGCGGGCGGCTTTCGATGCTGGCCGCCATGGATGCCTTGTCGGAGTAAGTAAGATTGTGCTCGGGCAGAAAAACGAGTGTGTCGTTCAGGCACATCTGCGTGACATACGATAGTCCGTTGCCGTTGAAGCGCGGCGCCTGCGACTTGAAAAAGTGCGTGTCGTAGTACGACATGCGGCTGGCGAACATCTGCGAAAATTGTTTTGGCGCGACGGAAAGATCGGACATCAGGTAGCGGTCGCTGCGTGGCGCCGAGGCAATGGACACAAACCGCTTGCCCCAGCGGATCTGCTTCAACCCGCGCTTGGAAGTAGCGACAGGAATGAGGTCGGCGGCGTGCTCTACCATCCGCCGAACGGCTCCCGGCACAACGGCCTGGTAGCTCTCCGCCGTCAGGCAGGCGAGATGCTTGCGATACCCGCCAAAAATTTCATCGCCACCCATGCCATTCAGCAACACCACAATGTTCAAATCCCGCGCCGCTTTCGAAATCAGATAGGTGTTAATGGCGGCAGGATCGGAAAGTGGCTCGTCGAGGTGCCACACCATCCTGGGCAGCAGTTCTTCGACCTGCGGTTGAATCTCCAACTCGTGATAGGTGAAGCCAAACTGCTTTGCGACTTGCCGGGCAAAATCCCAGTCCGGCGTCATGCGCTCGAACTTCTGATCTTCGGTGGTGAACTTGATGGTGAAGGAATGCACCGTCTGTTCGGTGTTTACCCGCATCAGGGCACTGACGATCGAGGAATCCAGGCCGCCGCTTAGGAAAACACCGACCGGCACATCCGCCCTCATCTGCAAACGGACGGAGTCGCATAGCAGCGCATCGAGCTGCTCAATCAGCGCGGCCTCGCTGGTTTCCTGCTCAGCCGGCTGCAGGCTCCAATACTCGCGCACGGAAAGTTTTCCGTCTTCCAGGGTCATGCAGTGCGCCGGCGGCAGTTTCACGATGTCCTGGAATCCGGTCCATGGCGAAACCTGGAAGCGCGCTGGCGTATGCAGCGCCTCGAGATCAGGCCGTTTGGGCGCGAGCCCGGAGCTGAGAATCGCTTTGATCTCAGACGAAAAAACCAGACAGCCGTTTTGGAAGTAGTAGTAGAACGGCTTAATTCCCAAACGGTCCCGCGCGGCAAACAGCTTCCGCTTTCGCGAATCGTAAATCGCAAAAGCAAACATGCCGTTCAACTTCTGCAGGCATTCCTCGCCCCACAGTTGATAGGCGTAGAGCAACGCCTCGGTATCGCCGGTGGAGCGGAAGTTTACGCCTTCGGCCACCAGCTCCTCGCGGAGTTCCTTGTAGTTGTAAATCTCTCCGTTAAAGATGATCCACAAGTCTGCCGTCGCATTGCACATCGGCTGGTGACCGGCGGAAGAGAGATCAAGAATAGACAAGCGCCGGAACCCTAAACCGGAGGACGAGTCGGCAAACCATTTCAGCCCGGAGTCGTCCGGTCCGCGATGTGCGATCGTATCGCACATGCTCGCCAGCAGTTCAGCATTGCCGCAGTTGATAAGTCCCGCGATTCCGCACATAAGAGTTACTCCACGTTGTCCGGACTGACGAAAGGCCGGCTTAATCCCGGAGTTAATGCAGTATTGCTTTCTGCACCGGCGGCGCGAGGTTGGCCCTGCAGGAGTTCCCGGTACATCGCAACCAAGTTCCGTTCCGAGTTCTCCCACGCCAGCTTCTCGCGGAAACGCGCGCGGGCAAACTGCGACATCGCGCGTCTGCGTTCAGGGTCGAGCAGCAACTCCCTCACGGCGCGCGCCAAGGCGGCATCGTCATTTCCCTTGACATACAGCGCCGCCGATTCAGCCGAACGGCGATTTTCCAGCAAATCGAACGCGACGATCGGCCTGCCGAACGCCATGTACTCGATGATCTTATTCATCGTCGACATGTTGCTCCACTCGGTGAGCGGGTCGGGATCGACGCATACATCCGCAGTCGAAAGATACGTCCACAACTCCTCATCCGGGATGCGGCCTGTGAAGTGCGCCACCGGCCCCAGGCCCATTTGCTCGGCCATGGCTTTCATGCGCGGCTGGTCGGGCCCGCCTCCGGCAAACGCAAACAGGGTATCGTCGGGCGCAATCGTGCGGTAACTCTGGACGGCCCGCAGCAGGTGGTCAACGCCGTCCTGCTCGCACATTTCGCCAAGATAGAGAACCATGTAAGCGCGGCCGCGCTTCAGTTCGGGGTGCGGTGTGTTGATTTCGGCCCATCCACCGCGCGGGCCGCTGCGCACCACGGTGATTCTCTCGTCCTTAATGCCGCCTCGCTGCAGCGCAATCGTCCGGTGGGACTCGTTCACGGCAATGACCGCGTGCGCGGACTTCAGTGTCAGCCGTTCCAGCAGCAGCAGCCCCCGGTAAAGCATTCCTTTGCGAGGACGCCCTTTCGCAACGTACATCTCGGGGCAAAGGTCGTGATGATCAAAAACGAACTTCACTCCCAACGGCCGAAACAGCCAGGCCAGGGCGAAAAACGTGTCCGGCGGATTGCAGGCGTGGATCGCGTGGAATGGCCGATGCGCGTAAGCTTTCACCGCCAGCCACAAGCTGGCCAGCCAACAATAGACAAACTCGACGAAATAACCGGCTACACCGCTGTTGGCTTCGAAGATCAGCGGGTAGCGATAAATATCCACGTCTTCCAGCCGTTCATAACTGGCAGTGCACTTGCCTTTCTTCGGACAGATGACTGCCACTCCGAAGCCATGACGGCGCAGACTGGTCGCTTCCTGCCAGACGCGCCGATCGAATGGCACGGGCAGGTTCTGCACGATGATCAGGATATTGCGCTTAGACTCCATATCCGACGACCAGTTCCTTTTCGTCGTTAGCATTCCCCGTCTCGTATCGGCCCAAATCAATCACAGACGCCTGCGTGTTCTCGAGCAAAGAGTCCACTCCTGCAAAATGGTGGCCCACAATCAGCAGTTCGGCGTTGTTTAGTTCATCCAGCGACGACACCAGCAAACGCGACAAGTGCGGGATCACACTATTGATGTATTCCTTGTTCGCGCCGGTCAGGCGCGCCACGATCACGTTGGGGTCATAGATACTCAGCTCGTAGCCCTTGCCCAACAATCGCTCCGCTAATTCGACGAGAGGGCTCTCCCGGAGGTCATCCGTATTGGACTTGAAGCTGAGACCGATGAGGCCAAGGCGTTTTTTGCCGGACGCGCGGACTTTCTGGAATGCCCGCTCGATCACCTCTTCGTTGCTCGACAATATGGCGGCAATCAGCGGCAATTGCAGATCGGCCTGTTTGCCCGCGTGGAGGACGGCGCGCACGTCTTTGGGCAGGCACGAGCCGCCAAAGGCGAACCCCGGCATGAGATAGCGCCGCGAGATGTTGAGCTTGGTGTCGTTGCAGAAGACGTTCATTACCGCTTCCGCGTCCACTTCCGCCTGCTGGCAGAGCGCCGCGAATTCATTGGCGAAGGCTACTTTTAGAGCATGGAAGGCATTGCTGGCATACTTCACCATGAGCGCCTCCCTCGGCTTCAGCACGAAGATGGGAGCCGATTGCTCGGAATAGAGCGAACGCAGCTTTGCTTCAGCGGCCGGACTGTTGACACCAAGAACGGTGAATGGGGGCTCCTCAAAATCACGGATCGCAGTCCCTTCCCGCAGGAATTCCGGATTGGCGCACAACTCCACCAGGCCGGGCGCGGTCGACTCGAATATCTCGCCGCAGCGGTCGAAGATGGAGGGCAATACGCTGCTGCGGATCACGACCATCTGTTTCCTGCCGAGCCTGGCGAGAGCGGCACCAATCTGCTGACACGCCCGAAACAGATGAGCCGCATCGATCTGCCCATTCGGGCGGCTGGGAGTGGCGACCGCCACGAAGCACAACTCGGACTCACGCAACGCCTCGGCGATCTCTACCGTGGCGGACAGGCGGCCGTCTTGCCGCCCCTTTGCGGTCTTGCTCTCCAGACCGTTCTCGACAATTGGAGAACGGCCTTCGTTGATGATGCGGACTTTTTCGGGGTTGATGTCAACGCCCCAGACGCGATGTCCCATGTCGGCCAGGCAGGCGGAGGATACTGCGCCCACATAACCCAGACCAACGATGCTGATGTTCATGAGTCGACCCTCAGATGAGTTCGGATTGTGCTTGTGCCATCGATTTCGGCGCGAATGCGCAGTGCCGGGATGGGCTGTTTTTGATTAAATCGGCGCGAACGCCAGCCGAGTGGAGGATTCTCCGAGCCGCGGAGGATTTCCCAGCGGGCATTGCTGTCCGCAGAGGAGAAAATAATGCGCCGGCCTCGCCACGCCACCTGTGCCTCGCCACTCACGACTCCCAAAACCGAGGCTTCCTCATGCATGTGGAAGAACAACTCGACCTGGTGCCGGCCGCGGCAATGGAAGCTGTCTTCAATCGACACATTCCCGTTTGCGCGTTCAAAAAGTACCGTACGCCGGTGGACAACGGGATCGGGCAAGCGCGTGTACCCGTCGTGTTCGGCCTCGATGATCACGTGCCCGGAATTCTCGGTGAAGCGGACCAGGTGCGCATTCGCCTTGGAACCCCAGAGGAAGCGTCCCGCCATTTCTGACTGGTTCTCGCCGTCCACACGTGCGGTGTTGTGCGCCGCCGTACTGCGGAAAAAGGTGCGCCACTCGGGATGCGAATGGTAGGCGTAGGTGCCGGCATCGACCAGAAAGTATTCATCGTTGATGGCCAGCCAAAGCGACAACGCGTCCGCGTGCCCGTGGCCGGCAGTAGTGGAGAGCCCGAGCGGACCAAAATCCATCAGCAGGCGCACGCTGCCGTCATTCGTGCGTACACACGCCAGCCCGGCATCAGCAAACATCTCCCGCGGCGCGACCGAGGTCTGCAGGGCGGGGCCGAGATTTTCGAGTAAATCCGGCGCCAGCGCCCGCGCGGCTTGGGTAGGCGTATTTCGGAAGCGCAACCACTGCGGCTCAGCGAAAAGCAGCCCCGCCAATTGCATGGCAACTTGCAGCCCGCTCTCGTCTTCCGCCAACACAAAGCCACGCGCATCATCGGAATCGCCGTACCATGGCAGGTCCCCGCTTGAGGTAGCGACTGCATCCACAAACCTGGCCATTCTTTGGAGCCGCTGCGCATAATCTGCGCTGAATGGATGTTTTGCGTTGCGGCCGATGGCAAACGCGAGCAAGAACAACTCCATGGTAAAGAGGTGGTACGAGATCGCCTGCTCGCGATTGACACCGTCTTCCCCAACCTGAGTGCGAATTTCGCGCTCCAGCAACGTCTGTGCGCGGTCGCGCCACACGCTACAGTTCGGCCAGAAATTGAAGCACGAGGATCCCACAAACAGTCCGACCAGTTCCCCGATCAGGTGGTTATTGGCCGATGAATAGAGGCTCAATTTGCTGTCGATGCGGCTCAGGTGAAGATAAATCGACTCCAGCCAGCGTCGGCGGAAATCCTCGTCGCCTGCGACATGGTCGGCGATGCGGGGATACAACAGAGCCCACGAAATCATCCGCTCGGCCAGCTCCAGGCTGCTGGTCCAGTGCACGCCGGTAAGGTACGGGTTCGCGCGCAGCCAGGAATCGATTGCTCGAACAATGTGGCGCGCGTTTTGTTCCCCGTTTGCCGCAAAGGCCAAGGCCGAAAGGTGCTGGTGACGGCTGGGCTCCCACACGTATTTGATATCACTCACCACGGCAGTCTCGCGGATGTTCATCGCACTCGCGAAACGAGGTTCGACCTGCCTGCCATAGCGGTAATCGCGGTGCCAATCGAACTCGAATTCCACCGGAAATTCGAGATCGAATACATGAATGCTCTCCATGGCAGCCGTACTGTTATTCAACTGTATGGGGTACGACTCAGGACGCAGCGGCGTCCATCGAGGTTGCGGGACCGCCGGTTTTCTTTTCCAGTCGGCCCACTCGAGGGGCAGTTTCGCGGCAGAGCGCGCGCGCCAGACCATTTCCGCCGGCGTCATCGAAGCGAGCCGCGACCAGTACCAGCGCAGAGTGGAGCGCTTGGCGTTGTCACCATTTGCCGGTTTACTTCCTGCAGTCTGGACCGCAGTCATGCCTGGGTTATTCATGGCAGTATCGCCTGCAGTTTGCCGAAACCCGCGGCTTCGGGTGATTGCCGAGGAAGACGTCACGTCTCGATGGACCCTTTACTGTGTTTATGAAGCAGCCGGGGAGAGCACCGAGGGGAGGGTTTTGTTCCTGATTTGCTTGACGGAATCGGCTTCGAGCAAATGCGCGGCCGAAGATTTCGCCAGCACAAAATTATTGATGAACAGGGAATCAATCCCTGAACAGAAATAGCTGCGAACCGCATCTCTCGGGGTAACCACCAGTGACTCACTGAACAGGTTGAAGGAGGTATTAACCAGCAAGGGAGCCGGGCCGGACTTGCCGAAAGCTTTCAGCAGCTTCCACAGCAGCGGGTTACTCTCCTTTTTCACTACGTGCAGGCGGACGCGGCCGCCGGGCAAAACGAAGCCTTCGGGCAGACATGCAGAACCAGGCTGCGCCGTTCCCAGCGAATTCATAAACCGGCACTGCTGCGAGGCCTCGAAATACTGCGGACAATCTTCCTCGGGAACAGAAATGGCAAACGGACGAAACCATTCCCGATGCTTGATGAAGTCGTTGAGGTTTTCCCTCACGTACGGCGCCCAGGGTGAAGCCAGCACACTGCGATTCCCGAGCGCCCGTGAACCAAACTCGGTCGCGCCTTGTACCCAGCCTACGATTTTTCCGGCGGCAAGCAGCCGGACGGCGGTTTCGAGTTTCCGATCGTCGGTGGTTTGCAGCCAATAACGCGCCTTGCAATTATCCAGGACGTCCCTGGCCTGTTGCTGAGTGAAGTGCGGTCCCCAATAAGGAGACGAAACCGGTTCCATGCGCGGCTGGTTCAGCAGTTCGTGCCATGCCAGGTAGGCAGCACCCATTGCGGTTCCGCTGTTGCCCGGCGCCGGCGGCACAAAGACCTTATGGATGCCAAGCTTCTGCTCGAGAGAGGCAACCAGCAGGGAATTCTGGAACAATCCACCGCCGAAGCAAACCGGCAGTTCGCCGTGCTGTTTCCGCAGGTCCTCCACAACCTTTAGAATCACTTCGCAACAGGCATCCTGCACGCTGCGTGCCAGGGATTGCCGCTGTTGCTCGGTAAATTCGCGAGCATCGGACGGCAGGCCGGCACGACGATGGAATTCGGACGACAATGCCAGGCGCCGGTCCAGCCCACGGCGCGCGAAACGAAGATCGAGTCGAGGAATCGACGAACGCGAACTGCCAATCACCTCAAGCAACAGCGTCTTGAATTCCGGTTCTCCTGCCAGACCGAGCCATTGTGTCTTGTGCTCTTCCTTATGCGGAACGAAACCAGCAAGTTCAGTGACACGCGTGTAGAGCCACGCCAGGGAATGGGGAAAAGGAATGCGACGCAGCATGCGGATTCGCGTTCCTTCGCCGATGGCGAGCATTCCCGAGCAACCGTCACCATCTTCATCCATGGTTACGATAAGGGCCCGCTCGAAGGGTGAGGCGTAGAAGGAACTCGCGGCGTGGCAGAGGTGGTGATCGAGAGTCACAAGCCGAATCTTGCCACCAGCCAAGCCGTGCAGGGCCCGCAGGTAGTCCCGATTCCGCTTTAACTCACCTGTCGCCGTGAGTTGGTGATACCCACTGGCGACTGGCGTGGTCGTGGCCAGCTTTGCGTTACACCACAACTCCCGTAACCATCCGCGGACAGCCGAACTGGCCACCGCTACCATGGTCACTTGCTCCCAACTCATCCTTGCTTCTTCCAGGCAGAAGCGAATCGCGGCTTGTGGCAAACCCTGCGTGCTGGTGCGAGCCATCTTGTCATTCTCAATGGCTGCGGTAATGCGCCCATCCTGCAACAGGGCCGCTGCTGTGTCGTGATCGAAGGACGACAACCCTAGTATGGACATGTGATTTTCACCTTCTGTCACCTAGAAGAACCTACCTGGCCGATGCTCTCAGGGGCTGCTCAAGCACGCCGGGCAGGACCCCGGCCAACTGGGTGGCAAGCTTCTGCGTGCCACGCTCATTCATATGGACTGCGTCGATGAAGTACTTCGATAGGTCGGCATTTCCGGAGTCGCCGGTGTGAAGCATTTCGTCGGTCCGAAACAAACGAATCCCATTGTCTTGCGCGAACTGAGCAAATATTTTTTCGAATGGTCCTTCCGTATTGTAGGTACCTGTCCGGCTATTCAAGCTGGGGAAGAGCAAAAAGACCGGGGTTACATTGCGTGAGTGCAGGTCCGTAAGCAAGCGTTGCAGATATTGTTCGTACCGCTGATTCGTTTCCTCTTCCGACAGCACAGCAAAATTTGTTCCGGGCACGAGCTTGCCGCTCATAAGATCGTAGTAGCGGCGCGCCCAGTTCTCTGCGACCAGGTTGTATAGAGCGAAACTCCGCAGGTAATTCTTGAGCCAGACTCGCCGCGCAAATTCGCGCTTGACTTCCTCGCTGCGATCCAGCAACTGCGGCAAAGGGCCGCCCTCATTCATGCTGTATCCCACGATGACCACGTTGGGATGGAGGCCCAGGTTCCAGAGATAGAGGAATTTCTGGTCTTCGAAAGCGATGGGGTAGGCGTTGACGCCGCCATTGAGCACCAGATAGCGCCCGGGAAACTCATGGTCCAGTGCGGATTGAAGGCGAGCGGGATAGGAATGATCGTCGTCGACACCATAGCCGTAAGTGATGGAATCCCCCAGGCAGAGAACTGTCTCCTTTCCCTGGGTGCTATCGACGGGTCCACCTCGAAGCCCGTAGCTGTTAATCCTGGAGTGCGTCAACGAGATCTTCTCGACGTAGACCTGATGGGGCGTAGGGGTAAACAGAAGGTCGCCCTGCCGCTCGTACTGCAGCGAGCGCTGGTAGCTCATGCATCGGAAGCCAAACTCCAGCGCCATTACAGTAAGCAGAAATAGCAAACAGGAGCGTACCCAACGCGACAAAAGGAAAGATCCGAAAGGCTTGGGAACGGAATCGACCGGCCCGGGTTGACGGCGGAAGTAAGGCCTCTCATCGAGAGTCACCAGCCAGTAGCCCAGGAACAAAGTGGCAGCCAGCGGAATGATGTTCAGCCAATCCAGCCGCATATTGGGAACGAGAATCCGGTTGAAACCGATGACCAGCAGCGAAACGGGCAGCAAATAGGACGAGATTCCCCTCCTGCTAGTCTTCCGGTCGGGAGTTTGGCTGGGCAAAATCGCCATCTATGTCTCTTTAGGAACTGGCGCAATTGGCTGCGGACTCAAGGCCGGGGATGGCGAGTGAGCCATCGCAATGGCATGCTGATAAATTTCCATCAGGCGGGGATA
>Ga0187771_10001186_pt1 | contig 17214 bp, 15 predicted proteins | sample 0116_SJ02_MP15_1_FD_133139 | JGI IMG/M metagenome (GOLD analysis project Ga0187771, IMG submission 133139) | Tropical peat soil microbial communities from peatlands in Department of Meta, Colombia - 0116_SJ02_MP15_10_MG | ecosystem: Environmental > Terrestrial > Soil > Wetlands > Peat | place...
CGCTCGACCGACCGCTTCAATCTCGACGAGCTGTCCGCCGAACTTGGCCGCCAGTGGGAGACGCTGCGCATTTCCCTGAAGTTCTATTCCTGCGTCGGCAGCAACCACACCACACTCGACGCCATCCGCATGCTGCAGGAGAAGACGTCGTTCGACTCGGACGACATCGAACAGATCGTGGTGCACGGCTCGCAGGTGACGGTTGAGCATGTCGGCTGGCCCTACGAGCCGCAGGGGCTGACCTCTGCGCAACTGAACCTTCCATTCTGCGTTGCCACGCTGCTGCTCGAAGGCGACGTGTTCGTCGACCAGTTCACCGATGCGGTGGTGACCGACGCGCGGCGCATCGCCCTGTCGAAAAAGGTCAGCGTGCTGCACGATCCGGCAATCACCGCACGCGGCTCCGCCTACCGGCACATGGTGCGCGTCGAGGTGCTGTTGACGAACGGCACACGGTTCGAGCAGACCGTCGAGGCGCCGCGCGGGAGCGAAAAGAGCTTCGCTTCCGAAGCCGACATCGTGCACAAGTTCAAGCTGCTGGCGACCCACGCGGTGAGCGCGGCCAAGGCGGACCGGGTCGTCAATCTCGTGCTCGGCGCGGACAAGCTCGCTCGCGCCGACGAGATCGCCAAGGCGCTGGCGGCCGGTTGAGCGTCATGCCCGCGCTTGTCGCGGGCATCCACGCCTTAACGGCACAAAGGCAAAAGAAGACGTGGATGGCCGGGACGAGCAAGGCCATGGCCGAATCGGCTCACTTCTCCTTCGTGGCCTTTATCTTGGCGGCGAGATCGCTCAGCCGCTGCCGCTCCGTCTTGGTGAAGGCGACGAAGTCGGCGACCGATCCGCCGGCCGGCTCGATGCCGTTGGGAATCAGCCGGTCCTGCACCTCCTTGGTCTTGAGCGCCTCCTGCAGCGCCGCATTCACGCGCTCGATGATGTCGTCCGGCGTGCCTTTCGGCGCATAAAGGCCAGCCCAATGGCCGATCTGCACGCTCGGAAAGCCCTGCTCCGCCGTGGTCGGGATCGACGGATAGGAGCTGATGCGCTTGGTGTAAGTGGTGGCAATTGCCTTCAACAGCCCGGCCTTGATCTTCGGCACCACGACGATGCTCGCCTCCGACGTCGCCGACACGTTATTGGCAAGCACTGCGTTCACCGAGTCGCCACCGCTGCGGAACGGCACAACGGTAAAGGTTACGCCGGTCGCCTCCTTGATCATCTCGCCGACGAATTCCGGCGTCGAGCCGGTGCCGGCGGTCGACCAAGTGGCCTTGCCGCCCTGCGCCTTCGCCCAGGCGACGAACTCCTGCATGTTGCTCGCCGGCACGCTCGGATGCACGATTATGGTCGACGGCGCGACCGCGATCATGCCGACCGGCACGAGGTCCTCGTCCTTGTAGGGCAGATCCTTGAGCAACAGGCTGTTGGTGATGGTGCCCGCGGCACCGACCAGGTAGGTGTAGCCGTCCGGCACCGAATGCGCGACGAAGGCCGTGCCGATCACCGCGCCGGCCCCCGGGCGGTTCTCTACGATCACGGTCTGGCCGAGCTGCTTGCTGACACCGTCCGCGGCGATGCGCGCGATCAGGTCGTTGGCGCCGCCCGGCCCGAAGCCGACGATGAAGCGGATGGGATGATCCGGCCATGCGGCGCGCGCCGCTGAGCCGGCGAACGCGCCAACGAGCAGGCAAACGACAAAAATCGCGAAGCGTCGTCTCATCATCTCCTCCCGGCAGCCGCGCTTATTTTGGGTTGAGCGAGTTTAGCGGCGCAAAACGATAAAGTCTTGGGGCGAGCGTGCGAGATCAGCTCATCGCCACGTCGGTGAGCCGAAGCTGCACGCGCTCCTTGCCCTGCCAGCGGTCGATCGCGAGCGTACCGGCCGCGTGCATCGCGCGGCCGCGATTGTCGAGCAGGGCCTGGGCGAGCGGCGTCCGCGCGGCGCGGAAGGCGATCGCGTTGACCGTCTTGCCGTCGCCGGATTTAAAGCGCGCCCGCACGTGGTGCTCGCCGACCAGATCGGCATAGGCGAGCGTGTGCGCCGGCAGCGCCAAGAGCGGCTCCGGATTGCCGGCGCCATAGGGCCCCGCGCGGCCCAACAGGTCGGCCAGCGCCAGATTGACGCCGGCAGCGCTGACCGCGCCGTCAATCATCAGGCTGCGCCCGCGTCGCGCCGCCTCGACCGGCGCCGCCAGCGCGTCCTCCAGAAAGGCGCGGAAGGCAGCAAGCCTTGCCTTCTGCAGCGTGACGCCGGCCGCCATGGCATGGCCGCCGCCCTTGAGCAGCAGCCGCTCATGCACCGCGCGGCGCACCGCCTGGCCCAAATCCACGCCCGGGATCGAACGGCCCGATCCGGTGCCCGTGCCGCCTGGCTCCAAAGCGATCGCAAAAGCCGGCCGGCCGTAGCGCTCCTTCAGTCGCGCCGCCACCAGTCCGACCACGCCCGGATGCCACCCTTCCGCCGCGGTCACCACCACGGCGCCCTTCCCTTCCAGGCCGAGCGCGGCCATGGCTTCCGCCTCGGCTTGCGCCACGGTGGCAAGCTCGATCTGCTGGCGTTCGCGGTTGAGGCGGTCGAGCTCGCCGGCGATGCGCGCCGCCTCGCTCGGGTCCTCCTCGAGCAAGAGCCGAGCGCCGAGATCGGCGCGGCCGATGCGGCCGCCAGCATTGATGCGCGGCCCGAGCAGGAAACCGAGATGCCACGGCTCCGGCGGGCCGGAAAGCCGTGCCGCGTCCATCAGCGCGGTCAGCCCAACATGCTCTCGCCGGCGCAGCGCGATCATGCCCTTGGCGACGAAGGCGCGATTGAGGCCGGTGAGCGGCACCACGTCGGCGACGGTGCCGAGCGCGACGAGATGCAGAAGCGACAGCAGGTCAGGCTCGCCGCGCGCCCCGGTCCAGAAGTTGCGCTTACGCAATTCGCGCGTCAGCGCCACCAGCGTGAGGAACACCAGCCCCACCGCGGCGAGATGGCCGAGGCCGGAGAGATCGTCGGCGCGGTTGGGATCGACGATCGCCACCGCCGGCGGCAGCTCCTCGTCGGCCTGGTGATGGTCGAGCACGACCACGTCAAGGCCGAGCTTCTTGGCTTCCGCAAGCGGCGCATGGCTGGTGACGCCGCAATCGACGGTGACCAGCAGCTTGACCTCATGCTCGGCAAAGCCGCGGATCGCCTCCACGTTCGGCCCGTAGCCTTCGAAAATGCGGTCGGGGATATGCACGAGCGGATCGAGCCCGCAGTGCCGCAGATAGCGGCAGAGCAGTGCCGAAGCAGTCGCGCCGTCGACGTCGTAGTCGCCGAAAATGGCGACGCTTTCCTCGTCCAGCACGGCCTTCGAGATGCGCGCCGCGGCCGCCTCCATGTCGGTGAGTACGTCCGGATCGGGCATCAGCGTGCGGATGCTGGGATCAAGATAGGCGGCGACTAGGTCCGCCTCCACGCCGCGCCCGGCGAGCACGCGCGCCAAAAGTTCGGGCACGCCGGCGCGCTGGGCGATCGCCAGCGCACGCGCCTGCCCGCGCTCATCGAGGCGGTCGCGCCAGGATAGCCCGGTCGCGGATTTCTCCACGCCGAGGAAAAACCGTTCGGACGTGCTCAACACCGTCGCGGACAAAGCCGCCATCGTCCTCAAATGCCGGCGTCAGTTCTTGTAGCCGTGTTTCTGCAGGATCGCGACCAATTTCGTATTGAGGTCTTCCTGGAACGCCTGCACGCGCGGTGCCATTTCCGCCATCACCTCGCCCATAACCTTCGGCATCACATGCAAGGCCTTGGTGCCGGTCGGCGTGCGGTAGAAGGAGACGATCTCGCGCAGCTCCGGCGCGGTGAAATTGCGCGCATAGACAGCGGGCGCGTGCTGCATCGTCTCGTTAGCGAAGGCGGCCACCGAACGCTCGAATTCGCCGCGCAACTCGGCCAAGGTCGCGGCGTCGACCTTCGCCGTCAGGCTGTTCTCGATGTTCGGCCAGATCTGCGCCGTCATCGCCGCGCTCATCTGCGCGATGGCGTCACCGCTCACCATGGCGGCGAGGTCCTTCGCCGCCTGCAGCGCGTCCGGCGACGGCACGTCTTCCGCGCGCGCGGCCGGGCCGCCGAGACAACCGCAGACGAGAGCCAGTGCGATCAGGCGCTTCATGCGATCCTCCATTGACCGCCCGTATATGGCGCGCGCCTTCTTCGCCGGCAATAATGCGCGCTAATCGAGATGGAACTTCTTGAACTGCCGGTGCTCGGCGCGCACCCAGCGCACCGTGCCAGTAACCGAGCGCATCACCACGGTTTCAGTCTCCACCATGTCCTGGTGGAATTTGACCCCGCGCAGCAGATTGCCGTCGGTGACGCCGGTCGCCGCGAACACGCAATCGCCCTTCACCATGTCCTTGATCCCGTAGATCTTGCGCGGGTCCTTGATGCCCATCTTGGCCGCACGCGCGCGCTTTTCTTCCGTGTCGAGCACCAGCCGGCACTGCATCTGGCCGCCGATGCAGGCGAGCGCCGCCGCCGCCAGCACGCCCTCCGGCGCGCCGCCGATGCCCATGTAGATGTCGACGCCGGTGGCCGCCGGCTGTGCGGTGTGGATAACGCCGGCGACGTCGCCGTCGGTGATCAGCGACACCGCCGCGCCGGTCTTGCGCACCGCCGCGATCATGTCGGAGTGGCGGGTACGGTCGAGAATGAGCGCGGTGATCTCGGTCGGCTTCACGCCCTTGGCCTTGGCCAGCCGCATGATGTTCTCGGCCGGAGAGACGTCGAGATCGACCAGATCCTTCGGATAGCCGGGGCCGATGGCGATCTTCTCCATGTAGACGTCGGGCGCGTTCAACAGCGTGCCGCTTTCCGCCATCGCCATGGTGGCGATCGCGCCCGGCATGTTTTTGGCGCAGAGCGTGGTGCCCTCGAGCGGATCGACCGCGATGTCGACGCGCGGTCCCTTGCGGGTGCCGACATTCTCGCCGATGAACAGCATAGGTGCCTCGTCGCGCTCGCCCTCGCCGATCACCACCGTTCCGTCGATCGAGAGCTTGCCGAGCTCGCGCCGCATGGCGTCGACCGCGGCTTGATCGGCCTCTTTTTCGTTGCCGTGCCCGCGCAGGCGGGCCGCCGAAACCGCCGCGCGCTCGGTCACGCGCACGATTTCGATGGACAGGATGCGGTCTAGCACCTGCATGGTGGTCTCGGTCATCAACGCCATTTTCTTAAGCTCCCCAAAAACAAAAGCGGCCCGCGGGCCTGCCGTCAGTTCTTCTCGATACGGATGACCTGCGGCGTGCCAGAGATCACCCTATCGCGGCCCACCGCCGCAAGAGCTTTGCGCACGGCGTCCTCAGTTGTTGCATACGTAATAAGGATAACGGGCACGGAACCGGGCTTGCTGTCGGTATCCGCATGCGCCTGGTGGCGCTGCACAATGGATTCGAGCGAAATATCCTGCTGGGCGAGCCGCTTGGCGATGGTGGCGGCGGTACCCGGCTTGTCGCGCGCGAGCAGGCGGATGTAGTAGCCGCCCTCGTGCCGCTGCATCGGCGCCTTGCGCACGCTTGTGAGCCGGTAGCTCGGCCGGCCGAACGGCGGGGTGCGCACGCCGCGGGCGATGTCGCCGATGTCGCAGAGCACCGCCGAGGCGGTCGCCGCCCCGCCGGCGCCGGGGCCGATCAACGTGAGCGGATTGATCCCCTCTACGTCCACGGTGACGGCATTGGTCACGCCCATCACCTGGGCGATGGCCGAATCCTTGCGCACCATAGTCGGATGCACGCGCTGCTCGATGCCCTTGTCGGTCTTCACCGCCACGCCGAGCAGCTTGACGCGATATCCGAGCTCATCGGCGGCGGAGAGATCGGCCGGCTGGATCGAGGAAATTCCTTCCACGTAGATCGCGTTCTGGTCGACCTTAGTGCCGAAGGCGAGACTCGCCAGGATCGCAAGCTTCTGCGCCGTGTCGTGCCCCTCGATGTCGAAGCTCGGATCGGCCTCGGCATAGCCAAGCTGCTGCGCCTGCTTGAGACACTCGGCGAACGGCAATCCCTCCTGCTCCATGCGCGTGAGGATATAATTGCAGGTGCCGTTGAGGATGCCGTAGATGCGCTGGAACGAGTTGCCGGCGAGCCCCTCGCGCAAGGTCTTCACGATCGGAATCGCGCCGCCGACTGCAGCCTCGAAATTGAGCGCGACGTGCTGCTTTTCCGCGAGCGCGGCGAGCGCGACCCCGTGCTTGGCGAGCAGCGCCTTGTTGGCGGTGACCACGGATTTGCCGGAGGCGAGCGCCGCCTCGACGGCAGCTTTAGCCGGATCGCCGGCACCGCCGATCAGCTCGACGAATACGTCGATCTCGGGAGTGTGCGCCAGCGCCACCGGATCGGCGAACCATTTCATCTTCTTGAGATCGATGCCGCGCTCCTTGCCGCGCGAGCGCGCCGAGACCGCGACGATCTCGATCGCGCGGCAGCAGCGCGCGATCAGCGCCTCCTGCTGGCGCACGATCTGGGCGACCAAAGCGGCGCCGACCGTGCCCAATCCGGCGACACCGACTTTCAGGGCTTGGACCATCAGGGCTAGCGGCGCGTGGCGAGCGGGACGACGTTGTGCAGTTGCTCCGGCGCGTTTTCCAGGAAGCGGCGGACATTGCGTGCGGCCTGGCGGATGCGCTGCTCGTTCTCGACCAGCGCGATACGCACATAGCCTTCACCATATTCGCCGAAGCCGATGCCCGGCGACACGGCGATGTCGGCCTTCTCCACCAGGAGCTTGGAGAATTCGACGCTGCCGAGCGTCTTGAAAGAATCCGGGATCGGCGTCCATGCGAACATCGAGGCGCGTGGGCTTGGCACGTGCCAGCCGGCGCGGCCGAAGCTCTCCACCAGCACGTCGCGGCGGCGCTTGTAGATCTCGCGCATCTCCTTGATGCAGTCGTCCGGCCCGTTGAGCGCGGCGGTCGCCGCCACCTGCACCGGCGTGAAGGCGCCGTAATCGAGATAGGACTTCACCCGGGCGAGCGCAGCGATGATGCGCTCGTTGCCGACGGCGAAACCGATGCGCCAGCCCGGCATCGAAAAAGTCTTCGACATCGAGGTGAATTCGACAGTGACGTCCATCGCGCCCGGCACCTGCAGCACCGAGGGCGGCGGATTGTCGTCGAAATAGACCTCGGCATAGGCAAGGTCGGACAGCACCAGGATCTCGTGCTTCTTCGCGAAGGCAACAAGGTCCTTGTAGAAATCGAGGCTCGCCACCCAAGCGGTCGGATTGGCCGGATAGCACACCACTACCGCAGTCGGCTTCGGGATCGAATGCACGATCGCCCGTTCCAGCGTGTGGAAGAAATTCGGCGTCGGCTCCGAGGGCACCGAGCGGATGGCGCCGCCCGCCATCAGGAAGCCGAAGGCGTGGATCGGATAGCTCGGATTGGGCACCAGCACGACATCGCCCGGAGCGGTGATCGCCTGCGCCACGTTTGCGAAGCCTTCCTTAGAGCCGAGCGTGGTGACCACCTGGGTGTCGGGGTTGAGCTTCACGCCGAATCGCCGCGCGTAATAGGCGGCTTGTGCACGGCGCAGGCCAGGGATGCCTCGCGAGGCGGAATAGCGGTCGGTGCGCGGCTTGCCCAACGTCTCCTTCAGCTTCTCAACGACATGGGCCGGCGCGGGCAGATCGGGATTGCCCATGCCGAGATCGATGATGTCCGCCCCGGCATTGCGGGCGCGCGCCTTGGCCCGATTCACCTCTTCAAACACGTAAGGTGGCAGGCGGCGAATGCGGTAGAAATCTTCCATTGTCTCAAACCTTTAGCTCGGCTTCCCCGTCCAGCCGGCCTGCATGACCCCAGCAGGCTTTTATCACGGGTTGGTCGTTGCGCCATCCTTGGCTTTGCCGGCTTGCTCTTTATCTTTCTTGGCCGCGGCGGCCTTCTTCTTGGCCTTCTTGTCCGGCGTGACTCCCGGATCCGATGCATCGCTTGCTTCCGCCGCTTTCGCCGCGGTTTCCTGCTGATCGCGCACCGTCTGCAGGTCCTTTTCCAGCTTGACCTGCTGCTCCTCGGTCATCACCGGCGTCGCGCGTGGCGGCGGCATGTCGTGCACCGCGGGAAAGACATAGGGCGTCGTCGGCCGCGCCGGCGTATCGGCCGGCTCGCCCATGCTCTCTGGCAATCGGTCGACGATTGCCCCTGCCGAGCAGGCGCCGAGCGCGCCCGCCAGGCCCAGGACAAGCAGAACCGATCGTGTCGGAAACCGCATCATGCGCTGCAACATATGCCCTTCGGACGGGAAATCTACGCGCATTCAATGAATTATATCATAAGCCCGTTAGGCGGCTATTATGGCCACAGCATGGTCGTCGCCTTGTCATCGGCACGGCGCGTGAAGCCGGTTGAGCCGTGCGCACAAACGGACCTTGCGAGAGGATGCGGTCCTAGCCAATTTGTTACGGCGGGAAACCGACTTTGGAATCGATGAAAAAGCGCAGCACGCAACCGGCATCAGAACCGGTCAAAACCACGGCCAAGGGACAGGCGACGATCGGCTCGGCCGAGATCGAGGCCTTCGCGCACAATGTCGCCCGTCTTGTCGAGGAAGGCGGCAGGGCGCTGGCCGCCTATATGCGGCCGCGCGAGGAAGGCAAGATCAAGGGCGCCTTCGCCGATGATGTCGCCGAGGTGGTCAAGACCATCGCCGAGATCCTGGAATACTGGCTGTCCGATCCCGAGCGCTCGCTCGAGCTGCAGACCAGTCTCGGCCACTCCTTCCTCGAATTGTGGAGCGTCGCCGCCAAGCGGCTTGCCGGCGAAGAAGCCGCCCCGGCCGTCAGCCCCGACCCCAAGGACAAGCGCTTTAACGATCCGGAATGGTCTCAGAATCAGTTCTTCGATTTCCTCAAGCAGCTCTATCTGCTCAGCGTGCAATGGGCCGAGCGGCTGGTGCGCGACGCCGAGGTCGACGAGCACACGCGGCAGAAGGCCGCCTTCTACGTCAAGCAGATCGCCAACGCGATTTCGCCGTCGAATTTCATCCTCACCAACCCCGAGCTGCTGCGCGAGACGATCGAATCGAGAGCGGAAAACCTGGTGCGCGGCATGCATATGCTCACCGAGGATATCAAGGCGGGGCATGGCCATCTCAAAATCCGCCAGTCCGACCCCGGCGCCTTCGAGGTCGGCCGCAATCTCGCGCTCACGCCCGGCAAGGTGATCTTCCAGAACGACCTGATGCAGCTCATCCAATACGAGGCGACCACGCCGGAGGTGCTGAAAGCTCCCCTGCTGATCGTGCCGCCCTGGATCAATAAGTTCTACATTCTCGATCTGACGCCGGAGAAGTCGTTCATCAAATGGTGCGTCGACAACGGGCTGACCGTGTTCGTCGTCTCGTGGGTCAATCCGGACGCCAAGCTCGCCAAGAAAAGCTTCGAACAATACATGCGCGAAGGCGTGCTCACCGCGCTCGACGTTGTCGAGGAAGCGACCGGCGAGAAGCAGATCCACACCATCGGCTATTGCGTCGGCGGCACTTTGCTCGCGATCACGCTCGCCTACCTCGCCGCCAAGCAGGAGACCCGCGTGCTGTCTGCGACGCTGTTCACCGCGCAGGTCGACTTCACCTATGCCGGCGACCTCATGGTGTTCGTCGACAAGGGCCGCATCGAGCAGCTCGAAACGCATATGAACGAACAGGGCTTTCTCGAGGCCGACCGCATGGCCACCGCCTTCAACTTGCTGCGCTCGAACGATCTGATCTGGCCCTATGTGATCAACAATTACCTGCGCGGCAAGCAGCCCTTCCCGTTCGACATCCTATTCTGGAATTCGGACGCCACCCGCATGCCTGCGGCCAATCACTCTTTCTATCTGCGTAACTGCTACCTCAACAACACGCTGGCCAAGGGCAGGATGAAGCTCGCCGGCGTCACCCTCAATCTGCGCAACGTCAAGGTGCCGATCTATAACCTCGCCACGCGCGAGGATCACATCGCGCCGGCGAAATCGGTGCTCTACGGGTCGAAACTGTTCGGCGGTCCGGTGAAATACGTGCTCGCCGGCTCCGGCCACATCGCCGGCGTGGTCAATCCGCCGGCCAAGCCGAAATACCAGTATTGGACCGGCAAGAAGCCGAACGGCGCCGACGTCGACAAGTGGCTGGCTTCCGCCACCGAGCATCCCGGCTCCTGGTGGCCGGATTGGCTCGATTGGCTCAAGGCCCAACGCGCCGAGACCGTGCCGGCGCGCGCCGTCGGCGGCGGCAAGGTCGCCCCGCTCGAGAACGCGCCGGGCTCCTACGTCAAGATGAAAAGTTGGACCTGACGCGACGCCGTCGTCCGTCGGCGTGCCATTAGCCTTGATCATTTCATTAGCGTCTCCTAATTTAGCCATGGCTAATCTACGGAAGCCTCGATCATGCCTCGCCACGCGCTCCGTCGCACCGTTGCCGCCGACAAAGGCTTTGCCGCGCTCGAGCACAAGGCGGGCGCGGCCGCGCAGCTCCTCAAGCTGCTCGGCAACAAGAAGCGGCTGATGATCCTCTGCCGGCTGGCGCTGGGGCGGGAACTGCCGGTCAACGAGCTCGCCGGCGCCGTTGGTCTCAGCCAGTCGGCGCTGTCGCAGCATCTTGCCAAGATGCGCCAAGACGGCCTGCTTGCTACTCGGCGCGAGGCGCAAACCGTCTACTACCGCATCGCCGATCCCAAGGCGCGGCGCATGCTGGCGCTGCTCAAGGGGATCTATTGCCACTGACGTGCGACGCACGCATTCGAACAAAGACAAAGCCAGTGAAAACCATTTCGGCTGAACAGGCCGCCGCGCTCGTGCGCGACGGCGCAGTGCTGATCGACATCCGCGAGGCGCACGAGCACGCCGCGGAGAACATTCCCGGTGCGCGCCACCATGCACTCTCGCAGATAGACGTCAGGCATCCGGCGCGCGAAGGCGACACCGTGCTGATCTATCACTGCAAGTCGGGCGCGCGCACCAAGATGAACGCCGACCGGCTGGCCGCCGCCTCCGGGCAGTGCGAGGCCTATCTCTTGGGCGGCGGCATCGAGGAGTGGAAACGCGCCGGCCTGCCAACCTCGACGAAACCCGCGGCGAAGAAGCCGCACAGGCCCGCACGCCCCGCCTCCGCGCGTGGTTCCAGTGGACTGCTCGCCCGCCTGGCCTCATTGTTCCGCTGATCGCAAAAAGATATCTTCGCGCGAGGCCGCCATGCTGCACGCCCTGCTCGCGGTTGCCTCCGGCAGCCTGGTCGGCTTCACGCTCGGCCTGATCGGCGGCGGCGGCTCGATCATGGCGCTGCCACTGCTCGTCTATGTGGTCGGCGTGCCCTCGCCGCACGTCGCTATCGGCACCAGCGCCATGGCGGTCGCCGTCAGCGCCGCCGCCAATCTTGCCGGCCACGCACGCGCGCGCACGGTGAAATGGCCCTGCGCGCTGGTGTTCGCGGCGGCCGGCATCGTCGGCGCCGCCGCCGGCGCGCAGCTCGGCAAAATGGTGAACGGCGAGCGCCTGCTCATGCTGTTCGGCATGCTGATGGTGGCCATCGGCCTGACTATGCTGCGGCCGCGCAAGTCGGCCGGCAACCCGGACGTCAAGCTCACGCGCGAGAGCATTCCGCGGCTTCTGCCCCTGCTACTCGGCATCGGTCTGGCGGTCGGCATGCTGTCAGGCTTCTTCGGCATTGGCGGCGGCTTCCTGATCGTGCCCGGGCTGATGGGCGCGACCGCCATGCCGCTGATCAATGCGATTGGTTCCTCGCTCGTTTCGGTCACGGCGTTCGGACTGACCACGGCCTTGAGCTATGCTTGGTCCGGCCTGGTCGATTGGCTGCTCGCCACCCAATTCATCGTCGGCGGCGCTTTTGGCGGCCTTATCGGCATCCGCCTTGCCCGCCATCTCGCCGGCCGGTCCAAGCACGTGCTGGCGCTGGTTTTTTCCGGCGTGGTGATCGCGGTCGGCCTCTACGTCATCGCCCGCTCGCTGCTTTCCTAAACCAATGACGGCTTGTTGATGGCGGTGGGCGCGACAGCGGCGCCCGCCTCGCCTATTCTCGCGCCATCGAAATCAAAAAGGGGGAACGCACGATGTCTAGGGAACTGATGTGGCTGACCCTCACTGTCATCCTGACCGGGCTCCTGTGGATCCCGTACATTCTCGACCGCATCATGATGCGCGGGCTGATGGGCGCGATGGCCAATCCCTCGCGCGATGCCAAGCCGCACAGCCCGTGGGCGCAGCGGCTTTATTTCGCGCACACCAATGCGGTGGAAAATCTGGTGATCTTCGCGACGCTGGTGCTGATCCTCGACGCGCAAGGCCACTCGACCATGAGCACGACGATCGCCTGCGCCGTCTATTTTTGGGCACGGCTCGCGCATGTCACCGTCTACGCGCTCGGCATTCCGGTGCTGCGCACGCTCGCCTTTACCGTGGGCTTCCTGGCACAGGTCGTGCTGGCGCTCGCGGTGTTCCGGAAGATGTGATCGCCGCGCGGCATTGCTTTCGGTTCCCCCCTTCAGGTTGAGGTGGAAGGAGAAGCCCGCTCCACGATCGCCCGCAGATCGATCTCGCGTGGTAGCGTGCCGAAGGCGCCGCCCTCGCCGGCAAGCCTCGAGGCGCAGAAGGCATCCGCGACCGCCGCCGGCGCATGCTTGAGCACGAGCGCCGCCTGCAGGCCGAGCACCAGATCGCGCGTGAGCGCCCGCGCCTGCGCCTCGTCATTGCGCTCGGGCGCGGCGAGCCGGTCGATGAGCCGCTTGGCGAAGGCCTTGAGCCGCGCGTCGTCGCCGTCGAGCTCGGCGCGCAGCACGTCGCCTAAATTTGCCGTCCGTCCAATGGCGCGAAGCACGTCGAGGCACATCACATTGCCGGAGCCTTCCCAAATCGAATTGACCGGCGCCTCGCGGTAGAGCCGCGGCATGATGCTTTCCTCGATGTAGCCGGAGCCACCGATCACCTCCATGGCTTCCAGCGTCACCACCGGCGCGCGCTTGCAGATCCAGAATTTCGCCGCCGGGGTGACCACGCGGCGAATCGCCAGCGCCGCCTCGTCGCTTTCGTCATAGGCGCGCGCGAGCCGCATCGACAGCACGGTCGCCGCCTCGCATTCGAGCGCGAGATCGGCGAGCACATTGCTCATCAGCGGCTGGTCGATCAGCTTCTTCTGGAACGCGGTGCGATGGCGCGCGTGATGCAGCGCCTGAGCCACTGCCTGCCGCATCAAGGACGACGAGCCGACGCAGCAGTCGAGCCGCGTATAGCCGGCCATCTCGATCATGATCGGAATGCCTCGCCCCTCCTCGCCGACTAGCTCGGCATAGGCACCGTCGAATTCCACTTCGCTCGAGGCGTTCGACTTGTTGCCGAGTTTGTCCTTCAGCCGGTTGATGTATAGCGCGTTGCGCGTGCCGTCCGGGGTCCAGCGCGGCATGAAGAAGCAGCTCAAGCCCTTGGGCGCTTGCGCGAGCACCAGGAAGGCGTCGCACATCGGCGCCGACAGGAACCATTTGTGTCCGAAGAGGCGGAAACCGGCATCAGCGGAAGGCTCGGCGCGCGTCGTATTGGTGCGCAGATCGGAGCCGCCCTGGTTTTCGGTGAGCCCCATGCCGATCAGCGCGCCGCTCTTCTCGCCGACGGGCAAGAAGCGCGCGTCGTAGCTCGGCGCGCAGATTTTCGGCAGCCAGTCCGCGGCGAGCTTGGGCGCGTGGCGCAGCGTCGGCACCGCTCCGTAGGTCATGGCGAGCGGGCAATATACGCCCGCCTCGATCTGCCCGAGCATGTAAGTGCCTGCCGCGCGCGCGACATGCGCGCCGGTCTGCGGCTTGGCCCAGGGGCTCGAATGCAAACCGGCGCCGCAGGCGATGCTCAAAAGCTGATGCCAGGCCGGGTGAAACTCGATCTCGTCGGCGCGGCGGCCGAACCGGTCGAAGCTCTTGAGCTGCGGCAGGTTGCGGTTCGCGGCAAAGCCGGCCGCAATGGTTTCGGGCCGACCGAATTCGTGGCCGAGCTTGTCGAGCTCTCTCTCCGCCCAGCCGGCTCCCTCGCGCTTGACCGCCGCGCGCAACACAGTGTCACTTTGGAACAGGTTATAGGGCTCGAGCGGCGGCGGTTGATTGGTGACCTCGAACATGATTTCCCCGTCATTCCGGGCCGCAAGCCATAAGCGCGTTTAAGCGCGTCTTCGACTCGCTATGGCGAGCGAACCCCGGAATCCATGGCCCTGGATTCCGGTTCCGGCCACTGCGTGGCCGTCGCTGAATGTCGAAGTCTACGGCACGCGCCGATTCACGGAAACAGCGCGACCTGCTCTAGGCCCAGGGTTTCCGGCCAGCCCATCACCAAGTTCATGTTCTGGATCGCCTGGCCGGAGGCGCCTTTCACCAGATTGTCGAGCGTCGAAATGACGATGGCGCGCCCGGGGACGCGGTCGTTGGCCACCCCGATGAAGGTCATGTTCGAGCCGCGCACGTGCCGCGTCTGCGGCGTCTCGCCGAACGGCAGGACGTGCACAAAGGGCTCCTTCGCGTAGAACTTTAAAAGTATCTCATGAAGATCCTGCGGCGTCCGCCCGCGCCGGCCGCGCACATAAATCGTCGACAGGATGCCGCGGTTCATCGGCACCAGATGTGGGGTGAAGGTGACCACCACCTCGCGCCCGGCGGCGAGCGAAAACTCCTGGTCGAGTTCAGCCATGTGCCGGTGATGCCCCACCCCGTAGGCGTTAAAGCCTTCCGACACTTCCGAGAACAGCATAGCTTCCCTGGCCGCCCGCCCCGCCCCGGTCATGCCCGACTTGGCGTCGACCACGATCTCGTCGAGCTCGATCGCCTTGCCCTTGATCAGCGGGATCAGCGGCAATTGCGCGCAGCTCGTGTAGCAGCCAGGATTGGCGACGAGCCGCGCCTTTTTGATCTCCCGCCGATGGATCTCGACCAGACCGTAAACGGCTTCCTGCTGCAGCTCCGGCGCGTGGTGCTCGTGGCCGTACCATTTGGCGTAAGCGGCCGGATCGCTCAGCCGGAAGTCGGCCGAAAGGTCAACCACTTTGGTCGCCGGCGCTTTGGCCAGGAGTTCCTTGATCACCTTCTGCGTGGTGGCATGCGGCAGTGCGCAGAACACGAGATCGAGGCTGGCAGCGGCCCAATCGATGCCCTCGATGGCGGTGAGCGTCGGCAGGTTGAACGGCGAGAACTGCGGAAACACCTCGCGCATCGCCTTGCCGGCGCTGCGCTCGGCAGTGAGCAGCGCTATTTCCACTCGCGGATGCCGCAGCAGCATCCGCACCAGTTCGGAGCCGGTATAGCCGGAGGCGCCGAGGACGCCGATTTTGGCTTTCGTGGCCATGATTGATCCTTTTCCAGTGTCTTATCGAACTACTGGATCAAGGCCAACAGCGCGCTTTATGTGGGAAATACGTGCCGCAGCCGAGGTCCGGCGGCGCGGGGACGACTAAACGCGAGCGCGCGCCCGTGCCGTGGCGGTACGGCGGCGGCGGAGTTTCTGCGCTGCAACAGGCGTCGTCATGGGCGCGCGATATAGGCTGCTCGCACTTATCCGTCAACGGGAGCCACGCAAGGGCAACGGCTGCTCGCTAAGCATCGCCTTGACCACCACCTCGCGCGCCTTGGCGGATTCGATTCCGTAGCTGCCGAGCATCTTCCGGCAGTCGGCGACGATGGCGTCGGCATCCTGCATGATCTTCAGACGCTTGAAGTGGCCGTCATGCTGCAGGCCCATACTGGCGCCCACGATCTCCAGTATATTGACGACGCGGAACGGCCAGTCGCGCTCGTGCGCACAAAATTCGCGGTAATCGACGTGATAGATCACCGCGAGGGCATCGATGCCGGCCGCCTCCGAAGCTTGCAGCTCCGCGAGATGGAGGTTCCGCTTGTAGTCCGGAAGTGCGTTGAGCGCGTTGCCGACCAGACCGACCGACGGCTGGCCGAGGTCGACGAGTTCGACGCCCGGTACCATGCGCAACAGGTCGATGCCGACCTCCGTTACGCCCTTGACCCCCCGATGCCGGTGTAGCGCGACCCGCATCGGCACCGGCCGTCGCAGCAGCGGCCGGAGGGCTTCGAGACGCGGCTTGAGGAACAGCATGAACGGCGTCATCTCGAACGGCCGCGCGCCACGCATCTTCTCGATCGTCGGGATGGTCGTCTCGGTAAACTGCACGTGGCAGCTCGGACACCAGGAGATGACTCCGGTCTTGCCCTCCGCAAGCTTATCGAGAGAGCTCGTCGCCTGCCGGCCGGATACCTCGGTGTCGCCGGTGCGCAGCTGGATCACGCCGCAGCAATGGTTCGGCCCGCCCATTACCTTGTAGGTGACCCCGAGCGCATCCATGATGTCGAGAGCAAACAGCGCGATGTGCGGCGTTTTGAGCACGTTGCAGCCGGTGTAGAATACGAAATCCGCCCGCTCGCCTGACTTGGCGGTCGAGCCGTTCTGCAGCCGCTCGCCGACCTGCTGGCCGAGCCGCGCGAGCTCGGCGTCACTGAGCTGCATGCGTGACAAGACGTTGACGCCGTCGGCTACGAGGCGAAAGTTTTCGACACCCTTCTTGCGCCGCTCGCGCAGCTCAGTCGATTGGCGCGCCATGGCAACGCGCGCCATCGCTAAGAGGAAACGCGGATTGACGCCTTCGGGACAAGCCGCAATGCAATCGCCGGTGAGCGCGCACCCCCTGGCCCAGGCCGTAGCGGCCGGCGGCCCCTCGCCCGTGCGCACGATATCGAGCATGCCAGCGATGACCGCTTTCGGCGCGCCGTCGCCGACGCCGGCCGGGCCGTTCACCGGGCAGATCTCGACGCACTTACCGCAACGCGTGCAGGCATCGAGCATCACGCTCGTACGCATACGCAGCGCCTGCTCGAAGGCCGTTTCGCTCATGTGAAATTTCCGATTTGGGCTGTCCGGGAGAATTTTATCGCTCGCCGGGCGCCGGTCAGCGCCTATTGTCACAGCAAGCCGCCGAAAGCAAACGAACGCTTTGTATGTGAGCTGACGCCTTACTTCGGCCTCGCGGCTGCTTCAGCACTATAGGCGATATCCCATATCTCCGCTAAGCTTGTCCGTCTCACAATCCTGCGCCGCAGCATCGGCCAGAACCTAGCTATAGGGAGAGGACTAAAAATATACAGTTTAATTTTGATGGCGAACGCTTTGTGCGTTGCGCTTCCGACCAGTTCTGGGTCTTTTGCGCAGGTGCCCCGCCCGAGCCGGGCAA
>Ga0187771_10001188_pt1 | contig 17212 bp, 15 predicted proteins | sample 0116_SJ02_MP15_1_FD_133139 | JGI IMG/M metagenome (GOLD analysis project Ga0187771, IMG submission 133139) | Tropical peat soil microbial communities from peatlands in Department of Meta, Colombia - 0116_SJ02_MP15_10_MG | ecosystem: Environmental > Terrestrial > Soil > Wetlands > Peat | place...
GATTCTATCAACTCTTTACGACTTGTTACGTACAGGGGTAATAAGACCCCAAAACGGGGGTAATATTACCCCTCCAAGGGAGAAATATGTTTTACAAAACTTTTGATCTCATGGAGATTATAGAGAAAATTTATATGGCATCAGTATTGCTATAAATTTATTGACATTCGGTTAGTAGTTAACTGGAACGTTCTATATGTGTGTAAAAAAATAAGGAGGGAACAAGATGTGGAATACCTTTAGCCTTGGAGAGGCATGTGTGGAATCTGCGATCAAGCAGTTTCTCCCGCCCTGCCAGGAACGATGCCCAATCAATGAGGATATCCAGCGTACAAACGTACTCATCTCTCTGCTGCCCGAAGACCCGAAAGAGGCCAAAGAGGGATTGATTCAGATCGGAGACTACCTATTTGAAAACAACCCCTTTTTCCCCGTGTGCGGGTATGTTTGCGGCATATGTGAGCTGGGCTGCAATTACCAGAGCAAGGGAGGCTCCATCAGGCGCAGGCTGCTAAAAAGGTTTGTATCCGACTTTTACCTGAACCACTTGGATAAGAAAAAAGAATACGATGTAGTCAAGGATAAAGGAAACGTGGCGGTGATCGGCGGCGGACCGGGCGGGTTGATGTGTGCCTTCCACCTCAGCAAAAAGGGCTACCGCGTTACGATCTTCGAGGCTACAAACAGGCTGGGAGGGGCGCTCTGGCTCATCCCCCACTATCGCCTTCCCAAGATTGTTCTGCAGAGGGTCATCGAAAACATGTTGAGGGTTGCCGGTATCGAAGTGAAATACAACACCAAAATCGGCGAAGGGAATCTCACTCTCGAGAGACTGAAGAAGGACGGCTACAAGGCAGTGTTTATCGCCAAGGGGACGCCCGCGCCGAGGGTGCTTACCTTTGGCCGGGAGATGGTGAATAACCAAGACCTGGAAAATATACTGTATGGTCAGACGTTCCTGTACGAGGTAAGCCGCGGTATTATCGTGAAGGATTACATGGGCGGCAAGAAGATTATTGTCATAGGCGGCGGCAACGTGGCTTTTGACGTGGCGCGCACAGCCAGAAGGCTGGGCGGAAATGTCACCGTGGTCGCCCTCGAGTGTGAAGACAAGTCCGTGAAGGACGGCATCCCCGCCGACAAGGAAGAGATTCACGGCGCCTGGGAAGAAAGTGTCGGGATCATCTATTCTCGGGGGGTCAGCAATATATTAGGCAAAGATGGGAAGTTTACCGGTATCTCATCCCCGAAGTGCACCAGGGTCTTCGACGAGGAGGGAAGATTCAATCCATCCTTCGATCTCAATGATACTATCACTATAGAGGGCGATGTACTCATCATCACCGTTGGCCAGGGGCCGGATCGAGCCTTTCTCCAGAAAGAGGGACTGCTGGACGAACACGGCCGGCTGGCTGTCGACCCCCTCACCCTTCAGAGCGCCACGAAAGATTGGGTCTTTATAGGCGGCGATGTCCGAAGGGTCGGCTTCATGGTGGACGCCATGCACGAGGGCCAGGAAGCGGCCGAGTCCATCGAACGCTACCTCAAGGGTATGGATGTAAGGTCTGGAAGAAAGAGGGAATTTGAGGGATTTGAGATACCACAGTTAAAAGACGAAGATTACAAGCATGAGCCGGAAGTTGAATGGATACCCGCTGATGAACGCTTACACTTCCAGCTCTATGAGAAAGGATTCACGCTTGAAGAAGCCATTAAGGAGGCCAGGCGCTGTCTATGCTGCGGCCCCTGCGTCTCATGCAAGGCGTGCGTTTCCATCGGTATTCAAGAAGACCTCCCTTCCGTTGTCATTCACGAGCACCTTTGCAGCGGCTGCGGGATATGCGTCTCATCCTGCCATTACGGTGCGGCTTACCTCAAGGCGGTAAACGGCCATCTGGTATCCGCCACCGACACGTTCAAATGCAAGGCCTGCGGCATGTGCGTATCAGCGTGCCCCGCCGGCGCGAGAGAGCTGATCGGCTCTGACATGGAAGAGCGAATCGCGGACGTATATGCGTCGCTATAGAATTCAGAATAGGACGGAGTAACAGATATGGGAAAATCTAAACTTACTATCACGCATCCTGATATCACGCATGATTCCCTGGATGAATATTTATCCCGACGATGCCCTGAGCGTATAGGATTGCGGATAGCTATCTTGCAGGGAGTCATGGACCAAGTGCCGATTGACCATCTGAGTTGCAGGCGCAAAATGTCCCGGCAAGGTATTTATAACCTTGTAAACCGGATAAACAAAAACGGCATGAAAGGACTGGAGGATAAACATCCCGGACGTCCCTGCAAGCTGACTGCTAAAATTGCGGCTGATCTGAAGGAAGTGTTGATGCAATCGCCGATGAGCATAGGGTACAGGCAGTTTCATTGGGACAATAACCTGGTCAGGCAGTATCTGAGAGAGAAACATGGTGTTTATATAGGACGAAGCCAGTTGATGAATTGGCTCCGGGCAATCAGGTCCCCAGTAAAACTGGCCCGTAAAAAGAACAGAACAGACGATTTGTTCAGACAGACGGTTTTTATAAACGCTTCAAAAAAGATGCGGAACCAAAGACCAGACGAAATTATCACTTTCCCGGATGACGCAGGCTTTCAATTGGACCCGGTACTGGTCGCCCAGTGGATGCCGGAGGGATGCAAACCGCAATTGCTCACGGAAGGCATACAGTGACATGATAATCGTAGAGGTATAAATATATTCACGGTTAATAAAATTAATAAAAACATTGCATGAGGAGGATAATATGAAGGAGTTCACCCCCAAACTGGTGTGCTTCTCCTGTAAATTCGGGTGGGGCTATTTAAACGGCAACGGGTATGCCAAAAAGTTGAAAAACTTTATACCTGTAATGTGCAGCGGAAAGGTGGACACGACACACATCATGAATGCCTTCAAGGAGGGCGCTGACGGAGTGCTTATTCTTGGTTGTCCGGATAAAGAATGCCATTTCCAGACCGGCAATTATCAGGCCAGGAAGAGAGTACTCCTGTTGCGCAAAGCGCTTAAGGAATTCGGCATCGATCCCGGACGTCTCAAGATTGAATTCAATATGGACCCGGAAGGCGCGCGTATTCCCGCCGTGATCGAAGAGATGAAAAAGGAGATTAAAAGTCTGGGGCCGCTTTCGCCTGTGGTTTGAGATTTATGCATCAGCATCAAAATATAGCCCAACAACGGAGGAGGTATTATGGCAGAAAAACCCAAGGTAGCAATTTACTGGCTGGCATCCTGCGCTGGGTGCGATGAAGCCATTGTCGATCTGAACGAAGCGATTCTTACAGTCGCCGATGCTGTGGACATCGTGCTCTGGCCGGTCGCACTGGACTTCAAGTATGAGAGTATCCGGAAGATGAAAAAGGGGGAGATAACTCTCGCCATACTGCACGGGTCCGTGCGAAATTCCGAACAGGAAGAGATGGCTAAGCTGCTCCGGGAAAAATCACAGCTTGTGCTCGCTTTCGGAGCCTGCGCCTGCTTTGGAGGCACAGCAGGACTGGCGAATTTCAGGTCGAAAGAAGACATTTTCAACTGGGTCTATCAGGACGCGCCGACGGTGGTAAATCCGAACAAGACCAGGCCGCAGACCGAAACCAGGGTCAACGGAAACAAACTTACCTTACCGGAATTTTTTGAGCGGGTACATCCGCTCGACGATATCATCAATGTGGACTATTACCTGCCGGGATGCCCGCCGCCGGCAGAACTCATCGCAAGCGCAGTCTTTGCCGTCCTGGAAGACAAGCTGCCGCCCAGAGGCGCCACGCTCGCACCGAGCAAGCCTCTGTGTGACGCATGCCCGCGGAATCAATCCAAGCCGCAGAAGATAGAAATCTCGGAGTTTAAGAGGATACACGAAGTGGAGGCAAAGGATGATCTGTGTTTCCTCGCCCAGGGAATTCTCTGCATCGGGCCTGCAATCCGCTCCGGCTGCGGCGAAACCTGCATCAGGACTAATGTCCCCTGCCGGGGCTGCTTCGGTCCGGTTGACGGTGTGGATGACGCAGGCGCAAAGTTCATCTCAGGGTTAGCTTCGCTCATCAGCGCGGAAAGTGAGGATGATTCAAAGAAGGCCGTTGACGAAATTGCCGATCTCGCGGGCTACTGTTACCGCTTCAGTCTCCCGTCCGCATCGCTGAAACGCAAAAAAAAGAAGGAGAGCTAATTATGGCACGAAAAATTTCAATAGACCCGATAACCAGGCTGGAAGGTCATGGCAAGATAGAATTGCTTCTCGACGAGAAGGGTAACGTAAAGGACGCCTATTGGCAGGTAGCTGAGCTGCGTGGTTTTGAGCGCTTCTGTCTCGGTAGACCCGCGGAGGAGATGCCGAGAATCGTACCGAACATTTGCGGCGTATGCCCATCAGCGCACCATATGGCCGCCACCAAGGCCCTCGATGACCTTTACAGCGTCGAACCCACACCCGCGGCCCGTCTGATCAGAGAACTTGAATTTAACGCCTTCTATATCGAGGACCATTACATCCACTTCTTCTTCCTGGCCGCGCCCGATTTCGTGATCGGCCCGGACGCCGATCCCAAGGAGCGAAACATCCTAGGCGTCATCGGCAAGGTAGGCAAGGAGATAGGTCTTAAGGTCATCGAGGTCAGAAAAAGAAACCGGGACATCATACGGCACATCTTCACCAAAGCGCCGCACCCGGAAGGTGGGCTGCCCGGCGGCGTGCCGCGGGGATTTACCGAACAGGACCGCAAGTGGGTGAAGGACACCGCGGTATTCTCTCTCGACTTCGCCAAGTTCGCCATCCAGCTTTTTAAGGATATCGTCCTGACTAATAAGTCATACGTGGATTTGATCTTGAATGACGCCTATAAACTGAAGACATATTACATGGCGCTCGTGGATGAAAACAACCGCGTTACATTCTATGACGGAACTGTAAAGGTCATTGATCCCAACGGTAAAGAATATGTAAGGTTCGACCCCAGGGACTATGACCGGTATATCGGCGAATGGGTGGAGCCGTGGACATACATCAGGCTCAATCACCTGCGGCAACTTGGCTGGCACGGGCTGAAGGAAGGCGACGGCACGTCGCTCTACCGCGTCGCCCCGCTGGCAAGGTTGAACGTAGCCGATGCCATGCAGACGCCGCTGGCGCAGAAGGAAGCGGAAATCATGTTTGATACCCTGGGAGGCAAACCTGCCCACCACACGCTCGCCACCCACTGGGCACGGCTCATATGCGCACTCCAGGCGGCGGAACAAAATGTAATCATCGCGGACGACCCGCGGCTTACCAGTAAAGACATCCGAAACATGAACCTCAAGCTGAAAAACAAGGGCGTAGGATGCGTGGAAGCGCCCCGTGGAACGCTCTTCCACCATTACGAAACCGACGATAACGGCGTTCTTACGAAGGTCAACCTTATCGTCGCCACGCAGAACAACTCCGCGCCCATCTGCCTGTCGGTGAAGAAGGCCGCCCAGGAATTCGTTCATGGCCCGGAGGTGAAAGAGGGATTCCTGAATATGGTGGAAATGGCTTTCAGGGCGTATGATCCCTGTCTCTCCTGCGCGACTCATTCTCTTCCCGGGACCATGTCCCTGGAAGTAAAAATCCGGGATCATGAAGGCAGAGTGATCAGGGAGATCAACCGCTGACGGAGGAAAGAGATGAAGACCCTTATCCTCGGCATGGGCAACCCCATCCTGTCGGATGACGGGGTGGGGCTGTTTATTGCCGAGATGCTTGAAGGTAAAATCCCCTGTGCGGATGTGGCGGTAAGCGCCATGATCGGCCTATCCCTCTTTGATCTGATTATCGGGTATGATAAGCTTTTTATAGTCGATGCAATGACTACAACGAGCGGTAAAATTGGGGAGTTAAAGAAGATATCCGAGTACGACAGGTATGGCACGCTTCATCTTTTCTCCTCTCATGGTTTGGACATCTTCGAACTGATGGAATTAGGCGTGCGCTGCGGCTTGCCTATGCCGCGCCTCGCCGCCGTCTACGGGATTGAAATAGGCGATGAAGTAGCCTTCAGCGAAAGCATTTCCCCTGCACTAAGCGAAAAGCTTCCCGGCATCATATCCTATATCATCACCGACATAACCTCCGCCTTACCGGCAATGTCCGCGACCAATTCTCCTTGTATCACTTAATTTGTAAGATAAACGAAGTCGATGCGGGTTTCGAAATCGTCACCTAGGACCATTGAGGCAGTCTCCACCCTCTCATCGAAAATTTGAAGATTTTACAAAAAAGGGGGGCGTCACTTTGTACTGAAATCGTTTGGGTCTGGTATATGTTACAGGATGCTGATAACTGGCTGCGGCTTGGGGTTTAACGTTTCCTCAGTGGCGAAATCACGAACAGACAAATCCGTCACCTGGCTTCCGAAATGAGAAAATTCTTCCTTTAACATATCTATAAACATTCTGATGGTGATTGAAAAACAAACGCATTCAGAATAATCATAGGACTTGGTATACCGGGAAATATCAAAGATTATAGCCTGCAGCAGCTGCCTCGAAATCGCATCCCGGTTGTGATTCAAAATAAGCCCGATCATGCTCAGGGCCATCACTTTTATGTGAAAGCTGATCGCTCCCCCTCTTTCTACCCTGTAATCAGGATGGCCAATAAGATATCTTCTATCTTCCAGAAAAGTGATATTGGGGGGAATATCTACCAATGCCTTCATTTCAAACCACTGATCAAACACCGGAAGAAGAGGTGTATACACGGCTTTTCCATACCCACCAAAACCGGAAATATCGATACCCGCATAATAATGCCGGTATTTCAGATATCTTTCCTGCATTTTATTGCGTCTATCGGTATTTGAGTTCGCCGCTATGATTTTTTGTCGCACGATGTCAAATAAGCCCTTTTGGTAATGGAATAGTTGCCGCTGAAAATGAACTCCTGAAAAATCATCCGGCAAACCCTGCTTCGCGCAAGCACAATACCTCCTGACTGTCGATTAACCTCGTCAGCAGGTACGCATTCGCAGTTCTAACTACGCCACAAATGTACTGGATATAGGACTTGATAGACCAGGCCTCCTTGTGAGGACCTCAATCAGATGCTATCAGGTAAATTCCCTAAAAGAGAGCGGTGTATAAAGAACACCGCCCTCTTAGTTAGCGTAAGTTTATTTTTTCTTTACAACTACCCAAGGTAGAAACCAGTCGGGTCAATGCCTCTGAGGACCTTAAGCTCTGCCTCGGTCGGCACAGCGGTTTCTATCACATTGGGCGATACCTTGAGATCCCAGGCGCAGTTGGCCTTTATCTTATCCACGGACTGGCCGGGGAAATACTCGGACAGGTACATCTCCTTGGTTATTATATCGAACAAGTAGACACCCATGGTGCTGACCACGCATGACGGTCCCCCACCGATCATACCGAGCCTCTTGCGGGCCCCTGGGCCATCAATGAAGCCGGGGGTGGTTATGTAATCCACTTTCTCGACGAACTTTTTTGCATCCTGGGGCAGGATGGCAAGGACCCTCTTGCCTGAAGTCGCCATATCGTTCGCGCCGCCGCTTCCGGCAAAGTAGGTGAAGCTTTCCTTCTTAGACCAGTCGCCGACGCCCGTCGAGTTGATGTTACCAAATTTGTCGATCTGGGCGCCGCCGATGAAGGCCACATCGACCTCACCGCGCTGCAATGCGGCCATGGTGGCGAGCATTCCGAACGTCGCATCGCCTCCGGTAAAAGCAGCCGGGTCATCCACGGTAATAGCAAGGGCTTCAGGAGGTGTCGCCCGGATGGCGCCGCCCTCGGTTAACATAATCATGTTGGGGGCATGCGTGGCAAAGGCGTAGGCGGCCACAACAAGCGGCAGTCCTACTCCGACGAAGACAACCTCTCCGTCCTCAATCTCTTTGGCACAGCGGATTGTCATAAGTTCTGTCAGTTTATAATTAGCAGCAGCAGTCATGTTTACTTTCCCCCTTTCTTAGCGGCAAGTGCCTCTTCAAAGGCCTTCAGCCGGTCATCGGTGTACATGGGCACACCCTTCCAGCATGCCGGGTCATGGTAACCGTAATCGACACCCAGTTTCGGGCTTGGCGTATAGCCAAGCTTGGGTTTCAGACGGTCCAGGCCGGCCTGGCCGAATTTCGATTTATATTTCTCGATATACGCGGCATGGTCGGCGCAGCCGTAGACCCATTCATCGAGGAAGTGAGGCAGGAGTTCTTCGTGCCGCTCATATCTGCCCTGATACTGGCTGAAGCGGATGTCCAGGCCGTAGTAGCCGCGGCAGGCCGAGGGATGGGCACCCCACGGGCAGTGGACAACGGCCAGTGTCTTGAAGTAGGGAACAATCACGCGGTCCGGATCAGTTCTGGTTACCTCCGGCTCCACGATTTCTTCAGCTGTAACGATGACGCCTCTCTTTGCCCCATTGGCGCCGAACTCGTCGGTGACGCCGCGCGTTCCATAAGAGATCACATTACCTAGGCGGTCGACCTTCTGTGCGTGGATGATCGCCACGTCGGCCCGCCACGCGCGTACAACGGTTGTCTGCCTGCCGGTAAAAGGATCTTCTATTATCCTCAGGTCCATGATATTGTTTTTGATCATATCCGTCCCGATATTCCCCAGGATGGGCATGAACGGAACTCCCATGAATCCTGCCATCATGGCCGTGGTAGCGCCGAAGTTGGAGATATCATACCTCTTGAGGTGACCTTTGTTGAATGCCCGGCGGATGGCATAGGGCGCCTTCACATACCAGTTCATGATCCAGGCCGAGTGGATTTCCGTTACGCAGCCGGCACCCACCATGATATCCAGACCACCGACGTCCGTCGAGGATTCGATCGTGGTCAGGTGTCTTTTCTTCTGTCTGATGATTTCGTGAGTCAAAGCCATGGGGACCATGATCTGGAAGCCCCCATAGTATACTGTATCGCCATCATGGATGAACTTTGCTACTGCATCTTTTAGCGTCATCCTTTTGTCGAGATCCATTTGATCCTCCTTTTTAAGTTAATAAAGATAAAGTTAGTAATACCAACAATTTATTAAAAATTACTCACACCTCCTTCCTAGGGCTCAACAAAGCCCCTTGCAATGCGTCTCTCATAACATGGACGGCATAGATAGTACACGCGGACATTTCCGCAACCAGTGCCATAAAGTTGTAAAAGAAAAGTGCATTCAGGACAAGTATGCAACATGCATCTGTTCGTGCAAAAACTGAAATTCTCCTCAGGCTGGTAACATTCATCACAATCACGGGGAAAGATGGACATAGTTCTTTATCCCGTGATTTTTCGGTTTTTTAAAGCAACCAATGGTATCGCAATAAGGTCATGCGTGCAGTGATACATACTGCTTGTGGTCGAGATTAGAATTCTCTCGCGCCCGGCTCATCCGGTTTTCGAATTTCCCTATTAATTACAGGGTTATTTTCCCTACCAAAAAATGATTCATTTTGTCAACTGATTTCTTACAAAAATTTTATCCAGCAGTAACCTCAATCGGTATCTGGAACATATAGATAAAAAATATTAAGATTATTATAACTTATAACCATTTTCCCTTGACAGGCTGCCAACTTTTTCCCATACTCGCCAATCAAAAAAAGTGGGTCTTGACAAATTGACATTTTTTTCAGCAAACGCTAAACCGGCAATGCATTATTTTCTTGGGTTATTTTATCTTCGCATCGATCTGCATAACCGCTCCTTCCCTTCATGCCCTTGAAATAACGCCTTTCAATACGAAGAATCAGAGTCCCATTATCCAGGTTTACGGTCTACCTGCCGCAGGAAATGCAATTCTCCTTTCTCCAGGCCAGAAAGAATTTCATGTAATGCTGGATTACGCCAGCAATTACGTGGATAATGCAAACGTGGGGGAACACATTGTACTTGACGGGGAACTGCCCGCTTTATCCTGAATGGCCGATATGGATTGACAAATGGGATAGAATGCGGAATTGAAATACCCTATGTAATTCACGGCGGCGGCTTTCTTGACGGCTTCATTATCAACTATCACGATTTCTTCGGCTTTCCACAGGGAGGCCGTGATCAGGCTCCCCGCAACCGCTTGCTTTACCTTTATACCCGTGATGGCGTTGAAAAGTTGAAAATTGACAGCGCAAGCAGCGGCCTGGGTGATGTCAGCCTGTTTGTAGGCTTTCAAATGTATAATGACGGGAAGGAATATCCAAACGCGGTAGCTTTAAGGACCAGCTTCAAACTGCCTACGGGCGATAGCGGACAACTTCACGGCAGCGGGGGTACGGACTTCGCTATTTGGCTTACTGCCGGCAGTGATCACAAGCTTGGAGCCGGTCATTGGACTATCTTTGGCAGCGCGGGCATACTGGCAATGACCGATGGAAAGGTGATCGAGGAACAGCAACACAATCTGGTCGGATTTGGAAGCATGGGAGCAGGCTGGAGCCCTCTTTCCTGGATCGCTTTCAAGGTTCAACTGGACGCCCACACCCCTTTCTACAAGGACAGCCAACTGCGAGAATTAAATGCCGAGGCATTGCAGCTATTGATCGGAGGAACTTTGTCATTTTCCAAACAGACAACCTTCGATATAGGGGTTTCCGAAGATTTGATTGTCCACACATCTCCGAATATTGTATTTCATTTTGATTTAAAAACAAAATTTTAAGATGATCAAAAGTTACCTTTCGTAAGTAACATTGATTTGCGTGTAATAGAGAAGTAGCTCATTTTTTTGAAGCAGAAAAGACTTCTTATCCCTCTTAGCAAAGCATGTCCATTCTACTGAAGAATTCGGCCCTGCTTTCAGACACATATCCATTCGTCTCTCCATCAACAAGAGCAACCAGATCCCGGATAAAATCGTTTTATATACTGGGACATGCTAGAAAAAACTAGTAATTTGGGAATGGAAAGAAGATAAGTTGATTTAAAAAACGCAGATGAGACTAACTTAAGGCTCTTCTATTTATTGGTACTTTCTTTTTCACTGAGCCAGGGCCTTGTGTTATCTAGGAGATAGTCCGCGACATTTTCATATATGCAATCCCGGCACAGGTGTACAAGCAGCATGCTTTTGATTTGTCGAAAGATCAGCAATCCCGCTGTATCTTTGCTGCAAATAAAACACCTATCAGGAGCATCATTTTCGTGAAACTCGTAAAACTTTTCGTCGTCGTACTTCATATAAAAGACTCATGTAACTTCAGTAACAACTGTAGATCTTATTTCTTGCTTACTTCTTTGAAGAATCCATCAATCACCTTATAAAAAGGGAGTTAAACTTTACATGACTCTCGTCTAAGAAGGGCGCCGAGAATATGTCCCTGCATAAGACGATTGAGTGGGGAATTTTAGCACAAATGTTGTTCCCTCCCCTTCCTTCGATGAGGCCTCTATTTCCCCACCGTGGGAAGTCATGATTTTTTTGCAGAAGGTGAGACCAAGGCCGGAACCTTTTTCCCGCTCTTCCTTCCCTCTCACTCTGAAAAACGGCTCAAAGATGAAGGGAAGTTTATCTTGAGGAATGCCGATGCCTGTATCTGAAATGTTCACGGAGACATAGCAATCGTCACATCCGGCCGAGAATGAAATTTTGCCGCCTTCAGGAGTGTATTTTATGCCATTGCCGATGATATTTGTGAATACACGCATCAGACTTTCTTCATCTCCGATAATTTCAGGTAAATCTTCCGGAACATTTATTTCCAGTGAAATCCCCTTATTCATGCACGCCGGTGCCATTTCATCGGCAATTCCTGCGGCAATACGACATAACCACAATGCCTCTTTCTTTTGTGCAAAGGTACCGTTTTCTATTTTGCTTAAATCGAGCCAGTGTTCAATAAGCTCCTCCAGTCTCTGGATGCGTCTGCCGCACCTACTGATGATATCTGTAACTTCTTTATCAAAGCGGTCACCCGCGATTGTTTTAAGTGACTCTATGTATTGTCGGATAACGACGAGGGGGGAACGCATTTCGTGGCTCACAAAAGTGATAAAGTTCCTCTCCATCCGCTCCTTTTCTTCCCTTAATCTCCTTGTTTCAATTTTGAGGTCACGATGATCAAGTCCTCTCCTGGCGACAGTCCTTAACTGGTCAGGACTGAAGGGTTTGGGGAGGTAATCGTAGGCCCCTTTCTGTATCGCTTCTACGGCGGATACTATGGTTGCATAGCCGGTAATCATAATGAGGACAATGTCAGGTATATCTTTAGAAAGGATCTCAATGATTTCCATGCCCGATATACCTGGCATTTTGAGATCGATAAAGGCTATCTCCGGTGTCTTCTCCCGTGCGATCCTGATGCCCTCGCTCCCCTCCCCCGCGGTTAGTACGGCATATCCGGACTTTTCTAATGCCTGCCTGCATCCGTCCCGCAGGGATTCCTCATCATCAATGATCAAAATAAGCGGTCTTTGAGCCTTCATCATACCGGCTATTTACTTAGTGCACTGGCAATATATCCGAGGAGATCATCGGCCTTCACAGGTTTGTGCAAAACCTTGTTCACCTTCGGAAACTCCGGAGGCGGTTCAAATGACTGGTATGGACCCTGCAGGTCGACGGCACTCAGCATGAAGAGCGGTGTTTCCTTCCCGGTATCCGTGGCGCGGATCTTTTTCAATACTTCAAATCCCTCACCCCACGTCTCCATCATCATATCAATGATGGCAAGGTCAGGAGATACCGACTTCCACATCTCAACGCCTCGCCTCCCGTCTTCTGCCAGAAAAACCTCATACCCACCCTTTTCAAGAATAAGTTTGGTTGCATACAGGAAATCTTTGTCATCATCTATTAAGAGAACTTTTTTCTTTGTCGACATGGTCGTCACCTCCAATTTTGATTTTTATAATCTTATACGAGCAAGGATGATGCCAAACTGTAATATATTGATTTTTATGGATAAAATATAGAAGGCAGGAAAGAAAAAGAAATTTGAGGGGTAAAACTCCCCCTCTGTGAGGCAGATGACCCCCTGAAGGTGCTGATTTTTTACTGACGCTCTATTTTTATTCCGTAATTACGCATCTTTATCCTCAGGGTTTTTCTGTCGATACCGAGGAATTTAGCCGTCTTGTTGATCTGGAAGTGGAAGTGATTCAGGGCTTTTACTATATGTTCTTTTTCCACATCTATCAGGGTCATCCTGCCCGTGGAAGAATCAACGACAGGGGCCTTAACATGATCGTTTTGTCCATAGTAAAATATATCGGACAGATCGACAACTTCATGATCGCAAAGCACACAGAGACGCTCTATGGTGTTCTTCAGCTCCCTCACATTACCGGGCCATCTGTAAGACACGAGTGATTTCATTGCCTCTTCGGAGAAGCGTCGCACCTTGCTTTCGTACTTCTCTACAAATATGTCAAGGTAGTGCTGGCCAATGGGCAAGATGTCGGTTTTGTGTTCTCTCAATGGTTTTATATGGAGAGGCACAACGGAAATTCTGTAGAACAAATCCTCCCTGAACCTCCCCGCATCAATTTCCGACCGTACATCCTTATTTGTTGCCGCGATGAGCCTGACATCTATCTTCTCCGGTGATGATCTGCCAACCTTGGGGACCTCCTGCTCCTGGATTACCCGCAGCAACTTGGCCTGAATGTTGAGGTTGATGTTCGAAATCTCATCAAGAAACAGCGTCCCCTTATCGGCCATCTGGAAACGGCCCTCGCGTGATTCGGTGGCTCCGCTAAATGCCCCTTTGACATGTCCGAACAGTTCACTCTCCATAAGGGTCTCAACCAGTGAAGAACAATCCACAGGAATAAAGGGTTGATCACACCTTCTGCTGAGATTGTGGATGGTACGTGCCACAAGTTCTTTTCCTGTGCCGCTCTCCCCTGTAATGAGAACGGTGCTGTCGGTCTGCGCTATACGGCTGATGGAACCTTTGAGTTCTTTCATATAGTCGCTGGCGCCGATCAGTACGGAAAATTCCTTTTCTGTGGAGTTGACGTCACACTTTTTTAGGGCTTCTTCAACCGCTTCTCTGAGATCAGGCGCTGAGTAAGGCTTTGTGAGAAAATTAAAGGCGCCGTTTCTCATGGCCTCAACAGCCATAGGTATGCTGCCATACCCGGTGATAATAATAACTTTTGCAGAGATGTTTTTATCTACTTTAATCTCCCTGAGAATTTCCAATCCATCCATTTTAGGCATCCGGATATCCAGCAGAATGATGTCATAGATATTCGTGAGGGCCATCTCAAGACCCTGTCGCGCATCTCCGGTACTTTCGACGTAATAACCTTTTCGCGACAGGACCTGTGTACATCCGTCCCGTATGGATTCCTCGTCATCGATGATGAGTATCTTATTATTTTTTGTACTCACTGCCTATTCCATTTTTTTCAAAGATAATAAAATCAACTGTAGAAAACATCCTCATCCACACCGCCATATTTGCCCGTATACGCGGGCAGGAAGATAACGAAAGTTGTTCCCTTTTCAGGTTTGCTTTCCACATCAATAAAGCCATTGTGTTTTCTTATGATTCCATAAGTAATGGCAAGGCCTAGACCCGTCCCTTTGCCGGGTTCTTTTGTTGTGAAAAAAGGCTCGAATATATGGGGAAGGTGTTCCTCATCGATTCCTTTCCCCGTATCTGAAACCAAAATCTTCACTGAATTATTGGAGCTTAACGCGGTGGATATCGAGAGCTTACCTTTGCCCTTCATGGCATCGGCGGCATTAATAAACAGATTCAGGAATACATCCTCCAGCCTCGCCCTGTCACCGATTACTTCAGGGAGATTTTCAGCAAGTTTAGAGTCTATTTCTATGCCGTGGAACATAGATTGGTCCTTAACCAGGTTGAGGGAGGTCTTGATGACCGTATTTATGTTGAGGGGAAGCATTTCTCCTGTAGGCGCTCTGGCAAAGTCAAGCAGGTTCTGGACGATTCCTTTGCACCTGTTCGTCTGGTAGATAATCTTCTGCATATTTTCCCGTGCCGGAGAATTTTCAGGAATATCTTCGAGGACAAGGTTGCTGTAAAGAAGTACTCCTCCCAATGGATTGTTAATCTCGTGAGCTACACCCGCTGCCATTTCACCGAGGGCAGTTAGTTTTTCCGACCTTGCCAGCTGCTGGTGCGCCTTGTGTAACTTTTCGTCGCGGTCCTTCAGGGATCTGGACATATAATTGAATGCATCATCCAGCATGTCAAACCCGGAGATTTTATCAGGGGACAGTTTGTAGTCCAGGTTGCCCGCAGCTACTGCTTCCGCAGCCCCTTTCAACATCCGTATCCTTGTTATAATGGTGTTCCCCAGGCGAAATGAAATGATAAACGCTATAACCATGCCTAAACCTGTTATACCCATGTTTATCCATATGGTATCCCACTTTATGTCCCTGTATTTTGCATCCAGCAGACCCACATAGAGGATGCCTATGAGGTTTTTGTTCATATCGTAGATCGGTGTGTAGGTGGTTATATACCAGTCATCCACAACAAAGGCCCTGCCGACCCAGTCCTTACCTTCCACTATAACCCTGTCATATACTTCCTTTGATAAGGTTGTGCCAATAGCCCTCTTATTATCTTTTGTCATGACATTGGTGGCTATTCTTACACCACCCTGAAACAGGGTTGCCACACCCATTTCACGGCCTTTATACTTTTCCCCCTGGTATACGGTTTCTTTTACCTTGTCCACGATGGTATTGTCTTTATTCAGGAGGACACCTCCCGCTATAGCTCCGATTAGATTCTTTTTCGCATCGATGATGGGATAAGCGGCCATCATGACCATACCGCCAGAAAGTTCTTTCTCGCTGGATTCGAAGGAGAGAGGTGTTTTTACAATTTCCATTTTGACCCGGTTGGCAAGGCCCGGATTCTCACGGAGGATTTTTTTTATGGAGATGAGTTCTGTAGAAGACTGCGGCGATTTTTTTTCAAGACAGGTCTTTATGACCGGGGACCAGAGCATATTGTCTCCCTTGACTAACGGATTCGCTGCCCTGTACAGGACATTCCCGCGGGTATCCACCACCGTGATCAAATCAAGGAACACCTCATTGTCCTGCGCCTGAGCTCTGTGCTCATTGCGGATTAACCCTTTTAAGTTTTCTATTTTGGCGAAATCATGGTTGGGTATCGTTACGTGTAGATCTACCACTTCCGCCGCAAATTGAATCTGGGAAGCTATTTTTTCCAGGGTTTGATTATAGATTAGTTTTGCCGTGTTGATGTCCTGTCGGACTCTGTTTTGTACCTCATCGATCGTACTTTTGTTGATCGTCCATATCCCTACAACTGTCGCCACAAAACCGGTAAGAAATGTAGCTATCAAAAACCCCACGACAAGGCGGCTCTGCAAGTTTATCTTAAAAAGTTTGCTTATTAAACTATCGACAATTTTCACGATGTATCACAATTTTATTCTGCATTTGTAAAATATTAATATTCTTTGAAAGATACCATAATGAAATTTTTTAATCAATCGATCTTTGGTAATGATGGCGCGTGTAACTGGGTGACATACATCCGCAGTGAGGGGCTATTTGCCAAAAAGATTAATTTCCTTTTTTTCTGTTTTATTATTCTTCTCTTTCAACTAATATAGGCATCAGTTTGAAACTGTCATGCTGTATGATGGAGATAGAATTTAAATCCCGTGGAAAGATTGCCTGTCGACATAATTGGTTATGAAATTCCAATCAGGATCGGATGTTTTGTTGCGATATTCGCGGCAATGGCCGTTTACGAGCTTCTCGCGCCGCGACGCATCCTGACCACCCCGAAGTCACTGCGTTGGGTTAACAATCTCTCCCTCCAAGCGTTAAACACGGCTCTCATCAGGGGACTCTTCCCCATCCTCCCGATAACATCAGCCTTCATTGCCGTCGACAGGGGGTGGGGAGTGCTTAACAATTATCATCTCCCGCCGTGGTCTGCTGTTATCATCGGCGCCATCGCACTCGATTGCGCCATCTATCTTCAGCATGTCGCGTTTCATACAGTCCCGGTGTTCTGGCGTTTGCACATGATCCATCATACAGACATGGATATTGACCTGACCACAGGGGTGCGCTTCCATCCCGTAGAAATGATTCTTTCCATGTTTATCAAGATGGCCGCAATTATCATCCTCGGCGCACCGCCCCTGGCTGTTCTGATATTTGAAGTAGCCCTGAACGAGAGCTCCATTTTCACCCACAGCAATGTCTTCATTCCCGGAGGTTTGGACAGGGCGCTGCGGATGATTTTCGTAA
>Ga0187771_10001189_pt1 | contig 17206 bp, 21 predicted proteins | sample 0116_SJ02_MP15_1_FD_133139 | JGI IMG/M metagenome (GOLD analysis project Ga0187771, IMG submission 133139) | Tropical peat soil microbial communities from peatlands in Department of Meta, Colombia - 0116_SJ02_MP15_10_MG | ecosystem: Environmental > Terrestrial > Soil > Wetlands > Peat | place...
CTATCGACTCAAAGAAAGGCAGATCAATCATTCTGACCACTCTGGTATCCAAAGCATTTTTCATGAAATTTTTCAGAGTTCTTTCGATGTCAGAGAGTGACGATTGCAGTAGCAAAATTCGCCCCCTAGAGGTCAAGTAGTGTGGCGATTCAAGAGTGAATCTGTCTATCGTTTGCCTTCCAGTTCTTCCGCCGGCCCAAGCGCGTTCCAGCCAAGAGCCTCCGTGAGTGCGCGGCACCGGAAGATACGGTGCATTGAAAAGGATAAGGTCAAAAGTCGCTTTCCTCCTTAATGGTCGAAAAAGATCTCCTTGCACTAGACAGAACTTCCTGGCTGACCCGTTCAACTTCACATTTTCTCTAGTACAACGAAGAGCATAAGGATTGATGTCAACGCCCACAATCCCGCTTGCGTTGGCACCAGCAACTATGCCCAGAATTCCGCATCCAGTACCAACGTCAAGAACACGCTCAGCTTTCTCTCTAAGGAGATACTCAGCAAACAGGAAAGAATCTTCAGCTGGCTCATAGACGTTCTCATAGACTTTGAAGACGTAACCGCTGAAGAAAACTCGCTTAGACGAGGAGGACATTTGCTAATACACCAAAATCTTCCGGCACGAGTTGTCTTACGCGTTCCTCACAGAAGGGCATCCTGCGAGAGATTATCCTTGTCTGTTCTTCGCTTTCCACTAAGGTGCCTCTGATGAATGGCTGAACAGCGTTCCTGACCTTTCTGTTGCGATGGGTAAAGACGGCTTGTAGGAATCTGATGAATAGCCGATCATCCTTCACCCTGAAGGGTATTGATCTCTTGGGTCTAAGACGCACGATGACCGAATTCACACCAGGACGCGGGTAGAACATGTGGTTTGGCAGTCGATCAAGGAGCTCACATTCTGCTCGATAATAGGTGAAGACTGTCAGCCATCCGTAGTCTCCGCTACCGACCGGAGCTATCAGCCGCTTGGCGAATTCTTCCTGAAAGACAAGTACCGAGGAAGCAAATTGCCTCTGCAACAGCCACGGAACCAAACTCGACGAAATCTGATAGGGAGGAATGGACACGGCCTTGTCGAAATGCGGAATCTGAGCTCTGAGTATGTTTCCTGAAATTACGGTAACATTAGACAAATCCTTGAGACGCTCAGCCAGGACTCTAACGAGCCGATCGTCCATTTCAACAGCCAAAACCCGTTTACACGTACCGGCTAAGAAGCGAGTCAGAAAACCCAGGCCTGCGCCTATGTCTAATACCACGTCTTCACTGCCGAGTGAGGCGTAGTCACCCATGATACTAAGCGTCGACGGATCTATCATGAAGTTCTGTCCAAACAGGCTGCTTGGGCGGATCTTGTAGGTTCGCAGAAGAGACCTAGCTGTTTCCAACATGCTCGCGTTTCTCATGCGTGGATACGATCGCGCTATTGAGTTCTCGTAAACAACCTGTATTTGCTGTCGCCCGACAGCTCTTCTATGACCCTCTTAGTTATCAACTTGACGGGGCTGGGCAACTCAGTCCGCTTCTGCAGGTCATCGTAGCTCTCGAACGGCCGCTTCTCTCGCTCGTTTATGACCTGCCACATGTATTTCTTACCTATTCCAGGAATCAGCTCTAGAGCATGCATCCTCGGCGTTATCGCCCTCGCGTTGTTGAAGAAGTTCACGAACCAGCTCTCGCGACTGAGCACTATTCTGCTTATGACTGCCGGAAGCTCCATCTTCGCAGCTGCGGTCAACTCTTCGTACCCTATTCTCCCGATGATGTAGGTTATCTCTTCGCGTGACTCCTTTCCTACGTAGACGCGATCATGAGGCCTCAATGTTGCCCCGTCCTTCACGAGTGCTTCCAGCAATGTAAAGAACTCTTCCCCCATCAGCTGAACCAAGGCTCCCGCTCGGTAACCTGCTCTTCCGACTGGACGAACCCCAGGGCGACCGTGGGGTAAGAAGTCCAAAACGTAGGCGTACTCTTCGTAGCGCTTCTCAGTCATCATCATATTACCTAATCTATGCTCCTATTACTTAAAAAATGACTGCCTAAGTCAGCGCATGTCTACTCCATTTTTCGATGCTCGTTTAGGAGACTGGTAATAGTCTTCAATGTTGATGCATCAATTATCTTGCGGCCGCTTGCAAGGAATACTCTTAACTCTTCAAACGTCGCTGGCAGGCAGTTAACTATTTGGACGGCTTCCTCCTCGTCCAAACCAAATTCTTTCACGAGTCTCTCCACGAGTTTCTCAGCTGCGTCCATGTCAACTTTAGAGAACTTGGATGCGTAGTCAAGCGTTCGACGCTGTAATTGATCCAAGTTTTCCTCGCCTATAGATTCGAGCAGCTTCTTGACTTGAGGGAGCGTGAGGTTTTTCTCGTTCGGATTCTCTTCAGCCATTCTCATCACTCCTGAACCGGCTCTAAGTGTTCAGGTCTCGCTATAATTTCCTTCACAGCGTTTCCCTGCGAGACAGCAACGAGGTAGCTTCGCCCGCGTTTCTCGGTCACTGTCCCAATCTTTCCGTGAAAGCGTTTGTGAGGCATCCCTTTTTGGACGCTTGGATCTATTCTCACGACTACACGGTTTCCCGGCTTGTACTCGCGAAGCAGTTTGCTCATCTTAATCTTCCCGCGCTCTCTAGGCTCTTTCTTCAGCAGTTTCCGCGTGCCTGAGCGGTAACCCTTCGACCCTCTCATCCTACCACGTTCTGGTCTGCCATTATCACGTTTAGAACATCAAGTTTCACTGGTCTTGCCTTGTTCCCAAGAATCTGCGAGGCGCTGGGTCTTGTTCTTCCTCCATCTCCAGTAACCAGCTCCTTAACGTAAAGCCCTCCTTGGCAACGCAGCTTCATCTCGACTTTATTCGGTGCCAGCCTCTTTACGTCCACGTCGTATATGTACTTTTCCCGTGCTAGGTCCGCGCGTCTGTGCAAGACACGAAGCGGTGTCTCTTGTATGATCATTCTGTTTGTCAGCGTGCTTTTCAGCCTTCTCAAGTCCTCAGGCGTGACCGCGTCTTCAAACTCGATAATCACTCGATACCTTTTCTGCGTTGACTCAGCCTTCTTCAGCTTTCTCACTCCGTCCTTGTCCGCATACGACAGGCTTGACACTTCGACTTTTCCCTTTCCATAAACGTTTATCTCTTGTTCGAGCTTCTTCAAATCCAAGAATCTCCGTCTGGGTCGTTCTATCTCAATCACGTAGGGGCGTCCCGCGCCCAACATGCGAGCATCGATGTCTTCTCTCCCAGCAGCGTGGAAGGACGATCTGGCGCCTCCGGTGGCCTCCAGGAATGGTTTTCCGATTATCTCTTCCACCGACTCAGCGTACATTTTGCCGGTCCAATTGCATTTTTCGCAACCCTTGCCTCGGCATTCTGAGCACAACCATTTTGATTGTGGAATGCCCCTAGCGATCTTCCTATAGCGTCCTGCAACGAACAGAGGGTTAACCCTGAGCTTCACTGTTTCATTGTAAGGGTTAACGAGCACCACGACATTTGGCTTCATGAACTCCGCCGGCTTCCCAGTCTGTTCGGCGACTTTTTTCCCGATAAGCCTGCCAAACTCGTTTCGCATGTTTTCCCCGTGGTCGACGGCAAATTCAGCTTTAAACTCGTCTTCACGCTCTTCCGCGTTTAGCGGCAGCTCTATCCCGACAAGAAAGTTGTTGTACTCGTATTCATTGAGCGACGCTGAAGCTTTTTCCGCCAGCTGTTCGATGTTTCCCATTCTGTCTTCACACAAGAAGCATTTTTTGTGGCCTTTTGAAGCCAAACGTTTCTTCATTTTCTTCAAGAGTTCCTGTGCCGTTTCCGAGAACCCGTTGGATGCAAGGATCTTCAGAGCCTTCACACCGTTATTGCTCTCCAGAGATGACTCGTGAGCCTTCATTGTCAATACCTGCTTTATCGATCTTCCACGTTCTTCGTTTTCGACTCCATAACCGAGCAAAGCGAATTGTCTTCCTAGGCAATGATTACAAAGAGGATGTTTTTCGATCATCTTCAGCGATTTCTGCAAGAGATCCATGCAAATGCCTCCTGATGGGCACTATTTGAGGCCAGAAGGTATGTTCTTGCCGAAGAAAGGCAGCGTTTTTCTTCTCCTAAGAGTCTTTAACATGCGCCGCATCATCACGTATTGTTTCAGAAGCTCTTTCACTTCCTTCTCAGTCGTCCCTGAGCCCCTAGCCACTCTCCTCATCCTTGAGGCGTTGAAGATCTTCGGGTTCTCCTTCTCTTGAGGGGTCATGGATTGAATCATTACCCGCCATTTCTCGAGTCGGCTTTCGGCAGTGTTCAACATGTCCTCAGGTATGTCGTACGACATGCCCGGCAGCATTTTCAGGAGCCTTCGAAACGTGCCCACTCCTTTCATAGCTTCGAACTGTTCGTACATATCCGTTAATGTGAACCTTCCGCTCAGGATGGCCTTTGCTTTCTTTTCTGGCACCTTGATCTCGGCTTCACGGACCTTGTCAAGCAGTGTTTCAAGGTCGCCCATGCCCAAGAGCCTCCCGACGAACCTGGAAGGGATGAAGGGTTCTATGTCTTCAAGTTTTTCGCCCGTGCCAATGAACCTTATTGGGGCGCCAGTGGCTGCAACTGCTGAGAGTGCTCCTCCTCCCCTCGCTGAACCGTCTAGTTTCGTTACTAGAATTGACCCTATCGGCGTAGCTTCGTTGAAGGCCCTTGCTTGAACCATGGCCTGTTGGCCGATTGTCCCGTCTATTATGAGCATTACCTCGTCAGGTTTGAGACTGTTCTCAAGCATCTTCATCTCTTTGATCAGCTCCCGTTCCTCTTTGTGACGGCCGGAAGTGTCTATGATGATTATGTCCCTGTCTGCGAATTGATTCAACCCTTCCTTGGCAACTCTTACCGAGTCCTTGGCTTTTGCATCACCATAAATGGGCACGTTTATTCTGTTCGCCAATTGAAGAAGCTGTGCGTACGCGCCTGGCCTGAACGTGTCAGCACAGATCAAGGCAGGTTTCAATCCTCTCTTCTGGAAGTATCTTGCAAGCTTTGCCCCGTTCGTCGTCTTTCCTGAGCCTTGTATGCCCACCAGCATGATTGTTTTTCTTTTTCCTGGCTCAAGGTTCATGGCAGAAGGCTTCTCTCCGAGAAATCGCGTCATCTCTTCGTAGACGACCTTTATGACGTGCTCGCGTCTCGAGATGCCCGGGGGGACTTTTTCTTTAAGCGCCCTCTCCTCTATTCTTTTCGAGATGTCTAGCACGAGTTTGACGTTGACGTCAGATTGAAGCAGGGCTCTCTGTATGTCGCGAACAAGTTCCTTGACTGTGGCCTCGTCTACGACGGAAGCTCTGAAAACCTTCCTTAGCGCATCGTAGAGTGAAGAACCTAAACGTTCAATGGCCATGATTTTCTCTTGACTTAAGAATGGTTAGCTCTTTAAATAGTATTCAGTTGGCTGCGTTCATTATCTACAGGCTTATCGCTTCTTGCTGGTCTCTACTTGCTCTGGAGGCTCAAGGTCAGGCAAACTATGCTGCAAAGCGGGGAGAACTGCTAGACGGCGGTCTTTTTTTCTGGCCGCAGAACTCGCGGGGTTATTATGGCCGCTGCGCTGCAATTGATTGGCATGTTCGACTTTGATCATCTTATGTGAGCACGAGGCAATTCCAATTCCAAGTATTGCTGGACTTGGGAGCTTTATCCGTTGCCCTCTTTAGTTGAGCCCAATCGTAAACAGCCTCAGGGTCGCATAAGTATCGTCACACGTCAGACGGCTCTTCTTGCATCATCGGCTCCAGAACAGTTAGTAATCCTGTTGAGATAAGCGTTTATGGAAAGTCTTTTAACTTTAATGAAGCCTAAGCTCGGCTGTAGTTCAAAGTGAGTGTCGATGCCGGTAGAACGTGTCATCCACGCGGCCATGTTCATCTTGCTGTTGATAGGTCTTTGCTCACTCAGCGCTTGGGCTAGCCATGCGTACCTGACCGACCTAATCCTGCAAGTAGCCGCCGTGGCGCTGAGCTGGGGAACAATTCTCTTAGTTCTCTACGTAAGCTTTAGAGCAGTAAGCTGGGACTGGTGGAAAGTATCTTCTCTATAGAAACAGGGTGGCACGAACTGACCTGGAGCCTGGACATTGCGGGCAGAGAGTGTCAGAATACGTATTCTGTTTGTTTGGCGTTCTCGCCTGTTTGGACACTTCCAGGTGGCTAATGCACGTATTTGGCAGTCGAGTTTTTGGCGGTGTTTCCGAATTTCCACTTCGAAGGCCTGTTATGGTGCACTGAAGTGTGATTTGGTTTTCCTGTAGAGGCGTGATGAGGTGTAGCAGTGATATATCTACAACTGGTGTACAAGTATGCCTCCTTTCCCTGTTGGGTCTGGAAATGCGTTGTCCTCAATGAAACCGTTCTTTGAGAAGAAACTGCGAAAGCGCATTAGTGATTCTGGGAAACCGGTGTGGCATCCCCATGAGGCTACTGCGATTTCATCTGCTTTCTGACCGCTAAAGCTAGGCAGTGAAGCTTTCCTGAGATCATCTATCATGGCCTGAACCAGTTTTGAGCCGATTCCTTTGTTTTGCAAGCTCTTGTCGGGAATGACGACGCAAGTCAACATGATTGTTCTCTTTTCCCGTTTTGGCAATAGGGGAAAAGCCGACATGGGATAGAACTCGACGAAGCCTACTGGCTTGCTATTCAGATACGCGACCTCTGCGCAGACTCCGAATCTCCTAAGCGCTTTCTGAACCCACTCTTTTTTTCTCAGTCCTGCTTCCTTCAGTGTCTGCGCGTGGCGTTCATCATTCATCTTGGGAGTGCATAATCCTACTAAGTCGTCAATGGTCTGTTCAGTCAACCTTCTAATCTCAGTCTTCATCCAAGGCCTCTTTCCGACGTTTCTTGGACGATTTTGAAAAACTCGTGCTTGGAAACTTCTCTGCCGTCGATGATGAAACGAGTGTGGTTTGAGAACGGATTGTACGGGTCTATACTCTTGGCGTTTTTTTCAACCATCTCCTTGTCCTCCAACATGTTGATTTCTACAACCTCAATTCTCAACTTCTCCAGTTCAGCCTTGAAATCACCACCTGTCCTTGTCCAAGCCTCGTCCAGGAACCGCCCTCCGTAACTGAAAAAGTAACTCCACGGGCAAAAACCGAAATAATACAGCTCAACCCTGGCCTTCAAACTCTATCTCCAGAATCGTTCAACGCATCGACGCTGATTTTGCGCATTACTAATCTATAAGAGTTCTTGTTCTCACACTTGAACCATGTGCCGAAAGCGAATCGCCTAAGAAAAGGCGAAGGCCAAAATCGTGGAGCAGGTGTCAAAGCCCGGGGTCAGTCAAACGGTGTTCTGCGGTTTGCCCGCTATAAATAATGTTATGTTCTGAACTGTTGTTTCGAGTATTCTTTCAAGTGCTTCTTGGCTATAGAATGCGATGTGCGGTGTAAAGACAACGTTGTCTCGGCTCAGAAGGATGTGACTCTTGACGAGACTGCTCAGGACTTCCAGGTTTTTCGGGTCGTACAGAAGTTGTTTTTCCTCTTTTATGAGCTCCTCGCCCTCGATGACGTCGAGGCCCGCGCCTCCCAACGTCTTCTTATCCAGAGCCTCGATCAGCGCCTCCGTGTCTACGACGTTTCCTCTTGAGGTATTTATCAGGATGGCTCCTTTCTTGACGAGTTTGAGTGTTTCCCTGTTGATGAGGTGGTCGGTGGACTTGTTGTACGGAACGTGCAGGGTGATTATGTCCGACTCCTTCAGAAGCTCTTCCAGTGGAAGGTATCGGAACTCCAGTACTTCAGACAGGAGCTTGTTCTGATAAGAATCGTAGGCCACGACGTTCATGCCGAAACCTTTAGCGATCCTTATCACGTGTAGCCCGATGCGGCCAGCTCCGACGACGCCTATGGTCTTCCCCTTCAGGTCGAACCCTTTCAGACCTTCCATGGAGAACTCGTATCCGAAACGCCTGACGCAGGTCCTGCAGATGTTCCGGGACAACGAGAGGATCAGTGCAAAAGTGTGTTCAGCAACCGTGTTCTCTCCGTAAGACGGAACATTACAGACGGTGATCCCACGCTTTCTGCATTCTTCCAGGTCGATGTGGTCGAAGCCAGTGGACCTGGTAACTATCAGCTTCAAGCTAGGAATCAGCTGGAGAATCTGACCGTCTATCCTAGAGTAGATGAACACAGACAACAGGTCAAAATCTCTGATTTCTTGAACGTTATCCAAAGTCAGGGGCTTGTTTGAGAATTCTAGAAAATGCCCTTTCAGGCTCTTCTTCAGGTATCTCTCTTCCCAATTCTTAACTTCGAAAAAAGCCATCTTCAAGTTCAGTCACTCTGCATGATAGGCTGAACCATTAGGGCCCTACAGCGCAAGGCATCATGGTTCTATCACATTATTGGAGCGAGCAGCTTTTAAATTTGTGCGATCGCGCGTCTACACGCGAACAGCGTGTGAGTTTTCTATTCGTTGAATTGGTTATCGTGCCCGCATAAACAGCGTCAGCCGAGTGCAATCACGTATTAAGTCTATTAAGGCCTGAATTTGCATTAAGTTGGCGCGTGTAATCTTACCTCTTCACTTCGCTCTCATGATTTTCATTCTGCCCATTATCTTCCAGTATTCTATCTCAACGCCCGGTGTAAGCTTAGCCTTCAGCTCCAAGTCTTCCGGGAAAGGAGCGTCCAGGTACTCGTAAGTCTCAAGGTCCATTATCTGAATGCCTGAAGGATTGACCGCAAAAACCTGGCCCGTTCTCTTGTCGATTATCGGCACTTCAGTATTTAGATCCACGGGCTTAACAAATTGCCTCTTTGTACCGTCGAAAACTCCTATGGCCACTATCCTTGCTTTCGCCGAACCGTGTTTTCCAGGCTTTGACTTTGTTATGTCGACTATTTGGCAGGGTTCTCCGTCTATGACCATGTATCCCCCAACACGTAGGCTTCCAACATCAATAGGCCTAGTCAAGATTCCACCAACTTCCGCTACCCTTCACTCGAAGCAATTCGATGCAACACCCATATATAGATTAAGGTGTCGCTATTAGCTCGGCGGTGAAAATCATGTTCAGAAGCGTCGGCTTAATCGTACGCTTCGACAAGAAGAGAGCCGTAAGACTTGCAGAGGAGTTGGCAGAGCACCTCAGTCAGATGGGATTGGACGTATGTGTGGAAGAAACCGTCGCTGAGAGGATGAAGACAAATTGGAAAAAGCTAAACTTGAAAAGCATGAGGACTGACTTCATAATCACCCTGGGCGGCGACGGCACAATCCTGAGAGCCTGCCTCGCGCTTCCGCAGCCTCAGCCGCCCATACTCGCGGTGAACATGGGAATAAGAGGCTTCCTCGCCGAAGTGGAGCCGAAGAGAGCGTTGGAGGCAGTCGACAGGTCTCTCAACGGTCAGTATACTATTGAGAAATGCATGAAACTTGCAGTTGAAGCAGACGGCATGATTTTCCCCGATGCATTGAATGAAGTTGTTATCACGCACGATGAACCTGCGAAGCTGCTCTACATGAGTATCTCAAAGGCGGAAGAGTCTGTCATGGACTGCCAGGCCGACTCGCTACTAATATCCACCCAAACAGGCTCAACAGGATATTCGCTGTCAGCAGGCGGGCCCGTTCTGGACCCAGGTGTAGATGCCTTCGTCCTAACCCCAATCTGTCCCCTGAGCGAATTTCGCCCGATCGTGTTCCCCGCCGATTCAATTCTCACCGTTAAGGCGTACAAACCGCGAAGAATGCTCATCTTGATCGATGGTCACTACACTCGGATCATAAGTTCGAAGTTTCCAAGCGTCAAGATCACACGCTCGAAGAACGTAGCCTCCTTCATCAGGTTCAGAGAAGACTTCTATCACCGACTGAAGAGTAGACTGCTGTTTAAAGGAATAAGGTGACGGCCAAGACGCAAAACTCCGGGAAAAAGGTAGCCGTTCTGGACACGTCCGCCCTAATAGCTGGCTTCGATCCTTTTTTGTTGAATGGAGAAGAGTATACAGTTCCTATGGTCAAGGAAGAGATAGCTGAAAGCTCCATGCCAGAGGTCAGATTTGAAACCGCAGTGGCAAGCGGAAAGCTGAAGATCAAGGTTCCAAGTGGAGAGTTCGTCGATAGGACCAAGGCCTCAGCAACACTGGTCGGAGACAAGTTTCTCCTTTCGCAGACCGACCTTCAGTTGTTGGCACTGTCACTTCAGCTGAAGGAGGAAGGCTACTCCCCGATGATCGTAACTGATGACTATTCAATACAGAACGTTGCAGACCAGCTAGGTATAGAATTCGTCTCTCTCGCAACATTCGGCATTCGTCTGCGCCTCACCTGGGTGAGATACTGCCCAGCGTGCCGGAAGACTTACTCTTCGGACAGCAGGGCTAAAACCTGCGTCGTGTGCGGCACCAAACTTAAGAGAAAACCTTTAGGAAGGAACCAAATTGGCCAGAATTCCCTCAGAAACGTAAATAGTAAAAGAACCATTTGAGGCGAGTGTGAGGGCTAGAATGTGGGCATAAAAGAAGAGAATGCGACTTACTTCAGAGAGGCCGGAAAGGCCAACACGGACGCCGTGCTTCGACTTGTAAGAGAGTACGCTGAGAAGGAGCGCATCGATAGCATCGTGGTTGCGTCAACCACTGGCGAGACAGGTGCCAAGGCCTCCAAAGTGCTTAGCGGTCTTAATGTTGTCGTAGTTACACATTTTTTCGGTTTCAAAGAAAATGGAAAATCAGAATTGCAGGAAGGCTCTAAGCGGGAGATTCTGAAGAACAAAGCCAAAATCTTCACGGGCACACATGCCCTAAGCAGCGCTGAACGCGCGATCCGCAAAGACTTTGGCTCCATACAACCCTTGGAGCTCATTGCCAACGTGCTCAGGCTTATGGGAGAAGGCACCAAGGTGTGCGTAGAGATCACACTGATGGCTGCTGATGCAGGGTTGATCCCCATGGACGAAGACATCGTGGCCGTTGCTGGAACCGGAAGAGGCGCTGACACTGCCCTTCGCATACTACCCGCGAACGCATCAAGGTTCTTTGACCTCAAAATCCGCGAGGTCATCGCAAAACCAGAAAGCTTCTAGTTCATAGTCAAGAAAGCTTGCATTGTATGTCAGACGCTTTCATCGTCTCGCTTGCTGAAGTACGTTATGTCATGATGCTTCACGTAGCCGCATTTTCTGAACAGGTCTTTCGAAGGTGCGTTGCCGGCCTCGACTAGGACGCAGAAGATGTTAATGCCGTGCGTTCTCAGTGTTCTTTCAGACTCGGCAATTAAGGCTCTAGCAACGCCCCTTCGCCGGCACTCCGGGATGACTGCTAACCGATTGATCCAGCCTTTCCTCATATCACAGCTGATCACGGCTACTCCTACCAGCCGGTCCTGAACGAAGGCTCCTAGGAAAAAATCGGGGGCTGATCTGATCTGTCTGGTTATGGACTCTTTGCTATCCCGTCCCCGCGGTCTGAACGGTAGCATTGCCCGTTTCCATAAGATGATCAATCCGCCGTAATCCTTCGCCGTGAGTCTTCTGATCTGCATGCAGATACGCTGTTCAGCCTTCTTTTTCAACCTCTGTTATCGTGTCCTCTATAATTTCTAAGCCTGCCTCGACAAGTTCCCTCGTTATGACGAGAGGCGGTGCGATCCTGATCGTCGACGCGCCGCAAGTGATTACCGTGACGCCGCGCTTCCATGAACGCTTCATGATTTCCCCGGCTTTCTCGGGGGCTGGCTTCTTGCTATCCTTGTCTTCGACGATCTCAACGCCTATCATGAGCCCTTTCCCCCTCACGTCGCCGACGATGTCGCTGCGATCTTTCAATTCTCCCAGTCTCTTCATGATATGACTGCCCTGCCTATTGGCGTTGTCTAGCAGCTTCTCTTCTTGAATTGAATCAAGGACGGCACTCGCTGCGGCGCACGAGACTGGATTGCCGCCGAAGGTGCTCGCGTGCGACCCTGGGAGCCAGTCCATAATCTTCTGTCCCGCTATCGTTGCACCAAGCGGCAAACCTGACGCTAACCCCTTCGCACTGCATACAATGTCAGGTTCAACATTCCAGTGTTCGATGCCAAACCATTTTCCCGTTCTTCCGATGCCAGCCTGCACTTCGTCATCTATGAGAAGCAAGTCATACTTGTCTGCGAGCTTCTTTAGACGTTGGAAGTACTCCGGCGGGGGCACCACGTATCCTCCCTCGCCCTGAATAGGTTCAAAAAGTATTGCTGCCGTATCATCCGAAGGCACGTATTTTTGCAGGACATACTCATCGATGAAGTCTACGCACCAATAGTGACAGTCGGGGTAACTCAATTTGAACGGGCAACGGTAGCAGTAAGCGTACGGCACATGCGTCACGCCCGGCATCAGCGGGAAGAAATGTTTTCTCTGAGTAGGCTTGCTTGCCGTGAAGGACAGTGCACCTACCGTGCGCCCGTGAAAGGCGCCTATGAAGCCGATGAAAAGCTGCCTGCGAGTGTGCCACTTTGCAATCTTGATTCCTGCCTCGATTGCCTCAGCTCCGCTGTTGCCGAAGTAGACCTTCTTATCACGTGTCCCAGGCGTGATCTTCGCTAGCCTCTCGGCCAAGTTAACGACTTCTCTGTAGTAGAAATCTGTGTTAGAATAATGTAGAAAACGGTCACACTGACTCTTTATGGCTGCCACTACCCTCGGGTGATTATGCCCGACGTTCAAACAAACCAAGCCGGAGTTGAAGTCGATGAACTCGTTCCCGTCCACGTCCTTTACAATGCAGCCATTCCCCGATTCCACCACAAGTGGGTAGAACCGTCCGTAAGAGGGAGAAATCAAACTCTCATCCTTCTTGACAAGTTCCCTTGCCTTAGGGCCTGGTGGAGTGACGACGATTTTCGGGTAATCGCTCATGTTGCTCACCAACTGGAAGCTACCGTTAGAAAGGAGGACTTATATAGCTAACGATGGTCCTCAGAGAAAATCACGGCGAAATTTGTTTGCCTGTTAAGGCGGCTAACTCATGGCAACAGCATACTTGGAATTGCAGCCTACGTCTTGACCACGGTGATTTCAATCGAAGAGACGTTCGCCTTCCTGTTTGCCTCTCTAGCCACCTGCTCGGTGCTAATGCTGATGCCTCGAAGCTCCACGCTCTTCATGAACACTCGCCTTAGTAACTCAACAGTGTCAACAGCCTTGCAGATCGCCCTTCCCCTAGCCTTCACGGTTATCTTCGTCGAACCTGTGCTGAAGGATGTCATGCAGGCGACTACATAATTCTTCACAGGTTTCTGGCCAACATAAACTACTTTTTCGGAAACCCCAGGCTCCGCCTCAGCCATCGCTGGAGGTTTCTCCTCAAGCTTGACTTCGGCTGTCATGGGAGCTTTCTCGCTGAGCTCCGCCTCAGCTGCAGGTGACTTCGTCGCCTTGAGTGACCTGCGTTTTCGATGGGTTGCCTTTTCTTCCTTTGGTCCCGTCATGTTCTGTTTCCCTTTTCACTCAGGGAAGATGTCTGCGTGCCAAGAACACTCTATAACTGATTTTAGGCCTCTTATGTCTTTCCGTGAGCTGTAAGGAGAGCTTCTCTAGCGAAATATCCTAGGCTCCGAGCCTATTCAGTTGATTCGGCTAGCAGGTCGCTGATCGGCAAACTTCATTCCTTCTCCGAACGCGCGAACATTTGCTTCAAACAGGTCAATCTTGCTTCCAAACAGTTCCTTGAGACCTTCCAACACGCTCTCTTTCATGACCACTCTCGTTATCGCAACATACGCGCCGAGCATGACCATGTTCGCTGACCCTTCAGTGCCCACGGACTTGGCGATCTCACTCGCTGGTACGGCAACGACCCTAATGTCTTTCCTCACTGGCCGCGCGTTTACGAGCGAACTGCTGAGCAACAGTAGACCGCCATCTCGCAGTTTCGGTTCAAAGGTTTCAAGGGAAGGATTGTTCATGACTATGACTGCGCGAGGATGAGGAATCACGGGTGATCCGATCTCTTCGCTTGAGATAACGACGGTGCAGTTCGCAGTACCGCCGCGCATTTCAGGCCCATAGGATGGTATCCAAGTGACCTGTCTTCCCTCTTTCATCGCGCTGTAAGCCAACAGCTTCCCGATGAACATAAGTCCCTGACCTCCGAACCCGGACATCACGACGTCCTCGTAGAAAGTCTTCACAGGGTTTGCGATGACTATCCCTCCGTCAGAGACTTAAACTCGCCCAGCGGGTAGTAGGCCGCCAATTTCTCATCTACCCACTTCACAGATTCAACCGGGGTCATATGCCAGTTCGTTGGGCACTGTGAAAGAACCTCAACGATGGAATAGCCCAAGCCTCTGATCTGAGTCTCAAAGGCCCTCTTGATCGCCCTCTTTGCTTGGATGACATTCTTGGGGCTGCTGACGCTCACCCTTGAAGCATATGCTACGCCCTCAAGAGTCGCCAGCATCTCACACACTCGAATAGGATAACCTGCTCTCTCTGCCATTCTGCCTTCGGGAGTGGTGGTTGTTTTCTGCCCGATGAGCGTCGTCGGAGCCATCTGCCCTGCAGTCATGCCGTAGTTTGCGTTGTTAATGAAAATCGTCGTGATCTTCTCCCCTCGCGCTGCCGCGTGCACCGCCTCTGCCGTTCCTATTGCGGCAAGGTCGCCATCACCCTGATAAGTGAAAACGATCAGTTCAGGATGAACCCGCTTGCATCCCGTTGCGATAGCAGGAGCCCGCCCGTGCGCTGCCTCGTACGAGTCCAGATCAAAGTAATCGTACAGCAGAACGGCACAACCGACTGGAGCAACTGCCACCGTTCTCTCACGGATTCCAAGCTCATCGATCACTTCAGCGATTAAACGATGAACGATCCCGTGACCGCAGCCGGGGCAATAGTGCGTGCTTGCTAACTTCAGAGTCCTAGGTCTTTCGTAAACCGTCTCCACTCTTATGTTACCTCCGCGGCGACTTTTTCGACCTCTGCGACGATCTCCTCGTAGTTTGGCACTATTCCCCCCACTCTGCTGTAGAAGCTCACTTGCCTCTCACAGCAGAGCGCAAGGCGTACGTCCTCAAGCATCTGTCCCATACTCATCTCGACGACCAGAAACCCCTTCGCATGTTCGGCAACTCGAGCGAATGCCTCATACGGAAAAGGGTAAAGGGATATCGGCCTCAGCAATCCGACCTTCATACCGTTCTCCCGAAGAATCTTGATAGCAGTTTTTGCGATGCGAGCGACCGTTCCGTAGGCCGCGATCACCACATCAGCGTCTTCCGTCATGTAAGATTCGAACCGAACCTCATTCTTAACGACTTCTCGAAGCTTCACTCCAATTGCCAAGTTACGTTTTTCAAGAGTGACGGGGTCGAGGTACAGGCTTTTGATTAGTTTTCGGTGGCCGCTTGAGCCGCCTGTGATGGCCCATTCTTTCTTCGCATGGATGAAACCTTCTGGCGGCTGCTTAAACTCAATCGGCTCCATCATCTGGCCGATGTTTCCGTCTCCGAGAATCATCACCGGGTTGCGGTATTTATCAGCCAAGTCGAACGCCAGCATCGTTAGGTTCGCTGCCTCCTGACCCGTAGACGGAGCCAATACGAGCATGTGATAATCGCCGTGGCCGCCTCCTTTCGTCGCTTGAAAGTAGTCTGACTGCGACGGAGCGATTCCGCCAAGTCCAGGTCCGCCGCGCATCATGTTCACCAACACGCACGGGAGTTCAGCCGCTGCGATGTAAGAGATTCCCTCTTGCATCAAGCTAATACCTGGGCTGGAAGAAGAAGTCATAGTTCTCGCACCTGCGCCCGCGGCGCCGAACACCATGTATATCGCGGCTACTTCACTCTCTGCCTGCAGAAAGGTCCCGCCGACCTGTGGCATCCTTCGCGACATGTACTCTCCGATCTCGTTCTGAGGAGTTATTGGATAAGCAAAGTAGTATCTGCAGCCTGCTGAGACGGCGGCCTCAGCTATCGCCTCATTTCCTGCCATGAACTTTTTCTCTGTCATTTTCTCCACCTATCGACCTCTTCTCCCTGTAAACGGTGATCGCAGCCTCAGGGCACATGAGGGCACACAGAGTGCAGCCTGTACATTTTCCATCTGGATCGCAGAACTCAACCGGATGGTAGCCCTTCTTGCTGATAGAAGTGGACGTTCGAATTGCCTTCAGAGGGCAGAAGCTCATGCAGAGTAAACACCCCTTACAATACCCCTCGTCGATGATTATTCTCGCCATCGCCTGCGCTCCCACCATACCCATCTAGAGCCCTGCCGATCAAACAGAGGCTCTATTAATCACTTTAACCTTAAGGATACTGCAAAGACTTCGGCGATATTAATATTGAGTTAGACGAAAACCAAAAACAACATCAAGAATAGGCCAGCAAAGAGACAGACGGGAACGATTACCTGCTTTGCTCTTCGAAGGCCCCTGTCTGTCAAAACAGAGAGACTTTCTAATCGATCTCTGCCGATGACTTTTACGTCGGGAACAGACACCATCCTAAAGCCTGCCCTCGCAGGTTCCAAGCTGGCCAGAGAAGAGGCCGCAGCTTGCCTGATTGAGTTGATGAGTTTTTCATGGTTCATGGCTTCACCTATTGGATGGTAGCCCCGCCTACCAAGGACAATGCCACTGACGGAATGCGTGTCCGTGCTGAAGACTTCTCCAGCGTCGATGCCCATTCCTTTAAGAGCCAAGAGGATCTTTTCGCGAAGCCCAGAGACAACGTTGTTCCCGTCGATCACCACGTACGCAGCTATCTGGCGGTTGACTCTGAAAGTGACGACCGTGATACCCCCACGGCCCATGCCATCTTCCAGGCTGAACTCTGGAGGAACCGAGCTAGCACCAACCTCAAAGGGCAAACGTGGCTTGGGGGTTGTTTCTCTCAAGCAAGAAGCTGCCGCCGAGCAGAGGGAGCTGAGGGCCTGAGGCATTCTGTCTGATCCGTTAATGCTGTTGTGGGCGTTAACGACCGCGCAGCCCTTAGCAAGCCCCATTTTATCCGCGTCCTTCCGAACGAACAAACCCAGCTCCTCCGGTATGTCCTCAGTCGTGTTGGGGGCCAAAGTCACAGACAGGAACCCGGCAGAGTCGAAGATTTGACAAGACGCAGATGCGGGTCCGTCACTGGCCGCGACAAAAGGTGAGGCCATTTCTCCTGAAACCGGGAAGTCAAAAGCATTAGCAACGCTGGACACAACCTTGTCAGTC
>Ga0187771_10001190_pt1 | contig 17188 bp, 11 predicted proteins | sample 0116_SJ02_MP15_1_FD_133139 | JGI IMG/M metagenome (GOLD analysis project Ga0187771, IMG submission 133139) | Tropical peat soil microbial communities from peatlands in Department of Meta, Colombia - 0116_SJ02_MP15_10_MG | ecosystem: Environmental > Terrestrial > Soil > Wetlands > Peat | place...
GAGACCGCGCAAGTCAGCCGAACCACCGCAGGGGCCTTCGATCCAGCCTTCCACGATCTTGTCGCGTCCTATCCGCTCCTTCAGCAGCGCGATGCCTTGCACCCGATCGTACATGCGTTTCCCAGCGATCGGGTCTGGAACTTCAAGCCGCGCCAGCGCCCCTTTCTCCCGGAGCAGCGCCTGCGCCTCCACAATGGAAGGTGGCTGATCGTCGAAGTACTGCACCACAGCGCCGCAGTCAGGCGCCTCGCGGGTCTCAGCGATGGCGGAGACGTGGTCGAAGTCATACTTTTCCGCCGTGCGGATTTGCGCTTCCGCCAGCACGCGGTAATCGGTGGCGTAGGCAAAATACTTCGCGCCAATCTGATCGACCGCGAACATCATAGTGATGGGCATAACGGGGAGGCAATCCGCCACCCTTCCCTCCAACATCGCAAAGACGCGTTCGCGGCAATTCACAGGCTGTTTTCCCGCTTTCTGACCGTAGCGCTTGTGGTCGCGGTCGTGAGGGCTCATCCCCTTTCCGCCTTGGGTTAGAGGGCCCCGACTTTCCGAATTCTCCCCTCTCCCCCTTTGGAGAGGGTGGACCGCCGGGAGGTCTTCTTCAGTTGGGGCGGGCCAAGCCTTCGCCCGCCGAAGGGCTATAGGCACTCAGGGCGCGCAGCCAGGTACGGCCCGCAGGCGGGTTAGGGGGTCGACAATCTCATGCGTGGCGCACATGGAGGGTCACGCCCACCTGCGCGCGCGTTCAATTCCATTCGACAGCGTTTCCTGAACGTGGGCTACGTCGTCGCGAACCTGCCAGTCGAACATTCCCACCGCGATAAAGTCAGCCCCTTTTTCGAAGGCGTGGCGGAAACCGCCCGGAGGCAATTCCCTTCCCGCGCCCAAAACTTTGAAGCCAATCCACGGCTTTTCGATGGTCCTCATGAACTCGGCTTTCTCCGCCGCCGGGGTGGAGTAGTAGTTCACCCGGTTGATTGTCAGCATAAAGAAATCCGCCGCAATTCTGGCTTCAACGCACCGCTGGGTGGTGGCCAATAAGTGGGCGCCAATGCCGGCCATCAGTCCCACTTTACGAATACCCTCGACCACCTCCCCAATCTCATCGACCTTCCCTTTCTTGACCAAGTCGTCAGACACACCGCCGTGTAAGTAAATCGCGATCGCGCCGTTGTCGCGGGCACGCTTGGCGTTCTCCACCGGGTCACCCTGTTCGGGAGCAGTCTGAGCAATCCACTGCAACTTGCCGCCGCGTTCTCGGCGGAACTTTTGATAATGCTCGATGATGTGCGGATCAGCTCGCATTAGCGTGGTGTTGATGCCGTTCTGCTCCGCCAGCGTCCAGGTCTCCAGGATTTTCTCGGTATTGAAGTAGTGAGTCATCAGGGCCGATTGATATAAAAGCTCACCGGCATGAGCTGATCCCGAAATCAGGTTACCCCCGATGATCAGGCGGGAAAGCTCATATTTGCCAAATTTCCCACGTTGCAGACCCTTAACCGGTTCCTTTGCCTTCCCGTACTCTGACCGGTCCACAAGTTGGGCCATCAATGCTTGGTGTTCAAAGCTGATTCCTCCCAGGAAAGCGCCTGAGAAGCCAAGCGAATCTCGCAACATCTCGCGACGATTGATTTTGTGCATTTAGGTCCCCCTGCCGCATTCATCAGAATGGCTCCCAATTCTCCTCCTCTCCAAAGGATTGGGTCAAGCCGAACTAGCGTTTTACCCCCCTACTTGACTAGGGAGCGACTCAATTCCCCCTCATCCGCCTGCGGGCCGTAGCCAACTGCACGCCCTGAGCGCCTATAGCCCTTCGGCGGGCGAAGGCCCGGCCCGCTCCGGCTGACGAAAGCTCCGGCAGTGTCCCTCTTTGCGAAGCAGGTAGGCGTAGACCTCTGGTACGAATGTGTCCTCGGGAGTGATCGCGGCGCTCGCCGCGAGCTTGTGTAGGGTCTCGTTGTAGCGGGACGGCCACAAAGGCCGCCCCCATAGGACTAAGACTCGGAAAGGGTTCCAGGCTGTTATCTGGCTGGCCACCCTAATTGGCCCGACCCGAATTATAATCTGGGCTTGGTGCTCCTTCAGAAAAACGACCTGGAGAGTGCTCAGCAGCATTTCCGCAGGGCGTTGGAACTGACTGATCCGCAGGTCGAGATCCTAAATGGCCGGGACGGCCCTGGAGGTTAACTTCACCTATATGGAAACCGCGTTGTCGCCTCTTCTCTGTGTCCTTCATGGCCGGAAAAAGCCCCTCGCCGCTATGCTCTGCTTGCTCTCGATACCAGCGCCCGCCTCCGCTGCCACGGCGTCGCCCCTCTTCGCGCGCGGGTACACTGTGATTCCCCAACCGCAAATGGTGACGCTCGCCGGCAAGGAGTTCGCTTTCGATGCGTCCTGGCGATTGGAGTTGGCACCCGGCGTCCAGCCGGATGACGTCGCCGTCCAGAGCTTAAAGGAAGAGTTGCAAGAGCGACTCCACTTGGCTTTGACGGAAGCGAAGGGGAAAGGTGGGTCCAGCCTGAGGTTGGCGATCGATCCCCACGCGGTCGAACTCGGCGAGGCCACGGACAAGGAGAAGTCCGTTCTGGCCGAGCAGGCTTACCGGCTGAAGCTGACGGCCTCCCAGGTGACGATCACCGGAAACAGTCCCACTGGCCTCTTCTACGGTGTGCAATCCTTGGTGCAGTTGCTGAAGCCCCAACAAGGGAAGGCGTGGTTGCCGGAAGGGGAGATTGTGGATTGGCCGGACCTGGAGCTGCGGGCGATCTATTGGGATGATGCCCATCACCTGGAGCACCTGCAGGTGTTGAAGGCGGCGTTACGGCAGGCGGCGTTTTACAAGATCAACGGTTTTTCGATCAAGCTGGAGGGGCATTTTCAGTACCGGCACGCACCGGCGATGGTGGAGCCCTACGCGCTGAGTCCGGCGGAGTTGCAGGAGTTGACCGACTACGCGCTTAAGTACCACATCGAGTTGATTCCCTACCTGGACGGGCCGGCGCACGATGCGTTCATTCTGAAGCACCCGGAATACGCGGGGTTGCGCGAGTATGCGGAGAGCAACTACGAGTTTTGTGTGACCAACCTGGGGACGTACAGGCTGTTCGAGGGGATGTTTGAGGACCTGCTGGAGGCGACGAAGGGGAGCAAGTATTTTCTGCTGTCGACGGACGAGCCATACTACGTGGGGCTGGCGAAGAGCGGGCAGTGTAACGAGGCGGACCGAGCGAAGGAGTTAGGGAGTGTAGGGAAGCTGCTGGCGGAATTCGTGACGAAAACGGCGGGCTACCTGCACGAGCACGGACGGCAAGTGATTTTCTGGGGAGAGTATCCGATGGTACCGGACGACATTGCCTCGTTTCCCAGTTACATGATCAATGGTGAGGTGTATGGGCCGAAATTCGACCCGGTCTTCAAAGCCCACGGTATTCGGCAGATGATTTACACCTCGACGGAAGGCGAGGAGCAACTTTTCCCGGAATACTATCCGCTGCCTTCCTCCGAGCGGCTTCATCCCCAGCCCGCCGGTGAGGGGCGAGTCGAGGAGATGACGGACCTGATCGCGTTTACGTCCCGTGCCCCCCTTAGCTCCGTGCAACCTGCCGCCCCCAAAGCGGATCAGGCAGACCTCATGGGAGTTTTCATCGCCGGCTGGGCGGACCCTGGAGTGCACCCGGAGGCTTTCTGGTTGGGCTATGCCGCCGGGCCGGCGCGGGGTTGGCGCGCAGATTCGCCCAGCGCCGAGGAGTTGATGAGCAGTTTCTATCCGCTGTTCTATGGCCCGGGAGCCACAGACATGGGCCGGCTGTATCAACTGATGTCTCAACAGGCTCGCTTCTGGGAAGATAGCTGGGAGACCGGGCCGTCAAATGGGCGCACTCCCATCTTTGGCAATTCTGAAGGAGTTTTCAACCCTCCACATTTCGCACACGACCAATACCTGCCTCTGCTGCCCGTGCCTTCCCCGGAATTGCTCCGCCTGCCTTACGACTGGAAAATGGAGAATCAGAAACGGCTCGAGCTAGCCGGGGGGTTTCTCGCGCAGAATGACGAGCTTATCAATTTGATTAACGCGAACCTGGGCAAGGTGCAATTCAATCATTACAACCTCGAGGTTTATCTGTCGATTGCGCATCTCTATCGGCAGAATTTGACCATGCTTCGCGAATTAGGCCGGATCGTTGACGCGCTGAGCGCCGCACAGACTTATGCCGGTCAGAACAACGCGGCGAGGGCTGTGGCAGCGCTCGACCGGGCGCTGAACATCGCCGAGAATATTCGCCAAGCACGCAATCAAGCCTTGAACGACGCGACGGCGACATGGTACAAATCCTCGTTCCCGCGCGTCGCGGAAGCTAACGGGCGGAAATTCCTCGATAAGGTCGACGATGTGAAGGATCATCAGCCCGTCCGCACCGTGGATATGAGCTATCTTGTGTACCGTGAATTACTGTATCCGATGGGAACGTGGGCTGCTCAAGTGGTTGCGGTTCGGAATCAATACGCGCAAACACACCAATTGCCGATGCGCAATGAAATGCTGAATTGGAAGGACACCTCATCCGGGATATCGGCGGGAAGGACCCCTGATGAGGAGGAAGAATGAGGTAGTGCTATGGACCGCCGTGATTTAATGAGTAGCGTCGTGGTTCGTAGCATCGACTATGTCTTGAGCCGCCAGGACGTTGATCCCGCTGGCGTTCACCTGATCGGAAGAGGAATAGGAGCCTTGTGGTCCCTTTACGCGGCGGCGCTCGATACTCGCGTCAAGGCCCTGGTGGCCCATGGAGGGTTGCTATCTTACCGTGCTCTCGCCAGCGTTGATCGCTACCTCACGGAGTCGAGCGTCTTCATCCGCGATGTCCTGACCCACTTTGACCTTCCGCAAGTGGCGGCAGCCGTGGCCGATCGGCCGCTCACCATCATCGCCCCGCGCGGGCCCATGAATCAGGAGGTCGAAGCCTCACAGGCCCGCGATGCTTATCAATGGACAAGTGAGGTTTATGCGAACCTCGGGGTTTCCGGCCACTTTCAGGTTTCGCCCAGAAGCGAGGAATTGAGCCTGGCAAATCAATATCTCAAAGCGCTCGGAGTTGCGGGTGTGGCAATTAGTGGCGCGTGACGAGATCCAAATGGCAGGATGGTTCTTCCTGCTCATCTCTTGTCAATTCTCGGTGCTGCCCTGATTTGGCCGTAGCGCCGCCGTCTTGGCGGCTCCAGTTCCGGCTGGAGGCCGGCGTTACGATCCAAATTAGGACAGCACCCAATTCTCTTTTGTCTTGGCCTCCCCGTCAGGTATATACTCGCAATCCCAAGTCATTTTGGAGCTTCCATGACTGACGCCTTGATCGTTCACCGTTTGCACTTCGCTTTCACGGTCACATTCCACTATTTATTCCCGCAACTCACCATGGGGTTAGCCCTGTTGATTGTGATTCTGAAAAGCATGGCGCTGCGGACCGGCGAGGAGCATTACAATCGCGCCGCGCGCTTCTGGATGAAGATCTTCGGTATTAACTTCGCCTTGGGGGTGGTGACTGGCATCCCCATGGAATTTCAGTTTGGCACCAATTGGGCGCAGTTCTCCAAAGCCGCCGGAGGTGTTATCGGGCAGACGCTGGCGATGGAGGGGATCTTCTCCTTTTTTCTGGAGTCGAGCTTTTTGGGACTGTTCTTGTTCGGCGAAAAGCGCTTAGGTCCCAAAGGTCACTGGTTCGCTGCCTTCATGGTTTTCATTGGCGCGTGGCTCTCGGGCTACTTAATTGTCGCCACCGACGCCTGGATGCAACGTCCTGTAGCTTACACTCCAGGACCGAATAGTGAAATCATGTTGGCCAGCTTCTGGGGTCTGTTGCTGAACCATTGGGCGCTGTGGCAGTACGCGCATAACATGAGCGGAGCCGTGATAACCGCCTCCTTCGTGATGGCCGCCGTGGGAGCATTCTATTTGCTCGTGGGCAAGCACCAGCGCTATGGTCAGACGTTTGTGCGCGTGGGAATAATCACCGGCATCATTGCCACTGTGTTCCAACTCTTCCCCACCGGCGACGAGCAAGGGCGTCTATTGGCTCGCCATCAGCCCGTGACTTTGGCGGCGATGGAGGGCCTGTTCTACACGCAAAAAGGAGCGCCCATTGCCCTGATCGGTCAGCCTGACATGGAAAATCATCGTCTCGATAATCCGCTTCTGATCCCCCGGACGTTGAGTTTTCTCACTTACCGGCGCTGGATGTCGGAAGTCAAAGGCTTGGACGCGTTCTCTCCGTCCGACTGGCCGGACAACGTCCCGCTGGTCTATTACTCCTATCACGTCATGGTGGGGCTCGGAACAATCTTCATAGTCATCATGGCGGTGTGTGCCTGGAAGTTGTGGAAGGGCACTTTGTACGCCTCACGAGGGATGCTCTGGGTGCTCATGCTCTCGCTTCCCTTCCCCTACATTGCCAATACTGCCGGATGGATGACAGCTGAGGTGGGACGCCAACCATGGGTCATCTATGGCTTGATGCGCACGGGGGCGGGAGTCTCGTCGCAAGTGTCATCGGGAAACGTCTGGTTCACACTTCTCGGATTCATGGGGATGTATACCGTGCTGGGTATTTTGTTTCTGTTTCTGGTCTACCGTGTGGTTGAAGAGGGACCTAAGGAGTCGTAGGCATGGAAACGGTGTGGTTTTGTTTGGTGGCGATTATGATCGCTGCCTACGTCGTGCTCGACGGGTTTGACCTCGGCGCGGGCGCGGTTCATTTTCTGGTGGCTAAGACGGACGCGGAGCGCCAGTTGGTGGTCCGCTCCATCGGGCCCGTGTGGGATGGGAACGAAGTGTGGCTGCTGGCCGCCGGCGGGACGCTTTACTTCGCCTTCCCAGCTCTGTATGCATCCGGGTTCAGCGGGTTCTATTTGCCTCTCATGATTGTGCTTTGGCTGCTTATCCTGCGCGGTATCGCCATTGAATTCCGCGAAAAGGTGGAGAGCCCTGTCTGGGTCAGCTTCTGGGACGTGGTGTTCGCGGCCGCCAGCCTGCTTCTGGTCGTGTTCTACGGTGCTGCCCTCGGCAACGTCGTGCGAGGGGTGCCCCTGAATGACAAGGGATATTTCTTTGAGGCATTGTGGACCAACTTCCGCCTGGGGACTGCTACAGGCATTCTCGACTGGTACACAATTCTCGTGGGTTTGGTGGCATTAAGCACGCTTTCGCTCCACGGCGCCCTTTGGTTAGCGCTGAAGACGGATGGCCCAGTACATGACCGTTCACTAACATTGGCGCGAGCCGGTTGGTGGGTCCTTCTTCTTTTTACCATTCTCGTCACCATCGTCACTTTCCGCGTGCAACCCCAAGTTCCGAGCAACCTGTCTGCGCATCCCGCGGGCTTTGTTTTCCCCCTGCTCGCTTTGGCCGGGCTTGCGGGTATGGGGTGGTTTATCCTGCGCAAGGATGACCTCAAAGGCTTCCTTGCTTCCTGCCTCTACATCGTGGGTATGTTGACCAGCGTTGTCTTTGGACTCTATCCTCTCATCCTGCCGGCCAGCACCAACGCCGCTTATTCATTAACGGTCTATAACGCCAAGGCCGGCGAATATGGCCTCCGCGTCGGCCTGGCGTGGTGGATCGTCGGCATGGCGCTTGTCGGCGCATACTTCACGTACGTCTACCGCCACTTCGCCGGCAAGGTGAAAATCGAGGGCGGGGCGAGTGGATACTAGTCTCCTGTCACACTGCGGCAAACTGCAGCGTCTTACTTAAAGGCGTGAACCCGGTCAGGTACAACGTGATACCTTGCAGGCGAGGCTCAGCGCCGCGCAGTTGCGTCCATGCGTGGTGGCGGAAGCCGGGACCAATACGCACCCGGCGGCCGGCGAGTTCATAGCTCGCAAAACCCTCTACCAACAAATATGCGCCGGGCATGTCTGGCAGGGGCGCCAGCGCATCGCCCGTGAGCTGTCCTCCCGGCCGCAGCGTGATTTCAACCGTCAGCGGAACCCCGTCGGTGCCTCCGGCATTTAGGGAAAGCTCGAATCCATCTTCGCGCTCACCGATATCCACGCGGGTGCGCAGGTGGCACACATTACTATGGGCGCGGTGGGAATTGGGCATCGCTTGCCAATTCCCATCCGGCCGACGATCTGCCGGATCCAGAGGTTGCAGGTAATATCCTTCCAGTTCCTGCTCCAGCCGGTACGCGCTTCCCGACCGCCCCAACGGGGCGGAAAACTGTCCCTTGCCGAAGAAGGCGCTGGCCAGACGCACCGCCTCGACCACCGCTCCGCCATGACGGAATGAGAAGAACCGTGAGTCTCCCCCCAGGATGGTGGCGCTGCGCTCGCCACGCCGGATATGGGCGAACCCGGAAAGCGGGAAATGCTTTTCGTAGTCGGTGGGCAAAGCCTCGTGCGGCGGCAGGTCCTGGCGAAGGTCCGGGATTTCGAGAAAAGAGGCCAACTCTCCGCCCAATTGCGCTAAATGTTCACGCTCGAGGTCGTTCGCGACCGCGGCGAAGCGTCCGTTCCGGTCGTGGCCTGCCATGTATCGGTAAGCATGGTAGTAGGGGCGCAAAGTGGCAGGCTGGAAGCGGTCCTGGCGTCGGGAGATGTCGGTAGCCACCTCGCCGTTGGCGTGCAGGAAGTAGATCATAGTCTCCAAGTTCTTTCGCACCGGATCGAAAAGATTAGGGCGGTCGAGCAGGCGGCCGGCAGTCAGCAGCGCGCGGCCGGTGATCGCATTGTAGATTCCGGTGCTACGCTCGGTGAACTGCCCTTCGTCGTCCAGGTCAATACCTTCGGCAAGCCATTCGTCCAGGCGCGCGAGGTAACGAGGATCCGGAAAGAGGTGGTGGCAGCGCGCCAGGGCTGACACGACGACCCAGCGATGGTTGGGGGTATGGATGCCTCCCGTCGTCAAGGCAGAGGCGCCCCGCTGGATGAACGTTTCCAGCGTCGTCTCCAGTCGGTGCGTCTCCCGGTAGTTTCGAGCGCGCAGGATCTCGACAATCGAGCACAGCGGCTCGAGCACGAAAGCCGTGTCAGGTGGTGACCCAAAGTTGGTGGTGGCGAGGTCGATCGTGCCGTCGGGATGCTGGTCGCGGAGCAAGTGCTCAGCCGCCCGCTCCATCCGTTCGAGCAGTTCAGGGCTGCGGCAGTAGCGGGACTCCGGGGCCAGATACAGAGCAGCCAAACTCGAGAGGAAACCGGCGGTCGCCCCTGGCTGCGGGATTTCATGCTCGTCGCGCAGGCCCCCATCCGCCTGCTGCTTGGCGAGCGATTCTTCCACTGCCTGCTCCGCCACCTTCACCAATTCCAGGTAGATATCGCCCCCAGCCGGGACAGCACCTCCTTGTGATCCGCTCAACCGTATCGAAGCCGTCGTCCCTAGAACGCCGAGGAATTCTCTTCGGTCCATGTTGCTTTTCCAAATCCTTCCCCATTCGCGGGCTAATGTACACCGGACAACCTCCCCACGCAATGGTCGAGCTTGGTTCTTCGCGCCTGCCCTTCGAAGCGAAGAAGATGCGAAGAACTCGCGCTGTAGGGGCGGCCCTTGTGGCCGCCCGCGGCCCGCCGCCCGAAGGCTTTGGGCCGCAGGGCGGGCAACCACAAGGGTTGCCCCTACAGCCATTCATCACGTTCTGTCTGTCCATGGATCAATTGGCACGTTCTTCAGCCCTGGGCCACAATCTTCCGCTCCTACCGGGGCTAGCGCGACCCACGGCCCACCCCTGCCCGGTGGAAACCGGCTGGCCACTCGTCACTTGTCACTCGTCACTGCACTTGGTCATTCCGCCATTTTAGCGATATGAATGTTGAAGCCTGTTCCAGGCAGCAGGGTAGTTAGCTCAAAGGCCGTGAAGCCTTCTCCTTCGAGCTCCGTGCGCCGATAAACCCCGGGTTCGCTCTCCACGGTCTCACGGCGTGCCTCGAAGTCCTGCAAAAAAGTCTGGGCAGCCTTCAGGTCGGGATGCCCCGGAGCCGTCGACCGGGTCAAAGCTTCGGCCGCGTAGGAGCGGATCAGCTTGGGCCAGTATTTCTCGAGGAGGGCGGTGCTGGCGAAGAGGTCGGCCCAGATGATCTGGTCATTCACCGCCACCACCACGCCCACGGCGTTGCGGTCACGCAACTCGCGCATCACTCCCTGGTAAGATTGCTCGAGCGGCGCGACAACTGCCTCGACGCGCTGTTTCACCTCCTCGTTGCCCATCACGGCGGCGTACGAGGAAGTTGACTCGATCTCGCGGGCGGCCAAGGGACTGCCAACCGAGGAGCCCATCGCCGCGGCCGAAGCACGAACTTCCGCCCAGACCTTTTGTTGATCCTGTTGGGCCATAGCGCTGCGCCGCACGCTGGGCTGCGCCATCTGGGCATGGAAAGAACCGAAGTTGGATTTCGTCGCCACCCAACGCCCAGGTTCAACGCAAAAGACGGTCAGGTCGATGGGGTCGCTCTCGGGCGGGACGATGCGATCCTTACCGACCACCCGATCCTGCTTGCCCCCAGTCAGAATCTCGCCCGCCAGCAGAATCAGGGGACGTTTGGAATTGTTCACAAGGACCAACTGGTTAACCTGCGCCCCGGGCGGCCGCGGCAGGGGCCGTTGAGGGCCACGAATAAGCGGCCGGATCATTCCGGCTTCGCTCACCATAACTTCACCTGAGCGCAAGCCTTCATCGAGCGTCAGGAAGTTCTTTGTGTCGTGTGTGCGTTCCGCGACCACCGGGAAGATGGTCAAATTGCCGTGCCTGATCGGCTCGAGCGCCTTGTAAGCAGACCAAGCCTCGCCTGCATCGCCGCGACTCAGCCCAAAGGACAGGGCCATCAAAGCTGTCACCACTGTGACCGCCCCCAAACCCAGAATCGGTTTTCCTCTCATGGTAGGTTCCTCCCGAAAAGTTGACCTCGTTAACAGGTTGCAGTTTCCGCACCCCGTTAAGTCCTGGTCTACAGGAAGAACGGCTCAGGTTATAATTCTTGCATCGAACTTGGAGTGCGGCAGCGGAGCCTGCGGAACTGCCGCCTTGCGGTGATTGTCGATTGGCGATTGAGGGAGCGGAGGATCAAGAACTCAAAATTCGAAACTCGAGAATCAGCAATCCAATGAGCGGTAGCCAGGCAAGCACGATCGTTCCCGCGACGCGAGCAATTCCGGAATCCGTGTCTGCCAAGCTTTATCGCCAAGCCGGGGCGGAAAGACTCGGTCTGTCCGAAAGGGATTTCACCAGCATATTGGAGGAGGTCGTAGCCAAGTACCTTCCTCGAGACGCACGCCAAGACGAGGTTTTGGATCTCCTTACGAACCTGCGGATCGAGGAATTGGCGCTGGCGCGCTCTTGCGCGCGGGGCAACGAGGCTGCCTGGGAAGTCTTCCTGAACCGTTACCGCGAGAAGCTCTACAGTGCAGCGCACTCGATAACCTCAGACGATTCCGCTGCCCGCGACCTGGCGGATTCTCTCTATGCGGACCTGTACGGAACGCAGACCTCTGATGGCCGGCGAGTCTCCAAACTCGACTCCTTTACAGGACGCGGCTCCCTCGAAGGCTGGCTCCGCGCCGTCCTGGCGCAAGAGTTCGTGAATCGCTATCGCCGGCTGCAGCGACTGGTCAGTCTCGAGGAGCGGACTGAGGCAGGAGTGCAATTCCAGGCCGAGGAGCACGATCCCGCCCAGGCGATCGATTCGCGTTTGGAGCAGGCGACGGACCAAGCCCTCGCTTCCCTTACCGCGGAAGACAAACTCATTTTGGCCAGCTATTATCTCGATCAACGCACCTTAGCTGAAATCGCACGGCTGCTGGGCGTGCACGAATCGACGGTCAGCCGAAGGCTGGAGAAAATCACCGTCTCGGTTCGTAAGTCCATTTTCGCCGGTCTGGTAAAACGCGGTATGAGTTCGAAAGAGGCGCGACAAGCCATGGAGGTTGAGGTCAGCGATTTTTCATTGGATGTTCGCCGCCGACTGACGGGGAGCAGTAGGCAGTCGGCAGTAAGCAGTGGGCAGTAGGCAGTGGGCAGTCGGCAATGGGGGGTAGGACGGTAGGCATTTAAGCAGCGCAAGAAAAAGGCTAGCAAACCGTTCCATAATAGAGGCTGAAGGAGGGAATAGAAATCAATCGACTGGGTTAGTTATGCACGGCATTCCCAAAATCGTGCTCGAGCGGTTGAAAGGAAAGCCGATGGCTGATCAGCAAGATCGGCAATCGACAATCGGCAATCGGCAATCGACAATCGAGGACCGCCAATTCCCTCATATCGATGCCAACCTCTTAGCGGCATTCGTGGAGAAGACTCTGACTGATAGGGAACGGGCGCAGGTTCTGAGCCATCTTGCCCAGTGCGCAGAGTGCCGCGAGCTTGCGTCTTTAACCGCGCCCGAGGAAGTCGTGGTGGCCGAGCCCACACGTTTGCGCGTCCGACGGGGATGGAGCGTCTGGCCGGTGCTGCGTTGGGGAGCGCTAGCAGCGGCCTTTGGAGCCGTGGCAATTGTCGTGGTCGTGCGCACGTCTCCGAGGAAAAGGCAGACGATTGCCGCTCGCCCTGCCGGCGCTGAGACAAAGCAGCAAGTGTCGGTGATAGCTGCAGCTTCCTCCCCCATGCCAATGGAGACCAAGAATATTAGGGCACCATCGCGGGGCCGCGAGATGTCGAAAAGGAAGAGATCGAGCTCTGTTGGCGCTACGCCCTCTCCGCAGCCTCTTGCAAAGCCTGCATTCGAATCCCCGACGGCACCCGGAGGAACGTCCAACGCCCCGGCCGGCGCAGTGTCGGTAGGCGGCCCAATAACCTTATCTGTAGATGCCGAAAGGAGTCGCCCCTCGAAGGATTTAACGGCTGCCCAGGCGGCGTTGGAGTTAGCGCAAAGCAGAGCCCCGTCACCACAGCACATCCCGCTCCCCGCCTCGGAGAGAATAGGAGCAAGGAGTGGCGCCGCAGTATCATCCCTGCGCGCGAAGGCGGAAAAAGAGAGATTCTCGAGCATGGCATTGCGCGGAGAATTGGCAATTGCGGCGGCTCAGCCGGCGTCGCTTTGGACCATTTCGCCAGATGGCAAATTGCAGCGCTCCGACGACGGAGGGAATACATGGAAAGATGTCCCCGTCGATGACAAAGTCACGTTCCGAGTGATCCGGGCCATGGGCAGAGAGGTTTGGGCGGGAGGGTCTGGAGGAGCACTCTATCACTCGAGCAATGATGGCGCGACTTGGACTCGCGTCAACTTAGGCTCAGCCAGTAGCTCTACAACGGAAACCATCGTGGCGATTATTATTTCGCCGTCCGATCTTCAGCACCTCACGGTCAGGACCGCAGCTGGGAACCAGTGGACAACCGAAGATCGCGGGCAGCATTGGAGAGCAGTGACGAGTGACGAGTAACAAGCAGAGCTGACCGCTGCCATCCTGAGTGCGCATGGGCTCGCGGCCGACCCGACCTGAGGGTTACAAACGTTGTCGTCCCCGCGAAAGCGGGGACCCACGTCGCGTAGATTCCCGCTTTCACGGGTATGACGTCACCCTCTACCGCGCGAAGCGAAGGGCTCAGGGTGACAGCGCCCCAGGCCAAAACCCCATTCCCAAAAAACAGTCCCACAAGGCCCTGACCCCTGAATCCCGGTACATGGCACCTGCAATCAGGTTGCAGGCTTGATCTGTTCGGTGAGCCGGACGGCTTTGGGGCGATAGCCGCTCCGTGTCCGAACGTGGTAGCCCTTCAAGTTTTGCCCTACCAGTTTCACGGTGATGCTACGCCAGCCGCGATTCGGATTTGGCTGCGGGTAGTAACTTAGCGAGTAGAGGTGCGCCAAGTCGTCACGAATCGAAGCGAAGGCATCCTGCTGTTCTTTCCAGTTCTTGGCAAAATAGACCTTGCCACCGGTTGTGGCGCTCACTCGTTCGAAAACGGCAGTCGATACTGGGTCGAGTCTGGCTTCCTGAGTGCTGATCATGTAGATAGGGATCCCTTCCGTTTGGGCTATCTCGCGGACATCTTCGGGGCCCACCGCGCTGGCGTTGTCAGGGCCGTTAGAAAAGACCACGACCACTTTTCGGCCCGAGAGCTGCGCAGCATCTTTGAGAGTCAACAGCAGGGAATTATAAAGCGCGGCATCGTCTCCCGCCACGGTGGTACGGATCGCGCGGAGGACTTGCGACCGTTCGGAAGTGACTAGAGAGGCCCGGGAAAAGTTACGGCTATAGGAATAGAACGCCACACGTGCCGGATCGTGAAGAGACCGAACGAATTCCGCGATAGCATCCTGAGCAAAAACAAATCCCCGGTACATGTAGTTGCTGGTGTCGAAAAGGATGAAAACACTGGCGCCTGCCACGAGCGAGGACACCTGCTCCGGGGATGCATTCTGAAAGACGTCAGGGGATGACCCCCTGCCTCGGCGCCCGCGGGTTTTGGTAGACGAAGAGGTTGCCAGAGCCAGATTACTTTCGCCTGGCTTGTAGTCTTCTAACCTCCGAGGGGCTTCGTTCTCTTCTCCGAAGGTGGCGATTTTTTGTGGGATCCCATCTTCGTAAATCGCGAAGTCCCAAGGAGTAAGGCGGGTTACATAATCTCCTTTCTTGTCTGTCACCGCGACATCCAACTGCACCATGTTCACTGTGACCTTAAAGACAGTCACATCGGTTTCGTTCTCCTGCGCCGCGCCCCAAACGGCGCTGCCAGAGAGAATACCCAGTAGAAGCGCAGGAAATAAAGAGTCCTTTTTCGCCATAGGTCCCTCTTCAAGCCCTCGTCCTTAGGCAGCACCGCCATTCTCGGCTGTGCCCAAGGCGCTACAAGCACAGGCAAGAGTGCCCGTGCCACTGATGCGTTAAGCTCCGGGAGTGGGTGCGCTCTTCGCCAAAGTTCGGATCTTGCCCTGGCGAAACTCCTCGGCAGTTTCCCGCAAGGCGCGGAGCAGCGCCGGCCAATCCTCCAGATCGGTGGCGGAGATCTTCTCAACCATGCGGTGCGTCAGCGTGGGCACCAGGAGGTGAAGCATTACCGGCGGATAGCCGCTTTCATCCGCTAGACGAGCCCAAAACAGATTATTGGAATCCCATGATTCACCCAGCAAGCGGCTGGAATAACCCATCAACGTGGGAAGAGGTTTCACGCTGAGCAGTTCGCGGGCGTAGGTCTGCTCGAGCGCCGGATGCGGCACCCCAAAATCTGCCGATAAGCGCTCCCAACTGACCTCCCTGGGATAACGTTGCCTAAGCTCGGCGAGCTCTCGCCCTGCGGTCCCCCAGTTTTGAGTCGGAAATCTGCGGTAGTACTCTGCAGCCAAGTATAAGGTTTCAGACGGCGCTAATCGTGAAAGTGCCGTTTGCGGCTGCCCGCGGCGGAGGGCCTCCTCCACCTCCCAGGCCCTGCGAGGGAGCAAGCGATCGGAGAGAATTGTCATCACGGCCTGGCGTAGCTTTTCGTCTTTCTCCGCTGCCTCTAGAAGTTCCTCGCCAGAGCGCTGGTAAAGGCTGACGGCGTGCAACTCTGTTCGTGTCACCCCCCACCACCGCGGCAGGACGGCGCCCACCAAGAGGGAGGGCACCAAATCCTCCCAAATCAGGGCCTGAATGTTTTCCGGCACAATGAAGTTTTGCTCCACTTGCGCCAAGACGTAGGGTAGGTCAGCCAGCGACCCGGAAAGATGGGCTCCTCCGCTCGCCGTATCACCCACACCGTACAGGACAGGGGCCTGCCAGGATTTGAATTCTCCATTTATCTTGTCCCCGGAGGGGTCGTGAGCACGCACAAAGAGAGGGTTATTGAGGAGCATCTGAGCCCCCGGAGGCTCATAATAAGCGTAGTTAAGTCCCACCAAGGTGTCCCTAAGGAACGGGACGAGTTGGCCCCGTGCCGCATCCAAGTCCTTGGCAGAGCCCGGCGACTTGATGAGCCCGGTCAGGTCCATCTGCAATTCGAATTGGATGTGGGGGGTCGTATAAAGGCCATTGGCCCATTCCAGCCTTTCCCCGCTTGTGAAGAGCGGCTTGGGCAGCTCGAACTCCCGCAACTCTCCGGCAAGCACCAGCAGGGTCTCAGCCATGGGTTTTCCTTGTGCCATTTGGTTCAAGCCGTGGCCAAGCGCGAACAAGTTGTCGAGAGAAATCAGCCGTTGCGCGTCCAGAACCGCGCGGATGTTATTGGCCAGATCCTGCTTCACCTGCTGGCTTTCCGGACTGGTCTGCTTGGGACCTGCAAGCAAGGCAACGATTTCGTCTTGGGAGTGTCGCGGGTCGCCCCCAGCAGCCCGCAAAAGCTCGCCGAACGAGCTTTCGGTGGCGTCGAAAAGCTGGGCGGAGGAAACGATGCTGCCAAAGGGATTAATGATCCGCTGCCAGGATCCGTTTCGATCTTGCATCGGGATTTCACCCTGTCGGGCCAAGATTTCCCAGAGCCCAACAATGGCTTGATAAATGCCCAACGCGTCGGCTCTCAGACCATAGTCGGGGATGCGGTCAATGGCCTCCGCCACGGTGAGAAAACGGGTGATGGAGACGTCGTTCAAAGCGTGGAACTCGGAAAAAATAATATACTGATCGCCAAATCGCGGAAAATCATTTGCTAGAAGACTGACGGATTGGGGACTCAAGCGCTCTTCTGGGGAGCGCCTGCGGTCCATTTCACTCAATGTAAGGTATATTTTCAGCGGTGAATTCTGCGAGACTTCCCGTGAAAAAGCAAACATGCCTTCGACCAAATCTTCAGGGCTATTCAAGCCCTTGGTATGCCGAGCCCAATCCGTGCCGACCTTGGAATGGGTTTTTCGCCCCAGGACCTCCTTCCACACTGTCAGATCTCCGGGGACGTGGGGTTGGCCGTTTGGCTCAAGCCACAGCCGGGTTACTAGAAACAAGAGGCCAGGATCCGTCCTGAAAGCACCCCGGGCTGGGCCGGGGGATGTCTTTTTTCCTCGTAACGCTTCATAAAATCGATTCAAACGACGAGGTTCAGTGAAGTAAGACTGCTGAGCCGAGTTGATCCGCGACAGGGCGTCAAAGTAAGCTGCCAGCCAGCCATCATCCCTGGTAAGCAGCCGGTCCACGAATTCTCCCGGTGAGCCGGGGCTGGTTCCGACTAGATTTCCCCAGGCGGGTTCAGCCGTGGCCCCGCCGGGGACCAACACGCGGTCAGATCGGACGCAGATGTAATTGCCGTAGAAATCAAGGACCGGCGCGGCAGGCGCGAGTTTCTCGAGTCCTGGAGATCGC
>Ga0187771_10001191_pt1 | contig 17179 bp, 14 predicted proteins | sample 0116_SJ02_MP15_1_FD_133139 | JGI IMG/M metagenome (GOLD analysis project Ga0187771, IMG submission 133139) | Tropical peat soil microbial communities from peatlands in Department of Meta, Colombia - 0116_SJ02_MP15_10_MG | ecosystem: Environmental > Terrestrial > Soil > Wetlands > Peat | place...
ACTGCACCCTCTCGTCCATGGGACAGACCTCCCGCCACGGCATCTTCCACCTCCTGCCGCAGCATCTAATCTGTTACCCATGTTGCCGGTCTATTCTGTTACCTATCTTGCCGGTTCGTACCGGTCCCTCACCCATACCCTCTCCCAGCTACAGGGAGAGGGCTCAGAATGCCGCCTCTCCAACCGACGGCAAATGAAACCCGTCCGTTGCTGTTGATCGATCCCCGCCTGGGCGCTTCGGAGCGCCGCCGAGCCGTGGTAGCATCGCGATGACTGCAACGGTCGCCAATCCCCGCGAATCTATGCTGCGGACACGGCAGGAGTTGGAGGAAATCGAGGCGCGCACGCTGGCGCCGTACGCGATGCTCTCGCGGTTGAGCCGCGGCCGGCGCATCGCGGAACCCGACCATCCGATTCGCACCGTCTTCCAGCGCGATCGCGACCGGATTATCCACTCGGCAGCCTTCCGCCGCCTCGAATACAAAACCCAGGTCTTCGTTAATCACGAGGGCGATTACTACCGCACCCGGCTTACGCACACGCTCGAAGCGGCGCAGATCGCGCGCACGGTGGCGCGCGCGCTCGGCCTCAATGAGGAACTCGCCGAGGCGGTCGCGCTCGCGCACGATCTCGGCCATACGCCGTTCGGGCATGCCGGCGAAATCATGCTGAACAGCCTGATGCAGCCGCACGGCGGCTTCGACCACAACGCGCAGAGCCTCCGCACCGTGGACTGGATCGAAGTCCGCTACCCGCGCTTTCGCGGGCTCAACCTGAGCTTCGAGGTCCGCGAGGGAATCATCAAGCACTCCGATTTCAGGGAGCGCCCGGCGGCGCGCGAGTTCGACCTCTCGGCATTTCCGTGCCTCGAGGCGCAGATCGTCGATCTCGCCGATGAGATCGCATACCTCGCCCACGATGTGGACGACGGGCTGAAGGCGCAGATGCTGACGGTCGAGAATCTGAACGGCTCGGCGCTGTATCGCGATGCGGCTGCGGGGGCGCGCGAGGCAGACCCGGCGGGGGTGGGCCGCGTGGAGCGCTACCAGACCGTCATCAGGATGATCGATGCGATGTCCACCGATCTGATGACGCACATCGCCGCGGAAATCGAGCGGGCCGGCATCGGGAGCGTCGATGACGTCCGGCGGGCGGGCAGGGCGCTCGCATCGTTCTCGCCGGTCATGGCGGAGAAGGTCGAGGAACTCAAGGAGATCATGCGCGAGCGCCTCTATCGCCATTACCGGGTCAGCCGGATGACGGAAAAAGCGGGCAGGGTGCTCGCGCGCCTGTTCGAGACCTACATGGCCGAGCCTCGCCAGATGCCCGAACACATCCTTGCGCGCGCCGAGCGCGACGGCGAGGCAATCCCGCGCGTGGTCGCGGATTACATCGCCGGGATGACCGATCGATTCGCACTCGACGAATATCGCAAACTGTTCGACCCCGATGAGCGAGTCTGAGGACGGCAGACGCCCCCCATCGAATCGACGACGCCGCTCGCTCATCATCCGGCGCGACGACCATATCGGCGATTCCGTGGGAAGCGCGTTCCTGCGCGCGCCCGAGTCGCAGGGCGATGAGATCCTGGAGCGCATCGGGGAGTACCTCGGCGCGCAGATCAAAATCCTCAAGGCGGTTTTCTCAGCGGAGCAGATAGAGGTCGATGTCGAGGCGCGCGGATGGCCGCAGGAGGGTGCGCGGCTGGCCGCCGCGGCGCGAGACTTGCACGGGAAGGGCGCACGGCGAAACGCGATCGCGCTATACCGCGAGGCGATCGAGATCGACCCGCTGAACGCGCAGGCGCTGGCGGGCCTCGGGCAGGCGCTCGCCGAGCAGAACCATCACGAGGCCGCCCTCGATGCGCTCACGCGGGCGCGCGAATTCGGCGGCGACAGCGCCGAGCTGCTGGCGGCGATGGCGCGGGCCGCATCGCGCATCGATCGGCAGTCCGCGGCGCTGGAGTATGCGCAAGCCGCGCTCAAGCTCGATCCGGGGAGCTTCCCCGCGCGCCGCCTGCTCCGTCAGTTGGGCGCGTCAGCGGAGCCGCCGAAAAGCGCTCCCGATGCGCCGCGCCCCCGCCGCGAATAGCAGGATGCAGAGAAGGTCGCGGTCGAGGTGCGCCGGCCGCGCCTTTCTTTATTCTCTCCCTCGGTCTTTTCCGGCGGAGAATTTTTTTTACCCTTGTATCTCTGATTCATCCGTTCAGGATGGGGATGAACTTGTGCGCGGCAGGCCGATTAACCCTGGGTCGGAACAGATCGCGGGAGAGCGAGGGTCGCCGCGCACGTATCGGCAGGTTGAAGCCCGAACAGTCGCCGGAGCCGGCCGGGGTCGAGCTCTCCCCCGGTCTTTCCCGGCGGAGAATATTTTTTTTTACTCTCTCCCCCGGTCTTTTCCGGGGGAGAATAAAAGAGGGGGTGCTCTTCTTTGTCCGACGCCGTCAGCGCAGATTGCGCCGCGTAGCCGGTGCAATGGTCAGTGCGAAAATAAGCGCCCCGGCAATCGCCGTGACGAGGGCATATTCTCCGCGGGTATACTCGACGATGGCCCCGATGCCAGCGAGCGCGCTGATCGACCAGTATGCAGTTTCGCGCATCGACATTCCTCCTCAGATGCGCCTCTCGCTCGACATATACCGCCGGGGATCGCGCCACTCAAGCTCGTCGTGGCGAGAGCGCGATTCGGACTGGTGGCAACACGAAGTGATCGGGAGTGCTGGTGCAGTGGCTAGCTAGGATCGGGAGGAGACCAGGAGCTACGCCCGTTTCTCGACCGCTCTCTCTTCTAGTCGCTTCGAGATTGTGGCGAGTTCGGCCGGTTTGAATTCATGCACCATTAGGTCTCTCTTGAGGGCGTCCATGGCCGTGGTGACGCTGGGGGAGAGATGGCCACCCTGTAAGCCGTAATGTCGGAGCTCAAACGCGATGAAGTCGGCCGCCTGAATGGGCGCAACGGCAGCGCTGGAGACGAATTTTCTGCTTACCATGAGCTGTTTCTTATCGAAGCTCCTTTGTAGCCCGTCAAAGATTCTAAGGGCGCGACTTTCGAATCCCTTCTTCTCATCGAAGAAAAAAGCCGCGGGCACGCGCCCGGCAAAACCGCCGTAGTAGAGCAGCCGCCACTGCATCATGAGCGCCTGCTCAAACAGTAGATAATAGCGATCCTTCAGGCGCCGTTTCCGGATAGGCTCACTGAACGCGCAATTGTAATTGCGCGTCGAGACCAACGCCGCAAACCCGGTTAGTGTGCGTTTCTTGATCGTCTGGGCCAGGCGAATCACGCATTCATCTTTGCGAGCCTTCGACCACGTTGCCTTCTTGGCGAGCGCATAGAAATTGCCCGTGCGGAAGTCGTCCTCGAGCCCGGGCGATAGCTCACGTAGTCTCAATTCCCGAAGGACCCTTCGCCACTCGGAGGAGAAAGTCTTCCATTGCCCTTGCTCGGCCAGATATCCGCCGAAAGAAGCAAAAGAGGAGCGATCGTCGGTCCCGCTCTCGTCGCCATAGGACTCAAGCATGATTGGGTACCTCTAAGGGGCGCGGCGCCCACCACCTGTCATTCTCGCGCCGGTGATTTTCCGGCGCAGAGAATCCCGGATCCGGGATTCCTCGCGCGCCAGGCACGCGCGGGAATGACACCACAGAAGGCCGCGCATCCATCGCGGCTTGGCACCACTTCCGCGACCGGGCCGCCCGTGCGCCAGGAGTCTGGAGCGCGATCCTAGCGCAACCGCCGAGGCTTTACCAGCTAGTTTACATAATATCTCTTATGCGAACTGAATTGTGGGCGAGTCGAAATCGCGGGCCCAGCCTTAGAATGGGTGCGCCGGCGGCCCGCGGCGAGGCGGCAGACACCCTCACCCTTTCCCTCTCCCGTATCGAAAAACGGGAGAGGGAACGGACGGCGCCAATGGCGCGCTACCCTTCTCTGGAAGATCGCCCCGGCGGCCCGTATCATTGAGGGCTATGGTTAATCGGCATAGACGCTCGGCTCTGCGATTGGGACTGCTCGTGCTCACGACCGGACTTGCGCTCTCGGCGCTCATCCCGCCTCCGCGCGCATCCGCGCAGTCGAGCGAGGCGACGCCGGCGGCCTCCGCCAGCCCCGCATCGCGCGACGACGAGGTGAAGGCCTACCTGCAAAAGCGGTTCCGAATAGCGACGCTCGAGCAGATGAGCCTCGGACCCATGACCCCGACGCCGCTGCCGGGAATCTTCATGCGTACTCTCACCGTCACGAATCCCAGGGGAATACCCGCCAGCGTGACGCTGTTCAGCGACCAGGATCAGACCAAGGTGATCGTCGGGCAGTATTTCGACCTGAACCAGGAGGCATGGGGACGCGCTGACCTCAAGCCGCTGCATCTCGACGATCGCCCCGTGCTCGGCCCCGCCGATGCGCCGGTCACGCTGATCGAGTTCGCCGACTTCGAATGTCCGTTCTGCGCGCATGCCTTCGGCGCGGTCGAGACGCTCGTCAATACGACCTACAAGGGCAAGGTGAAGCTCATCTTCAAGAACTATCCGCTTCCCGGCCATCAGTGGGCGTGGCCCGCGGCGACGGCGGCGGAATGCGCGCGGGTCCAGAATCCAGCGCTCTTCTGGGACTTCGCGCGGTTCTTCTACACCAATCAGCCGACCATCACGCAGGCGAACGTGCAGCAGCAGGCCGACGCCGAGGCGCGCAAGCTCTCGCTCGATCAGAAGCTCTTCGATGCGTGCATGAACGGCAGCAGCGCCGCCGATCGGGTGAGCCAGGACATGGCGGATGCCAACGCGGTCCACGTGATGCAGACTCCGACGTTCTTCATCAACGGCATCCCGGTGGTCGGTCTTCCCGAGGGTCGCGTGTTCGACTTCGTGATCGGATCGGAACTCGCGTCCAGCGGGCACGCATCGAAGTAGCGGAGCGGACCCCCTTCCTTCCCTTCCCCCGCAACTGAACGCGGGGGAAGGGAAAGAAAAAAAATAGTGGCGCGGGCCGCCGTGCCCGCGGTCGATGCGCGGGCGCTTTGCCTGCGCGACATTTCAGATTCTTCTGAGGCTAAGCGCGGAGCGGAGCGGGCACCCCCTCCTCTGTCCTCCCCCATATCAAAAAATGGGGGAGGAAGTTTTGGAGAAATCCCCATATCGAAAAATGAAGGAGGAAAAGAGAGGCCCGGTCAGTGCGCGGCGGGGGATGGCTGCGCTGATGCGGCCGGCTTGGGCGCCTCGGACGCCTCCAGCGGCGACGCACCGAGCATCGCGAGCGACTCCGTGACCTCATCGCGCTCGCGCGCGTACGGATGAGCAATCAGGAACTCGCGGTAGGCCGCGATTGCGGCATCGGGGTGGCCCTGTTTGGCAAGGACGCGGGCCGCGCCGAGTTCCGCATCGGGCTGCTCCAGTCCGCCCGCCATCGCGGCCTGCTTGTAGGCGCCGATCGCCTTGTCGAGATCCCCCATCCGCTCGTACACGACGCCGAGATCGAGCCGCGCGAGACTGTTGAAGGCGGGATCGTGCTCGTTTGCGATAAACGCGATGAAGGAGTCGCGCGCGTGGGGCAACTCGTTCAGCGCGAGGTATGCGGTCCCCGCGTAGAAGCGCGCAAGCCGCCCCACCCTGCGGTTGGGCTCATCGGCGGCGAGCTTCAGGAATTGCTCCTCGGCCGCCTTGTATTGCCTGGAATTGAGCGCGGCGAGCGCGTTTGAGAACCGTTCGCCTGCGGCGCGGTCGCGGCTGCGCTCGTAGGCGAAGGTCGCGATTACGATGAGGCACCCGGCGAGCACGATGCCCGCCGAGATGAGCAACTGGCGCCAGTTGTCGGCCAGGAAATCGCGCACGCTCCCGACGAAGGTCACGAACTCGTCGGGCTGCTTCAGCTCTTTGCGCTTAATCTTGTAATGGGTCGGCGGCATCGCGCCATCTCAGGGCATCGCCGCCCGTCAGTCGTGTGTCGGCAACGGGGGAGCGTCGAGCGCGCTCACATCTTGTACTTGAAATCGTCGGGCGACATCCGCTCCAGGATTTCCGCCCACTTGTCGCGCGACACGCCGGCCAGGTTCTGGTCGGTTGCGCCGGGCTCGGCTTCGGTTTCGCGCAGCTCGCTGGAATCCTCGAGCACCTTCTTCGCCACGTAAATTGGCGACTTGGTGCGCAGCGCAATCGCGATCGCATCGCTCGGGCGCGAGTCCAGCTCGAGCGCCCTGCCCTCGCGCGTCTTGAGCATGATGCGTGCGTAGTAGGTGCTTTCGCGAAGCGCGGTGATCTCAGCCGCCTCGACGGTTGCGCCGAGTTCCGCGAGCAGGTTGCGCAGCAGGTCGTGCGTCATCGGACGCGGCGACTTGATACCCTCGCGCTCGGTCGCAATCGCGGTCGCCTCCAGCGGACCGACCCAGATCGGCAGATTGAGCTTGTTGTCGGGGTCCTGCAGCACCACGATGGGCATCTTGGTCGAGGGGTCGAGCGCAATTCCGCCCACCATCATGAGAATGAAATCTTCCCTTTGACCGGCCATATAAGTGCTCGCTGGAGGCTGCCTCTCCCGGGCGGCGCGATCGAATTTCGCGCTGCGCTTACTGCCTCTTGATTTAATCTTGGCCCAAACGCGCTCTGTGGTCAACTGAAGCAGTCGGCGGGCGGCCCGAAGCCAGGTTTTCAGCCGGCCACCAGCCGGTCGACTACGCGATAGAGCTGGTTGAGATTGCGGCATTCTTCCACCATGTCGCAGTGAGCGGCGTAGCGCTCCATCTCGCTATCGCCGAACCCCCAGGTGTTGCGGGCCTCCGGATTGAGCCAGATGACTTTCTTCGCGCGCTGTCGGATTTCGCGCAGGCACCAGTCGTGCGGGAGGTTGTAGTTGTTGCGCGCATCGCCGAGCACGATGACCGTCGTGCGCTTGTTCACCGAGCCGAGATGGTCCGCGATGAAGCTGCGGAAGGCGTGGCCGAAGTTGGAGTGGGCGTAGACGTTGATCACGTCGCCCTTGAGCGCGACGTCGAGCGCGTTCTTCACGTCGTTGGTGCGGAAATGCTCGGTCACCTCGCCGATGTCGGAGACGAAGATGAAGCTGCGCACGCGCGAGTAAAGGTCCTGGAGCGAGTAGACGAACTGGAGCATGAAGCGCGATGCGTTTCGCACCGAGTCGGAGACGTCGCAGAGGATCACCACCTGCGGCTTCTCTTTCTTGCGGCGTTCGAAGCGGAGCTTGAAGGGGACGCCGCCGCAATCGAGGTTGTGGCGGAGCGTGCGCTTGATGTCGAAGCGGCCGCGCTTGGCGCGCTTTCGCCGCACGGTGATCGCATTCTTCAAGCGCTGCGCGAGCTTCTGCACCGCCTCGTACATCTTGCGCAGCTCTTCCTCGCTTAAGTAGTAGAAGCTTCTCTCGCCGATCTGGTTCATCCGCTGGTCTTCGCGGGCGCGCAGGTTGCGCTTCTCGCGTTCCATGCGGACGTAGCGGCGGATGATGTCCTCCAGCGCCTTGAGCCTGCGCTCGAGGTACTCCTCCATCCGCGCCTTCATCGCGGGGCCAAGCCCCATCTTCTCGAGCTGCTCGCGCAGTTCCTTTATTTCGCGCTCGATCCGGTCGAGCCCGAGCGCCCGGGCCAGGGCGCGCGCAAAGTAGTTCTCCTCGATGGTGCGCTCGATGCCCGAGAGCCTCACCGCGCGCGATGCCTGGCGGATTCGCCTCTCGAGTTCGCCCGAATTGTCCGCCAAAAGCTGGCGCGCGAGTTCGGAGAGATTCTTGCCCTCCTTCTTGAGCATCTCTTCGACCTCGTCGAGGAACTCCTGGAATTCCTTGTCCGACATCGAGAGCGCATCCTGAACCGCCTTGCTCGCCTGCTTGATGATTTCGCCGAGGCCCGAGAAATAGACGTCGAACAGCTCCTCGAAGAGCGGCAGCTCGCTTGCGCGCTTGACCATCGTCGCCCGCAGCGCAGAGCGGAACGCATCGCGCTCCGCGAGCCCGGTCACCTCCGATGCGCTGAACGCATCGAGGGTCTCCGCGAGCGAGACGCGCACGCCGTTCTCGCGGAGCAGATTCGCGAATTCGATCAGCTTTTCTTCCATCTGCTAGTCGCCGCCGCCTCGCCGCCCCCTGCCCCGCCTGCGCCGCCCCCCTCTGCTAATCCTCAGAGTAACCGCTCAGACGCGCCGGGCGCGAGACCCTTTTCAGGCGCGCAGGGTGACCGCTCGGGCACGCCTCGCGCTCAGTTCAGCAAATCCTTGTCGCTGCTGCCGGCCGCCTCGGCGCCGCGGCGAGCGCGCACGCGCCTCAAGTAATCCTTTAACTCTTCCTGCGCCTTCCGGACGTCGCCCTCGTACTTCACGATCGTGTCGAGCGTCTCGTTCACCAGGTCCTGGTCGAGGCTCTGGACGTTGAGCAGCGTCAGCGCCTTGACCCAATCCAGCGTCTCGCTGATGCCTGGCATCTTCTTGAGGTCGAGCTTGCGCAGGGACTGCACGACGGTGACGACTTCCTCGCCGAGCTTCTGCGCCGCCTCGGGCACCTTGAGGCGGACGATCGCGATTTCCTGCGCGCGATCGGGAAAGTCGATGTACAAGTGGAGGCATCGGCGCTTGAGCGCATCCGACATCTCGCGCGCGTTGTTGGACGTGAGAATCACCAGCGGGATGTGCTTGGCGTGGAGCGTTCCGAGCTCGGGCACGGTCACCTGGAAGTCCGAGAGCAGCTCGAGCAGGAACGCCTCGAACTCCGCATCCGCCTTGTCGATCTCGTCGATCAGCAGGACGGTGGTCTGGTCGCTGGTGATGGCCTTGAGGAGCGGGCGCGGCAGCACGAAGCGCTCCGAGAAGAAGACCTCATCCTCGTGCGCGATTCGGTCAACCGCCTGCTTAAGCCCCTTCGCATCGACCAGCACCTCGCTGATCTTGTCCTTCAGTATCTGCGTGTACAGGAGCTGCTTGGCGTACTCCCACTCGTAGAGCGCCTTGGCCTCATCGAGCCCCTCGTAGCACTGGAGGCGGATCAAGTCGTGGCCGAGCGCGAGCGCGAGCACCTTGGCCAGGTCGGTCTTGCCGACGCCGGCGGGACCCTCAACCAGGACCGGCTTCTGGAGCGAGCATGCCAGGTAGATGACCGTGGCGATTCGCCGGCTTGCGATGTACTTGTGCTTGGCGAACCGCTCGATTACGTCGTCGATCGATGAAAACATCCATCCTCCTCGCCGGACGCGGCGTGCGCCCGCCGTCAGGCAGGTAATCGAATTTCAATATCACGGGCGCCCGCACCGAGGAAACCGGCATCTGGCCGTGGCGCGCGGTCGAGTCAAAATGACGCGCTACTTCTTTCTGAGGGTGGCGATCCAATCCGGGTTGTCCGTGTACTTCCGAATAGATCGGCGAAGGCCGCGGAATTTGATTACCAGCCCAACAATCAGGATAGCCGCGCACGCGGAGAACCAGAGCACAGGCAAAGGGACAGTACCCCCTCTCGCGTAGCGTGAGCTAGCGTAAAGCAACGCGAGGATACCCAACTGCAGAAGGACGCCTCCCAGAATACTCACCCGGTTGCTCCCCCCTCGATAAGCTCGATCACCGACTATCGCTTCTTTGTCACTGCAGCGCGCACCATCGGGTTGTAACGTCTCATGCCAGCTTAATCTCCTCTTTCGCGTAGCGGTCGGTCAGCCGCTTTATCAACTGATGCCTGGCCTTCTCGATATCCGCGCTGCGCGAAACCCGCAGCAACACCGCCATCCCTACGGCGCCTGCGCTTACGCTCCGGAAGTACACCGAGGGTGCGTGTCCGCTGTCGCCGCTGTTCGCCGCCTTCATGACGTCGCACGCGACCTCGGTAGTAATGCGTTCGACTTTATCGAGATCGCTGCCTGCCGCGACGGTTAGATCGATTTCGACACTGAGCGCTCCTTCCGGCGTCCGCAGGTTTGTGACGATCGCATCGACCAACTGCGAGTTCGGGACCACCACCACGCTGTCGTTCATCATGCGGAATCTGCTGCTGCGCCATCCAAGCTGGCTCAGCCATCCCTCCTCTCCGCTTGCGAGCTTCACGTAATCGCCCACTTTGATCGATTTATCGATGATGACAAAGAACCCTGAGAGCGCATTTTTCAGCGTGTCTTGCAGCGCAAGCGCGATGGCCAAGGAGCCGATCCCCAAGGTAGCCAGTATCGGGCCCACCTCCACCCCTACACTTTGCAAGAACATCAGGACGCCGAGGCCGAAAACGATGGCCCGAATGAACCCAGTGATCAGCCCATAGCTGTCGCCGAGCATGGGAAACCGGACCGCCTCGCTGCGCATCCAGAAAGTCAGCAGGCCATCGAAAAAAACCACCAACGCCAGGATGACGCCGCCGGTCAGGACCGCGCTCACGATGTGGCGCCAGTGATCAGGTATCGGCTCCAGCCCGACCGCCACTGCAAGGGAAGCGACTAACAACGCGACGGTTAGTGCAGGTGCGAGCGCACCCACGAGCGCATCGATCCACGCCCGTCGCGCGCCCATCGTGCGCCTCATGGCACTCAGAACGATGCTCCGCGCCGCCATCAGGATGAGAACCGATACGATGAAAACCGCCGGGCCCAGCAGCCATACCCACGCTGCGGTGAGGCGCAATTGTAATTTCTCCAATGGATTTAGCCTCAGGGGCGTCGAGATGTTTCGGGAAGGATATCGGCCTCGCCGAGAACTGCTATGCGAGTTCGAGCTTCATGGCACTAGTAGGTCACCGAGGGCAAGTAGGCGCCGGCGGGTTCGTTGTACAGCCCTATCGTCATGAGCGTCATCTGGTGGATAAGCCGTAACCCGTTCTTGAGGCACCAGCGGAAGAGTTCGCCGTTGCGAGTCGGAAGCAGAAAGGCGCCGGCGCCGAACTCGGGAGCGGCGCCGATCAGCGCCTTCAGCTCCTCGTTTGTCTCGCCCACCGCGTGCGCGAAAAACGCGATATCGGTGGCATAGCCGGTGATGCGCCCCAGGTGCTCGACCACCTTCGCAGTTCCCTGCGTGATTCCGTCCTTCAGTTCGCCGCCGCGATGATGCCCGTGCACTCGAATGCAGAGCTGATTGCAGGAATCGAGGTCGCCCTCGGTAGCCGGGCGCACTTCATAACCGGCGAGTTTCATTCGAGGCGGAGTGCCACCCATCTTGGAGAGCGCCTCGCGCGAATCGAATCCCAACTTGGTATACAGGCACAGCGACCGATTGTGGTAGGCGGATTGAACCAGGCGGACTCCTGCAAAGCCGCGCCTGGCGGAGCGATCCATCACCGCCTGCATGAGCTGGCGCCCGATGGTCTGATTCTGCACCGTGGGATCGACCGAGATTGGACCGATCCCTGAAATCGGATTGCGCTCGTCAAGAAAGTTGCTGCCCACGACCTTACCGTCGAGTTCGGCCACCACGCAGTAGAAGCCCGGGTTCGACAGCAGCATCGTCACCGCTGTGGTGGCTATATCCACTGACGGGAAGTCCCACGGAAAATTATGCTGGCTCGAGATCGATTTGAACGCCTCGAAATCGATCAGCCCGCATGCCGCCGCATCCTCGCGTGTGCCCGGCCGTAGTTTCACGTTCATGTGCGATTCCTCCCGTGAAGACGGTCGTCGAAACCCACAGCCTGCCCCTCGTGACGATACAGATGAAGCCGACAGGCAGCTTCATTCAAACGGCCAGAATCGCGACGGCGCGCGAGCGGGGCGCGGGTCAGCCGATCAGCTCGAGGCCGCGCTCGAACATGCGCGGCGCGGAAAGCGCGACCTCTTCCCAATGCGGGTCGTGGCGCTTGCCGCGCCGATGCAGCATCAGATTGAAGCAGGTGATCACGCCGAACCGATAGCTCGCGAACGCGCGGAACCACCGGACTTCATCCATCGAAACCGGGAACCTCGCGCTCTCCGAGTATGCCGCAACGATCTCGTCGGGGCTGAGCGGCGACATCTGTCTCGTCGCCTGCGTGCTCCACGCCAGCGGGTCGGAGAAGAAGCAGAACCATCCGAGATCGAGCAGCGTTGGCCCCAGCAGCGCGATTTCCCAGTCGATCAGCGCGACCACGCCGTTTCGATCGAAAAGGATGTTGGTGAACTGGAAGTCGCCGTGCACGCATCCGATGCGCGGCTTCTCCGGGAGCGTCGAGCGCAGACGCTCGCGCAACTCCGGCCCGCGCGCCACGGCGACCGGGTCCAACGTCGGGCGGTCGAAAAGATAATCGAGCCGCTTCATCTCGTCAGCAAGCGGGGTGGGCTCGCTGCCCCACGCATCCTGGCGCGTCTTCCAGTCGATGCGATGCAGCGCCGCGAGCGTCGGCACCGCGGTGAGCGCGAGGCGGCGGGTCTCGTCGCGCGAAAGCCCCTGCGCCTCGGCCAGCTTGAAGCCATCGACGAAGCCGTCCACGAAATACGGGCGGCCGAAGAATTCGGCCTCATCGCCGTACCAGATGATCGGCGGCACCGGGACCTCGGTCCCGGCAAGCGACTCCATGATCTTCGCTTGCCGCACGACGTCGGCGGGACCCGAGATCCGGACGCCCTCGGGCGCCACGCGGAGCACGAGCTTTCCGGATGGGCCGCCCGCCGTCGTGCGCTTAAGGATGAAGCTGTAGCCGAAGCCCGCGTGGCCGGGAAGCGGCGCGATATCGAGGACGCTCGCACGCGCATCGCCGGTCTTCGCGCGGACCAGCGCGGTCAGTTGCGAGGTTATCTCCTCGATCGATGCAGCCATCGCGGATGCTTACATCGCGCCGCTTAAGCCGTACGGGTCCCGGCGCTTGCGATCAGTTGCCGAAGTCCCAGCCCTCCCCGGCGTGATACTGCGTCAGCACGTTCTTCGCGATCAGTATCTTGTGGACCTCGTCGGGGCCATCGGCAAGCCGCAGCGTCCGCGCGCCTTGGAACATCGAGGCGAGCGGCAGGTCGCCGGAGACGCCGGCCGCACCCCAAACCTGGATCGCGCGGTCCACCACGCGCTCGTACGCCTGCGGGACGAAGATCTTGATCGCCGAGATGTCCGTGCGCGGGTCGCGGCCGCTGTCCACGCGCTCGGCGCAGTGGATGGTCATCAGGCGCGATGCCTGGATGTCCATGTATGAGTCGGCGATAAAGCCCTGGATGAACTGTTTGGTTTCGAGCTTGCCGCCGTGCACCTCGCGCATCGTGGCGCGCTCGACCATCAGGTCGAATGCCCGCCACATCTGCCCGACCGAGTTCATGCAGTGATAGATGCGCCCTGCCCCGAGGCGGTCCTGCGCGGCCTGATGGCCCGAGCCCGCCTGGCCGAGCTGGTTGCTGAGCGGCACGCGAACGTCGTCATAGACGATCTCGCAGTGGTCACTGGTGCGGCCCCAGACCTCGATGCCGCGGACAATCTTCACGCCCGGAGTGTTCTTGGGCACGATGATCTGCGTCATGCGGCCGTTGTCGCGTCCGCTCCCCTCAGTGCGGCACATCACGATGAGGAAGTCGGCGCGAAAGCCGTTCGAGGTGAACCATTTGTGCCCGTTGATCACCCACTGGTCGCCCTCGCGGCGCGCCGAGGTCTTGATCGAGCGCGGGTCCGAGCCGGCCGAGTCGGGCTCGGTCATCGAGAAGCCCGATTCCATCTTGCCCTCGGTGAGCGGCACCAGCCATTTGCGCTTCTGCTCCTCAGTGCCGTACTTGAGCAGGATCTGCTGATTGCCCGAGTTGGGCGCGACCACGCCGAAGAGCGCCGCGGCTCCCATGCTGTAGGCCAGCACTTCGTTCATGTAGGCATGTTCGAGGAAGCCCAGGCCCGCGCCGCCGTACTCGGGCGGGAGATGAGGCGCCCACAAGCCGGCCTGCTTCACTTTCTCCCTGATCGACTCGCGCAGCTCGCGGGAGGCGCGCACCTCGTCCGGCGATGCGCCATCTCGCCACGCCCACAACTTGCGCTCGTTGGGCAGGATCTCTCGGTTGACGATCTGCGCCGTGAGCTCGCGGATTTGGTTGATCCGCGCGTCCAGCGTCGGGATGGGTTTAACATTCATCTGCATGGTGGTCTCCTCTGAGGGCCTGAACTTAGCGCGCGCGCCGCGCGCCGGGCGAACTAGCGATTCGAAGAGCCCGGCCACCAGCAGGCCGTGGCCGGTATCGAACGACGTGGGGTGCTGCTCGCCGGCAAGGCGCTTATGCCGCGACTTCCATAATTAAATCCCCGCCCATACTCCCACCGAAATCGAGCGGTTTGCAAACCGGCGCCGAGGCCCGGTTTTCCCGCGATGCGGCTGCGTTCCCGCGGCGCCTTCCGCTCAGATGTGCGACGCTTTGAAGACCGGCGCCCCGGTCAGCGTTGATCAGCTCTCCGCCGCGCGGCGGGCTCGACGCTGCCTGCCAGCGTCACCGAAACGCTCTGACACTTCGGATTGGTGGAGATGTCGAGTTGGGCGTTCAAGGCCGCGCCCGCTTCGCTCTTGCCGCCTTTCATCCGGAGTTCATAGCTGCAGCTTTGACCTTGGCTCACCTTGGTTTCCAGACAAGTGCCGCCGATCACTTTGAAGTCCTTTCCATCCTTAGTGGCGTCCTGGTTCGCAATTTTGTACTTCAGCTTGAAACTCCCCTCGGTACCAACTGGCTCGTTGTTAGTAACACTCATTGTCGCAGTCGCCGCCGCACCGGGACTGACGGTTCCAAATGGCAGCGTGCCAGCGGGATCCGTTGTAAGGTAGATATTCATCCGGCAATTCGGGGTCGGCCTCCCGCTCGGGGTCGCCGTCGGAGTCGCGGTTCGCGTCGATGTCGAAGTTGCGGTAGCCGTTGACGTTGCAGTAGCTGACCTGCTTGGTGTCGCTGTCGGCGTCGGCGAAGGCGTCGATGTTATGGTCGGGGTCGACGTCGCGGTAGCCGTGGCCGTCTGAGTCGATGTTGCGGTAGCCGTCGAGGTTGGTGTTGCTGTCGCGGCCGCTGTGGCGGTCGCTGTCGGCGTGGACGATGGGGCGTTGGTTGCTGTGGGCGTCGGCGATGCACTCAACTGCCCGAATGCCACCTCAAACGCAATTGGATACCCGTTGCACGCAAGTCCGCCGGTGTGATCGTCGTAGGTCCACGCATATTGATGCGGGCACGCATTGGAGAATATCTCGTAATACGGCGTGCTTCCCGCATTGGTGCCGTCGCCCGAGGCCCACAGGGCCGCCGCTTCCCACTCCGGATTAAGTGGCGATCCGGTGCCTTCAAAGAAACCGGAACTTTCGTCATACCCGCCAAGGCCAACTGTTACTGCCGGCGAGCTTATCGGGCTGGGCCCCAGCGGCAGACATGCAACGCCCGAGCTTACGCCCCTGGCCGCGACGCACGTATAGACGGGACTGCTCGGGTAGCCACCACAGTGATCGCCAATCTGGGAGGTGTTCGTGCAATTCGTCTCCGGGACCACCGTCGGCAGCCCGCCGCCGGAGGCAGGCGTCGCGCAGATGCCGACGTAAGGCGGCAACCCCGTGACGCCGTTGTTGCTTCCTATGAGGCAAACCTCGCCAGGCGCGCAATCGATATCGCCCCAGCAAGTCGGCGTTCCCTGGTTGCCGGAGAACATCGTCACGCCAACGTAACTGCTGGACACGGCTCCACTGTCATTCGCCGCGTCGTACATATCCTCATACCATGAGCCGTCCGCGCTGAAGCCGACGCTATGGACGCTGCCACTTGGAATCGCTGTCGTGCATTCAAGACCGGTCACGCCCGGCGCGCTGACCGGCGATGGATAGCTGGCGCCGCATAGCTTGCCTGGGCCAGCGCAGCCGATTACGCAGGTAAACCCTCCGCTGCACGACGAAGGATCGGCTCCCGCCGGGCAAGCTTCGCATTTGCCTGTCGCGCATGCTCCACCACCGCATGTGCCGGTGCCAGTCGGCGGTTCGATGACCTGCAGCAAGCTCGGACACACACTGTTGAGGTCGGTGTTGCAGGCGGTCGAGGCGCAGACAGGACCGCCACCGCTGCCGGGATTCGTTACTGTAACGGAGATCGCGTTGTTGTATCCCGCCAGATTGGTAACGTCGTACGTCGCGGCGCCCCCGCCGCCGTCAGCCCCGGACGCATCGGTTATTTCGAATTGCGAGGCGGGAGTTTCCGGACCAAAATTTGCCGGCAGCGGAGTTGCGAAAGGAGTTGGCGTCGCGCCGCCGCTGGGCGCAGCCGAGGGCAGGATCGTGTTCTGCCATGAGCCCTGGCACTGGTAGAGTCCGCTGCCGCAATCCCCTGTCCTGCACACTCCGCCCGCGAAACCGCAGAACGAACCGGGCGCGTAGTACCCCGCAGCGCTGCCCGCGGCGGCAACGCAAACCGAGTTCGGCAGCGGATTCGCCGCCAGGCCGCAGGCGCCGGTCGTCCCGGTCCCGCTGCTGCAATCGATTACACATTTGCCGCCGTAGCAGATGTGATTATTCAACGTCATGCTGCCGGTAGGCGTGCAGAGGTTACCCGTCGTGCAGCAATCGCTCTGCGATGTACAATCAACGAAATCGTGGTCCGGATCCTGGCCGAAGGTGCCGCTGAAGTTGCATTCCGTGCGCGCCCAGAACGTCCCTGACGTCCAGTCACCCGGCACGCAGAAAGAGAACGAACTGCCGGCGTCGAGCTGCCAGTTGTCTTCCGGCGGCGAAAGAATCTGACCGACGCTGACACTCTCGCCGATCCAGATCGGAAACGAATTCTGGTTGCTAATCGTGACGCTGGCCGTGCCGCAGGTTGGCGACGCAAGCGGCGTCGCCTCTGTATTCTGCGCCGTCGCCGGAGCGTTAAGCGAAATCACCGCGCAGGGCAGAATCGCAATCAATGCTGCAAATACTATTAACTTGTACTTCCAACTGATTTCTCGCATCTGCCCCCCTCGCATTCGTTCGGCAGTTGAGAGTTCCCCTCCCACCGCACACGACTTAGCTTGACATCAGTATTGGTAGGAATCTACGACAGGCGATTATCAAGTGAAGGGCCAGGCTTGGTTATTTTTCTACGAATCGCCGGGAGAGAATGCATCTGCGTCGACGCTTAATACTGACTATTACGCTTGTAATAGGCAAACACATTCAGCATTAGCCAATAGTAGCTTGCGTGTTTAAGCAGCCAGCCGCCGCTAAGCGGCTGCGATCTCGGAGCACCCTCAGATGTGGAGTTCCTCGAAGACCAGCGCATCGCGGTCGAAACGCGAGCGCGCCAGCGCGCTCGCATCGAACCGGTCGTATCGCCCCTTCACGATGAGATCCGCAA
>Ga0187771_10001192_pt1 | contig 17178 bp, 21 predicted proteins | sample 0116_SJ02_MP15_1_FD_133139 | JGI IMG/M metagenome (GOLD analysis project Ga0187771, IMG submission 133139) | Tropical peat soil microbial communities from peatlands in Department of Meta, Colombia - 0116_SJ02_MP15_10_MG | ecosystem: Environmental > Terrestrial > Soil > Wetlands > Peat | place...
GACCCCGCCGTGCTTTCGATCAAGTGTATCGTGAACTCGCGCTTGTAACCATCGCTCAGCTTGACGGCAATCGCATCTTCCTCGGTGCTCGAGATTTCCACGCTGTCTTTGGAGTCCGATCTTCCGATGAGCTTTACCAAGTCCTCCACCCGCACACTGAACTTGAACGGTTTGTCGCACTCGAACGAAGCAAAACTCGAGTTCGGCATGGCCAAGTCTACGAGCGCCACATGAGACGGGTCCATCGCCCTGAAAGTCAGACCCCCGCTGTTTGCTTCGAACGTCGCTTCCTCGACGAGTGTCTTGACGGCCGCGGCTATCGCTTTCCACTCGGACGAACTTGCAGTTTTGGCCAGAAACAATTGAAGCAGCCCTCAGGCCGCCTTTTCGAGGTCAGATAATAAGCCTTGGCCGTGAAGAAGCGGGTTCGAGTGGCCGCCCCTGAAACTGCCGGCCTTACCACCAGGCGCCCATGCCGCGCTTGAGCTCCCCCATCATTCCGGGAGGGGGCTCGAACTTCAACGTGTAGATCTTGCCGCTCGGATTCGGAGCTATCTGGGTAATGGCGGAATGGATATTCGCTAGAAACCTCATCACAGCGTCAGGGTCACTCCGCCATCTTCGTTCGATGAGCCTGACCTCGCTTCTTCTGTGAAACGAAGGCGGGATGTCGAGCATCGAATTGAGCATGAACCGCGCCCTGACCTCATCGTTGCTCATGATGCCGACCGTGAAACTCTGCGGGCTCTCAACGTCCGACTTCTGATTGGCGTTAATCATTATGTGTCCGTACAACAGAACCCCGACCTCCGGATCGAATTTACGGATCATCACATAGCAAGTAGGCTGGCTGTCGCCCCCATCTTCTTTGGGAAAGAACCAGACACGGAATCTGTCGGAAAGCGCGTTCCACTCGCCTCTTGCTAGGTGGCCGAGGTCGATATCCAGCGGGGAGAAGGGGACTCCGACCACAAGCGAGTAGACCCTGGCTCCCTTCATAGAGAGATAGGCGTCTAGCGGAACTCTCAAGCCGCACAATAGTCGCTGGTCCTTCTTAACGACCAAGGAGTGGCGGATGCCTTATCTGCACGCTGCATAGGAACCGTGCGAAAATGAACGACGGCACAAAGGCGTGGCTGAGAAACGCCTATCGGGAGTATTATTTCAACCGCGGTACCGACAAAATAGAGATACCTGACGACCTCGAAGCTAGGGAGTTCGGCTATATCTCATTCGGTGGAGGCATGATCAGGCACCTCTCCTTCAGAACCAAGGGCGAAGCACTGGCCGAGATTCTGAAGCAGTCTCCCTCGTCAGTCTATTGCTCGAACGCTCGATATGAATATCCCGCCAGACCGATTGAGGAGAAGGGGTGGCTGGGCGCCGAGCTAATCTTTGACATAGATGCAACCGACATCCCAACCCCTTGCAAGAGGGGGCACGACCTCTGGTACTGCGAGAAATGCCACGCGTCGGGAAAGCTCCCCCGTCCTGAGAAGTGCACGAAATGCGGAGGCCCCTTGGCCGAGTTTCATGGGAAATGCGAGACGTGCCTGGACGCTGCCAGAGACCATGCCATCCGAGTCATCGGCTTCCTCGTGAATGACTTCGGGGTCGAACGCAGACTAATCCGGCTCTATTTCTCCGGCAACAGAGGCTACCACCTGCACGTTTTCGACAAGAGGTTCGACCCACTCGACCAGGCGGCCAGAGGGGAAATCGCCGAGTACATGCGAGGGTCGGGTCTTCCTCCGAACCAGACGCTGGCGTCATCCCTCAGGCGCAGGCCCCCGACTGGGCCCCAGGGGGCGGGGTGGACGAGGAGAATCACTGGGTATGTGGACGAACGAAGACAGGACTACGCCGGCACCCTTCAGAAGCTCGTGTCCGAGGCCATATCATCACAGCGTGCGATGGTGGATTCCTCAGTAACGACCGACATCCACCGCGTTTTCAGGCTGTCAGGAACCCTTCACGGAGACACGGGGATGCTGAAGAAGAGGATAGAATCTGCAGAGAGCTTCGACCCGCAGGAGGACCCGGTAGTACTAAGCGACAGGCCGGTCAGGGTCAAGGTGGAGTTTTATCCCAGGTTCAGGATGAGGCACAAGGACTTCGGCCCTTTCTCCAAGCCAGAGACAGTTGAGCTGCCCTCCTACGCGGCAGTCTCGATATTAACCCGGGGCCTCGGGGAGGTCGAAGTGTAAATGGCTGAAACCACCCTCGAATACTTGAAGAGGAGGCTCGATTCTGAGTCGGCATCTGATTCGCTCCTCCCGCTCCCCAGCGACTTCTATTCCCGCCTCTCAGCCTACAGCCAGAAGCTGAAGAGGTCGGCGAGCTCAGGCGCCTCAGAAGTGTCCATCCACCTCATCGCCGCCCAATCGAGAATGATTGAGTCAATGGTGAGGCAGCTACTTCGGCTCAGGACAAGGAAGGCCACGCAGCAGAACGCCCTCTTGCAGCTCCTTCCAGAGGAAAGGTACGTCTGCTCGGCAGAACAGAAATTCCAGAGACGTTTCCAAACTCTCGTCGACGCCGTTGCCTCAGGTCAGCCCTCTTTCGTCGAGTTCGCCCATCTCAGCGAGTCTCAGCGAAGCATCACCGTAAGGTTCGTCAAGCACGTCAACGAACTCGTGGGGCTGGACATGAGGCGATACGGGCCCTACGAAGCGGACGACGTCGCCTCAATCCCTGCCGCAAGCGCTGACATCCTGATTGCGGGGGGCGAAGCGGTGGAACTCTACACCAGAGACGATGTCTGAATCATCAAACTAACATTTAGTGACCACTTCAAGTGCACTGGCTATTTATTCGAACCAGACGCCGTCCTGTCTGTCGAAAATGCGAAAGATAATCGATGTCAAGGGCCTGACAAAGACATTCCAGCCGTCGGCAAGAGTGGTCGATGGCGTTTCCTTCGCGGTCGAGGAAGGGGAGATTTTCAGTCTGCTCGGACCCAACGGGGCGGGAAAGACAACAACGATCAGGATGCTGACCACATTGACATCGATAAGTGGCGGAGAGGCGAGCGTCGTCGGCAGGAATGTGACCAAAGAACCGAGCGCCGTGAGAGAGCTCATCGGGGTCGTGCCCCAGGAAGTCACACTAGACAACGAGCTCAGGGGAGCGGAGAACCTCCTTTTGGCTGCGAAGCTGCACCACGTTCCGACCTCACTGGCACACAAACGGGCCGAGGAGCTTCTACGTCTCGTCGAGCTCGGTGAATCGGGAAGCAACCGGGTGAGCACCTACTCCGGAGGGATGAAGAGGCGCCTTCAGCTGGTGACTGCCCTTATTCACGATCCCAAGGTCCTCTTTCTCGATGAGCCTACCGTCGGCCTGGACATCCAGACGAGAACGCGAATCTGGGAATACATCAAGCAGCTCAACAGGGAGCAGGGACTGACCATTTTGATGACGACTCACTATCTCGAGGAGGCAGACCAGCTCTCTGATATCGTGGCCATCATGGACCACGGGACGATTAAGGTCTCGGGTTCTCCAGCCGACCTTAAAGAAAGTCTGCACGGAGATGTCCTCACCGTGTCAGTCAACGACGGGGGCGAAGACCTCACGGCGTTTCTGAGGTCTGTCCCAAACGTCACCGAGGTCACCCGGACCGAGGATTCCTACAGGCTAAAGCTTCCGAGGGTCGAGTCAGCTCTGCCAGCCATAATCATGAGCATAGCTTCCAGAAATCTGCGCATCACGGAAACATCGTTCTCAAAGCCTACCCTCGATCAGGTATTCCTCGAAGTCACCGGCAGGTCGATGCGGGACGCCCAAGAGGGAAACGGCAATGGCCGAACGGACAGCTATGCAGCCGCCCACAGGAGTGAAACCAAATGATAAGCGAGAGCCTGGCCCTAGGGAAAAGGTCTCTTACAAAGTGGACTAGGAACCCATTTGCAGTCATAGTCACCTCACTACAGGCGCTCTTCTGGCTGGCCCTCTTCGGGAATTCGTTCAACCCCGCTAACGCCTTCCCAGCGACAGCGGCGGGGTCGCTGGGTCCTCTCCAGCAGGCCTTTGGGGGTGCTTCGACGTACATCACCTTCCTGACTCCGGGAGTGATAAGCATAGTCGCACTCACCGGCATGAGCTTCATGGGGGTGGACCTAGTCTTCGATAGGATCAACGGCTACCTTGACGTGCTGAGGGCCTTCCCCATCCCACGGGTTACAATTTACTTCGGCGGAGTCATCCAGAACGTAGCCAAAGGCATGGTCGCCGCACCAATAACATTCCTGATAGCCCTCTTGGTTCCGGACGGGCTCAAGCTCGCACAGGGGTTCGGAGTGCTGAACCTATTGGGAATCTTCGGAACAATTGCGCTGCTCACCACCGTCTTCTCGACTTTCTTCACAGGCATTGCGATATCGGTGAAAAGCACTGATAGCTTCTTTGCGGCAGTGAACTTCCTGACCTTTCCAATCATGTTCACTAGCACCGCGTTCTTCCCGCTGAGTTTCTTCCCTGGGTGGATGAAGCCAATCGCGCAGGCAAACCCTATCTCGCTGGCCAGCGACGCCATGAGACTTCTGGTGGTGAATGGGACGCTCTCGCCTGCGCAGGTTTCTGCTTTCATCAGAGACTGGGCGGGACTCTCGATCTTTGGACTCGTCTTCGCTTTGCTTGGCATAGCAATGGCAAGGAACGCTCTGAGGGCGAAGTAGAGCAATGCCAGAAACATCAGTCAAGACGGGGACGACGGCCAAACTGGGCACGGTCGAGGGAGACCTCAACGTCGGGCGCAATGCTACCATCAGGGCAGAGATTGGGAGGAAGGTCGCAGTGACCGGTCGAGCCTACTTCGATGGGTCCGTTACCATCGACTGCGATTTCGAGTGCACGTCAATGCGTGTGGAAGGGAGGGGGTTCGGTCCCGGCGGGGACGTGGTGGTAAACGGAGACCTGACGGTTCAAGAGGCTGCTGACATCGATGCATCGGCGAGGGTGAGCGGGGCAGTCCGAGCAACAATTCTGGACGTGGGAGGCCACTTGGCATCAGGACAGCTCAGTACCAAGCGCCTCAGGGTAGGAGGGCACCTCAATGCCAAGGGAAAGCTCGAGGCGGAGGAGGTCGACGTGGGCGGGCACATGACCGCCTTGGACGAAGTGACGATTACCAACCTCAGGGTGGGGGGACATGCAAAGGTGGGGGGTGGCTCCATTAGTGGAGAAATCAGGGTGCGAGGACATTTCAGCACGACCAAGAAGTTGTCTTTCGGGCGCCTTCAGGTATTCGGGAACATGATCCTCCCCGCGGGGAGCGGTGGTGACAGCCTCTCAGCGATGGGGAGGGTCGAAATCGAGGGGGACACTTCATGCAAGAAGCTGGAGATCACAGGGTCAGCGAAGGTCAGGGGAAACCTCGCCACAGAAAGGGTCGAGGTGAAGGGCACTCTAGAAGTGGCGGGCAACTTCCACAGTTCGAAGCTCCAGGTCTGGGGGGCAGCGATCGTGGGAGGCGCACTCGAATGCGAGTCCCTGGCCGTAGGCGGCAAAATCGAAGCCGAGGGCGTGAGGGCATCGGACAGGGTTGACATCGTAGGCGAGGCGATGACCCACAGGGGCTTCAAATCGAAGACCGTTGTCGTTGGCAAGGGATCGAAGGTGGTGGGCCCGGTCGTTGCGGACTTGGTTGAAGTTGGCAGCGAGGCAGACCTGGGGAGCATGTGGGGTCTCCCATGGTGGCGTGGCACCTTCGGAAGAATGACGACCGTCGAAGATGTCTATGGGAAGGAAGTCAGAATCGGGGCACAATCAAAGGCACGACGCGTCTTCGGAGAGACTGTCAAAATGGAGGAGGGGAGCATGGCCGACGAAGTGTTCTACACAAATGAAGTCAACCTACCCCAGAGGTTCTTCATCGCCAAACAACCGGTCAAGACGGCGAGGCTCCCGGAGCCGCCTTTCTGAATGACCATGGCTTCAAGGAGGACCCGGGTTGGGGCGTAGGGACTCGAAGCGGTCGAAGACCGACCTTTACGCGGAGATACTCGAAGTAATCAGCCACTACCCGGAAGGAGCACGAATCACCAAGCTCTCTTACGGTGTCGGCGTCCCAGTGGACAGGCTCAAGCTCCTCGTGGAGAGGCTCTGCAGGTTCGGCCTCGCTCGGAAATCATCCGACGAAGAGGGGATCTACTACGGAGTCACGCCGAGAGGGCTGGATTTCCTCGACACCTTCTGGAAGATGAAGGGGTTCCTCGAGGAGTTCGGCGAAGGGACTTCGCGAGGTCAGCTATAGCTTCGCCATGTGTGGTTGCATTTCGCGCATCTGTAGAACTGAGTAGGGGGTTCGTCCCCGCTCCTCGTCTGCAGGAACCACCAGAATGCCTCGTTGTGTCCGCACTTCGGGCATTCGATCTTCGTTGTTGGGAGGGAGCTGAGCTTCGCTTCCTTGTCTCCTACGACCTTGATCTGGGGAGTGTTGGCGAGCTCCTCCTCTGTCGACTGCTTGACAGTCTGAGTAGGGGGTTTGCTGCTGTAACCGCAGTTGTCGCATACGAGGGTAATCGTGACATCCTTCGCTCCCTTGACCTGCTTGAGCTTAAGGCGCGTGCCGCACTTCGGGCAGAATTTCAGGCTCAGGCGGGCCCACCGCCCAGTGCTTTCTTGACGCTGTCGAGGAGCTCTTGGGTGGTCTCCATGGCTCGCTCTACGCTGTTGGAAAACGCCTTCTCGGGCTTTATGCGCTGAGCTCTCACCTTCAGAACCAGCTTCTTAATCAAAGGATGTGGAGGGAGCACACCCGCAAAAGTGACACTCTTCTCCTCAAGGAGCTCGTGGTGGACAATCTCAGCCAGCGAGTAGTCTTCACCTGTGATTTCGACCGTCAGGCCCTTCTCATCCTCTGTGGTTGTCTGAACCTGCAATTTGCCTGACCGCCCCTCGAATTCTTCATTATAAATGTACGGAAGAGGCCGTTTCAAGTCTGACGTTTCATCTGGCGGTTAGGGCTCGATGGGGGTCGTCCCGAAGTCCCCGGCCAGCTTCCTCTCTTCCACGTTCCCACACTCGTCACACTTTGCCCGGCTGGCGCTTCCCCTCAAAAGGGGCTTGCCACAGTTGCCGCAGAGGGCGTAGACTACACCCATGTCTGGCTCGTCGATTGTCAGGTGGATTATCCCGTTGACGAGGCTGAAGACCCTGCACCTCACTATGTCACCGGTCTTGACGGGGGTCGTCCGCCGGGCGCCCCGACCGCCCCCAGACAGCCCTCTGAGTGTGAGCATCCCTGAGAAGTCCTTGTATGTCGGCTTCCCATTGAGGAAGTAAATGTGGACGTTGGCGGAGTTTGCCTGGACCGCCTCCACCTGCCCGGTCACCCAATCGTCTACCTTGATTATTTCAGACTCGCCTGCTGGCTTGATCGATATCTCCATGCTCTTCGCATCCTTGAAGACGGAGCCGACTCTCAGGGCCCTGATGAGCCCAGAGTCGTCGTACGTGTTCGGGCCCGGCAGAAACTCCTCTGACACAGCAAGCTTGTCCCCGGGCAGCACGTCCACAGCCTTCGCTTTGGTGTCCTTCATTTCTTAATCAGCCCCACCGTGAGTTCAATCCACTTCGGCCTCTCGAGGAACTCCCCCGGTTCCCTCCCCTCAATAAGCGCCACTAAAGCGTCTGCCTGAGGTATCGAAAGAACGGGTCTATCGAAAGTGAACCCGTCAACCGATATCCTCGGGCATGCCGTCTGTATGAATGCCTCAATCTCCCTGTGAGGGGCAAGACGCTCCGCTGTCACATCGCGCATCGCAAGTTGAATCACCTTCCTACCGTTCATCTCGAGCCGCTTCGTGATCCACCTGCTCCTTCCGAGCATCTTCTGTCCCTCCTTGAGCCCTGTAATGACGCCGAAAATTCGGGCGTCAAGGGCCTTGTACACGGCGAGGACCGTTCTCTTCTTCCTCTCCTCGGCCGCCTGCTTCATGTCGGTCACTTCGTTCATATAAGGGTCGAGCATGAAAGTCGGTTTCCCTGTGGCTAGGGCAAGTCCAACAGCATGAAACTCGCTCTCGCCGAGGAAGGCGAAGGCATCCACCTCCTCGCGAATCGGATAGGACGTCGAGAAGTCACAACCGAAAACCTGTCCTTCGAGCATCAGGTTGTTCCCTCTCCCTACCGACACCTTGAACCCCTTCGACTCCAGCTTCTTCTTTACCGGCTTAAGCTGTTGCAGGTGCTGGCTGAATGTGGCTAGCCCTATGCGCCTGTATGGGGCCAAGACCTTGGCTGCGGTGTCGACCACTTCCTCAAATTCCACATCGTCTATGGCATCTATGAGGTAGGTGTAGTCCCCCACCTCGGTCACTGCCGCATTGTGTCCTATGTGCAGCGCCAGGTCAGCCTGCAACTTCTCAACATCATCGTCGACCGTGTCGCATATGCCAAAGCAGCTGTCCCCCGAGAGAACGCTGGTGACGCCGTACTTCTCCTTCACCTTTTCCATGAGCTCTTTGGTCTGCCTGAGGAGGCCCCCGGGGGCGTTGACGAGCACGACTCTTGGCTTCTTCGCTTCGATAATCTCGAATACCTTGCTTTCATCTATCCTAACAGTCATTGGGTTAACCTCCGGATACCTCGGTCTTGAAGCTCGGCTTCCGTGGCCCCGTTATATACTTCTGGTGAAGGAAATGGCCCGCCATTTGAGGAGGCTCTTTGAGATTACACTGCATGAAGCTGGCTTTGCGTCCGTCTCTACGTGCTGGCTTGGGCCGGCGCCATGGCATGCTCCAGCTTGACGATTTCTACACTCGTCTTCATGGGTAGCTTCGTCGCTGCGGCCTTCATGGCTTCCTTCCCCTTCTCAAAGTTCTCCGCCTTCAAACTAAGCTCGAGGACGGTGCTTCCTATGCCCACCCGCGCGGCGAGGCCTATGGGCTTCCCGAACGCCTTCCTCATTCCCTCCTGAAGCCTGTCTGCTCCTGCGGTGGCGATCATCTTGTTCTCCCTAAGGACGAGGTGTGGATACGTCACGACCTTGAGTAGGAAATTCTCTTCGCCGACCAAAGCCACTTTCTTGCTCGCTGCTACCCTGGCTGCTTCGAGCGCGTTGTGCCTGATTTGGACCCTCCCCTCTGAGATTAGCTTGAACATGTAATCGTAGTCATCCCTATACTTGCCCGTGGTGAAACGGGCTACCTTTGGATTCGGTGCTCCTGGGGCAAACTTCTTGTTGTAAAACATGCCTTTCTGCTCTCGATAATTTTTGCCGTGGATGGATCTCTTTCCTCAAAAAGCCGGCTCTGAGCATCGCTAATTAAGCTTCATGTCCCCCAAACACGGGTGATTCGTCTGGGAATCAGGGCGAACCCACTTCGTCTCACGGAGTATTCTCTAAACCTTTATCACTTCTCTACTGCGAATCGCCGCTGTGCCCCACTGGAGCACAAGACCTCCCAAGGACGACGCCGGCTACTTCGACCTCATGTCTAGAGCAATATTCACCGCCGGCTTGAACTGGAGAATGGTGGAGAAGAAATGGCCTGACTTCAGGATTGCGTTCGACGACTTCTCCCCCGCGAAGGTCTCGAAGCTCTCGGACAGAGACGTCAAGGCCCTGATGAATAACACACGGATCATTCGTAACGAAAAGAAAATCTGGGCAACGATTGAAAATGCGCGTACCATGGCGGACCTCGAGAAGGAGCACGGGTCATTCGGGAACTACATAGACAGTTTTGGGAACAAAGAGAAACTCCTGCTCGAGGATCTTCCAAGGAGGTTCAAGTTCATGGGCCCGTCGACCGCCCGGACGTTCCTTTACATGGTTGGGTATCCGCTGACTCCTACCAAGGAAGAGAAGGCTTGGATGAAGGCACATCCTGAACACCACTAGCCTCTGAAGACTACAGCTCGAAGGTCTTCTCTCTCTTTTCCCCTATTCCTCTTTCCTCGGGGGGCTTGTACTTCCACCCCAGCAACCTACCGACGTCTTTCTCCGTCCTAGTCCTGATCAGCTTCGGAGGCTCATCGCGGGTCCAGAGTCCTCTCGAATTGATGATGAGCCCCCTGTCTCTCGCTTTGATGGTCATCCCGATGGTATGCCCCTTTGGCCCCGTGGCCCACATCTCAGTCACCCCCCAGGCATCTTCTTTCAAGCAGATGAACAAGTTGACCTGGACCCCCCTGTAGACGAAGTTCGTAATGGTATCTCCGAAGGATGTCACCTTTCCTCCAATCTCGGACACCCTTCTAGTCACCTTTTCTTTCCACGGTCCGAAGGCCTTCTCCTTCGGGATTACGGCGATATCGATGTCATGGACGACGGGCATCTTCCTCCTGACGCTTCCCGCGAGAAGATACTTTTTGTAAAGGCCCTTGGTCTTGGACAGGAAGTCCTGCGCAATCTCTCGAGCGTCTTCCAATCTGATTTCTTTCTTGAAAGACAATCCTAGGGCCTCTATGCAAGCTGGGAGTACAGGCATTCATCCGGGGTCTTGTCATGCCTTATCCTGAGAATGAACGGGGCTCTCAGCTTCTTGTCCCTCGTCACCTCCTGGAACCTCACCTCAATTACCGAGCCCTTCTTCACCTTGCGTGGGTCCACACGTTCAACCATCGATCCCACATTCCCAAGCTCCACCACCTGCCCGCTATCATCGTAAACACCAACGGACCAAGACCTAGGGATTCCAGTGCTCCTCATCTCTTTGGTCTGCACAATCCCGGTGACGAAGACGTCTAGAGTATCGAACTTCTTCAGCTTCAGCCAGGAGCCTGGCTGGCCGTAGCTCGACTGGGGGTTCTTCACCATGACCCCTTCCCGGCCGTCCACCACCGCTTCGTCTCGAAGCTCCATGATCTTCTCCGAGGTCCTCGCAAGGGTATATTCTACCTCGAGCCCGGACCCCCTTAGAATCTCGTGCAGTATCTTCTTCCTCTCTGTAAGGGGTCTGGGCCGTACGTCGCGGTTGTCGACCTGGAGGACGTCGAAAAGGAAGAGCCCCTTCGCCTCCCTTGCGACGTACTCTCCGTCCAGAATCATCCGGTTCGGGGCATGGAGGAACTCGGGGACTCTGGAGAAGACCTGAGGTGTGCTCTTCGGAGTATAGATTCCGCCGTGCTTGCTCGAAAGGACGAGCTTGTCCCCGCTCTTGAAGAGGAACACTCGGATGCCGTCATACTTCGTCTCCACAAAGCTTGGAAGTGGGTTCTTCGCCAACCATTTGCCAAGCTCGAGCTTGACCGCCTTGGAGTAGTTCTCTTGGACGTACGTCGGGAGCTCTTCGCTCAATCTATTTCGAGAGGATTACCTTCGGCTTCTTACGAGCCATGGGGACCGCAGGTAGCCTTGACGCCCCTTTCTCCTCCACCAGGGCCCAGGCGTCATCGAGCTTGAGGATTCCTTCGCTCAACCCCATGAGCAGCCAGAGGCGCCCATCCTTTCTTTCATACGGATAGATTACGCAGGTGTAGAAGTTGTACCCCCTCCCCCAGGAGAAAAACGCCACCAGAGCCATGTCCTTCTCTATGAGGTATCTCGCAAGCTGTGTGACCCTGGAGTTTGTCTCCCCCACCTTCTTGTCGGTGTCAGGAGCGAGCTGATAGACCTCCTTGAACTTGTACTCCGACACCCTTTCAATGGGGACGAAACCATCGGAATCGACTTCTATCTTCGTGGTCCTTTCGAAGGGTTCCACCTCCTCTCCCTCCTGCTTGTCAACCGTCTGGTCGAGAGGTATTTCGATCCATTTTCCTTCGAACTCTAGCTCGTACTTTAGGAAGTACCTCTTCTCTGTCCTAACTGTAATCGGGAATTCCCCCTTGTACCTAATGAATTTCTTCACTTCCTCGGGAGAGACCTCCTGAACGTCCAGCCGCTCCCCGCTGGGCCCTTCCCGGTAGCGGTAAACCCTAGGGACTTCTCTGCTCACAACCTCCTTGCCGCTCTTCTTATCCAGCTTGACAACTTTCACTGGCAGGAGATCCCCATGCGCCTTCGCTCCCCTCAAATGGTACTCAACGGCTCCAAGCCCGAGGGTCGGTATGTTCAGGCTCAGCACTCCGCGCCACGAAGCACGAGAGACAGCGGCGCTCTCAGCTTGCTTCTCCACCTCAGAGAAGATGTCCTTCTTCGGCATCCTCCCCCTTAGAGACGACCCGTGATAATTAACATTGCCTAAATCGAGAACACTTTTCCGATGGCTTGAAACGGTTCCTCCGTGAAAGTGTTCGTAGGGGCATCCGGGTTCAGCTACTCCAGCTGGGTTGGAAGGTTCTACCCGGAGGGGCTGAAGAACGATGAGTTTCTGGCCTACTATTCCAAGCACCTGGGGAGCGTGGAAATCAATAGTTCGTTCTACGCCGCTCCGAGCGCGAGCATGGTCAGGAGCTGGGCGGCCAAGACCGCCGAGGATTTCCGATTCGCGTTCAAGGCCCCCAGGCTGATTACTCACACCTTGAAACTCGGCAAAGGCGCGTCGGAAGCGAGCGCAAAGCTCTTCGCGACCATAGGGAACCTGGGCCCTCGCCTTGGTCCGGTACTGTTCCAGCTCCCACCGTTCTCGAAGCTCAACCAAGAACTTCTCCGGAGTTTCCTTACCGAGACCGGCGACCTCGGGCCAAAGGTCTTTGAGTTCAGGCATCCGTCATGGTTCACAGAATCAATCTACCGCCTACTCGACGAGCATCAAGCCGGCTTCTGCACAGCCGACACGGAGGAGCTCGAGCCTACATTCAAAGTCACTGGAGGACTGGCATACTTCCGTCTGAGGAAGGATTCCTACGACGTGACAGCCATCGACACTTGGTCTGAGAAGATTCGCAAATCCTCAGACGGAGCGAAGGAGTGCTATGTCTATCTCAGGCACGACGAAACGGGAGAGAACGCCCTGTTGGCCCAGCGGCTGTCGAAGCGTCTGCAGGACTCGTAAGCTCAGGCCTTGTTCGCCTGAGCGGGCGTGCCTAGCGGCGGGCAGACGGCTTCGTCCCCACCCCGCAGCCTCTCTCCGGGCCAAACGACCTCTAACCGGTCTTCCTAGAGGGCCGTTCTAGAATATTCTGCCCTGACGACGAGATAAATCATGGGGGTGTAGACGGCGTTGAATAGGCTCCCGAGCCCGCCAATCAGGAAGACGGCCCGCGCCAGATAGTTTGGTATCCAATCAGCCAGGAACTGTATCTGGCTCGGCAGAAGGTCGCCCAGATGCGCGAAGTCGAACGGGAAGACAACGAAGAACCATAGGCAGGCTATCCCAGTGATGGCCGCATCGATCGAGTCCAACGGCCTGGCCGGATTCCTACGACCTGTATCGAGCCGTATGAAACATACCGCTATCCCCAACGGAACCGGGAGGTAGAACAGGGACGTCTCGAGATTCCCGAAGGACGAGGTGAAGAATCCAGTCTTGTCAATCTGGCTGGAGACGAAGTAGAGTGTCACAAGGGAGATCGCGGCAATGGCGAAGACCTCCCCTGCCCGCTCCCCTGGCTTTTCATGGTCCCTGTTGTACCAGCGGCTGACACGCCTCCCGAACCAGCCTCTCTGCTCGGTCTTCACAGAGCACTGCGACGATGTTTCCGATTTAAGCAGTGAGCAGGATTCTCGGAAATGGAAATCGTTTTCATACTCATGTGCCCACCTCCTTTCGCTGGCACTTGGCGTCGATCTGGATTTGGGCAATCATCATCTTCGCCCTGACCTTCGGGGTCTTTGTGATCTGGTCGGCACCTCTCGGCGCAGGCTGGGAGCCTACGTCGCGTAGGAAAGTCAGAAAGATGCTTGAGATGAGCGGGGCTGGCCCCTCCGATGTCATCTACGATCTCGGTTCGGGTGATGGGAGAATCGTGGTGGAGGCCGCAAAGAGGTTCCACGCGAAGGCCGTCGGCGTCGAGGCCGATCCCTTCCGGGTGCTCTTCTCCGAGCTCATGATTTCCCTCCTGCACCTTGAGGGCCGGGCCAGGATTATCTGGGGGAATTTCTTCCGTGTCGACCTCAGCGAGGCGACAATTGTCACGACGTTCCTTTCGCAGGGGACGAACCGAAAGCTGGAGTCAAAGCTGATGGCCGAGCTCAAGCCGGGGACCCGCGTGGTCTCCTACGAGTGGACCTTCGACGGATGGACGCCAACAGCCAGGGATGCTGATAATCATCTCTCGCTGTACGTGATGCAGGACGCACCGGTCCGAGGCAGCCCCCAAAGGCCTTAGAAGCACAGTCGCGTCTGGCGCAGGCCGAAGATGCCATTCGTCCTACCTCAGCAGGTCCTCGATGTAGACGAGATATCACTCGTCCTTGCATTCGGCAAGCTGTCCGTCCTCGAGGCGTGCACCGTGCTCGGAAGGACGGTCACGCAGGCCGAAGCCCCAAGCGAGAGGGTCTCGGTCTTCCACGTGGATAATCTGCCGCCGAAATACGTCGCTGAACTCTCAGGGTCACACAAATGCGCCCCAGTCACGTCGGTGCTGGACTCCCCCTCTGCGGACATGACCAGCCTGACTGGATTCATGGTGCCCTACCTTGAGGACAAGTCGAACGTTTCCCTAAGCGGGTACGAAATCGGAGAGGCCGATTATGAGGACCTCGTCAGATCGATGCTCGACGGAATAAGGGAAGCGGGGCTGAAGAAGGTGAGGCTCCTGAGGCCCGAAGGGAACGAGTTACTGTCCGAACGGGTGCTGGGCAGAAATGCCCTGGACGTAATCGCTTTCCCATATCACGGCGGCTTCGCCCTGGGCCCCACCGCCTGGGTTCCAGACTCGGCCGCATTGAGACAAAGGGGCACCCGCAGACCCTCCCCACACTCCGACATTTCCCTCTCCCCTCGCCTTTCCCGCACGTTGGTGAACCTGGCGGGGCTGAAGCCGGGCCAGACTCTCCTCGACCCGTTCTGCGGCTCCGGTACCATCCTGGTGGAGGCCTATGCGAAATCCCTCCGGTGCCTCGGGGTGGACAGCAGGGCGTCACGGGTGCAGGAAGCACGGGAGAACATCCGGTGGTCGATAGGGGGCGTCACCGACAGAGGGTACGACATCAGGAAAGGGGACGCCAGGGACCTGCCACGGATGCTGAGGGGAACGAGGGTAGACGCCATCGTCACGGAGCCGCTCCTTCTTCCACAGCTGCACGCGCGGCCCAAGACATCTACTGCGGAAGCGATGATAGGGGAATCCGCGAATGTCTACAACGACGCCCTTCAATCCATGGCCGAATCAATTCATTCCGAGGGGAGAATAGTGGTGGTCGTCCCGGTGATTCAGACGATCGAGGGGGACGAGGTGACGCTGACCCTCGAGGCCAGGAAGCTGGGGTTGAGGCTCTACCAGCCTGGGCCCGTGGGATTCGAATACCCAGTGCGGCTCTCCTTCGAAAGCACCCGGTGGGTCAGGCGAGCTGTCTACGTTTTCGAGCCTCGCTCCTGAGGCTCACCCATGGCAGCGACGGCCTTCCTGAAGACTCCAGAGAGAAGGTTGAGCTGGGCGTCAGTGATTCCGGACGAGGAGGCTATCCGCTTTGCGACCTCGAACAGGTTCTGCGTCTTGTGCCTGGGGAGCCTCGAAGCCTCAGCGAGCTCGCAAAAGCTCCTGGCGAAGACCTCCCGCGCCACCCTTCCCTGGGTCCCCTTTCTCCCCGGGCTGCCCTTCGACGCGACATACAGCACGATGGCCGCTGCGTGTCCGATGTTAAGGGCCCTGTAGGCGGGTGAGGTGTCTATCGTAAGGGTGACGTCGCACGCCCTGATTTCTTCGTTCGTCAGCCCCGTGGTGTCCCTCCCGAAGACCAAGGAGGAGCTCCTGGCCGACGACAGAATCCCGTGGATCCGGTCCGGCCCCACCGACCTCCTGATCACGTTAGACCTCTTGGAGGCCCTGACAGCAGTGGTGGCGACGAGCAACTCGTTCTCCCTCCTCATCTTCTCGAAGCTAGTGACTATTGCCTCGTCGAGCACCCTGGCGGCATGTGAAGCGTAGACGGCGGCCACAGACAGGTCGACCTTGGGTTCGACCAGGTAGAGCTTCTCGACCCCGAAGTTCTGCACAAGTCTTGCGACATGACCCACGTTGACCGGCCCCCTGGGCTCGACCAGCGTCACAGAGACCCCCTGTGGAAGCACGGGTGTCCTCCACGTCATGATGATAAAGCCGTCACCGTGATTTCTGAACACAGAGAAGGTGGACTTCGTCCGGGCGGAGAGAATTGACCCTCCTCCTGCCGAAGCTCCCTGCCCCCTTCATCCGGAGCTCCGCAAGGGCGGAGTCGACCCGCCTCCTTCTAAGAGAGAAAAGCCGGATTATGTTCATCACCTCGGCCTTCTCAATCCTGCGTATGGAGGTGAAAGACGCTATCACCGAGTCCACCCTCGGCTGCGGATCGAAGGCGGCCCTGGGCACTGTTCCGAGCACCCTAACATCGAAACAGATTTGCGACAGCGCGGAGACCCCCCTGTAGTCTCTGCTCCCCGGCGGCGCCATGATTTTCCTGACGAAATCCCCCTGTAGCACAACCACCGCCCTCCTGAATCCCATCCCACTCAGCCATTTCACGAATGCTGCGGACTCGGAGTAAGGGAGAGAGGAGACGAGGACGTCGAAACCGGGGCGCTCCTCGAAGGCGTCCACGAGCACGACCCGTGCGCCCGTTCCCCGAATTAGATTGGATGTCTCGTCGAAGTTGTCCCTGTCGACCTCGTACCCTAGGTACGAAGCGCCGAGGCCTGCCAGCTCTTTCGTGAGCGCTCCCCTCCCCGTGCCTATCTCCAGCACCCTGTCTGCGGGTCCGATGCCGGCCAGGGACACAACCCTGTGTATTACCTCCGGGTCAACCAGATAGTGTTGCCCGAGTCTACGTCTCATCATTCACTTCTTGACGAATATGCTGACTCTGGAGTCCCCGGCGAGCTCTTCGACGATCCGCTTCGCAATCATTTTCGCAGGTTCCCTCAGCCCCACCCTCTTCTGGACGTCGTCGAAGCTTGTGAACGGCTGTTTCTCCCTCATGTCCACGATTTCCTTCATGAAGGTCTTCCCAATGCCGGGGATGAGCTCGAGCCCGTGAAGCCTAGGCGTCAGGGGCTGCAGGTCGTTGAAGTAGGCCACGTACTTTGTTTCATTCTCTTTCACCAGGTTCTCGACCACCGTCGGCAACAAGGACTTGGCCTCCGGGGACAGCTCCTCGTAGGTCAACTTCCCGAGGACGCTCACTATCTTCTCCCTCCCCTCCTTGCC
>Ga0187771_10001193_pt1 | contig 17171 bp, 13 predicted proteins | sample 0116_SJ02_MP15_1_FD_133139 | JGI IMG/M metagenome (GOLD analysis project Ga0187771, IMG submission 133139) | Tropical peat soil microbial communities from peatlands in Department of Meta, Colombia - 0116_SJ02_MP15_10_MG | ecosystem: Environmental > Terrestrial > Soil > Wetlands > Peat | place...
AGGACTATAACGGACCAGACAAGTCGGATGTCGGAAAACAGAGAAAAACATCCCACGGGCCGTAAGATCGTATCAACTTTCTTTTGACGCTTGCTATAGCACCGGCGCACATGGAGAATAAAAATGGCCGATTCCCAATCGCGCGGCAAGTCCTATGATGATATATTGGAGGAAGCCCTCAAAGCCAGAGAGCAATTTCTAAAAGAACATCCTCATCTTTTGCTTTTTCAGAACGAGATAGATCGTATCCTGGAAAAGACGGTGGGATTTGAAAGGCGGATGTCAGTTATTGCATTCATGATTGAGAAAAAACTTTACGAACTAAGAGACTCTATTGCCGTCCTTGGCTCCTATACTGTCAAAGTACGGGGGTTTCTTAACAAAGCCCAAGTTGAAAATGTCAAAGTCCCCGATTATTCCACAAGTTCTAATGGTTCTTTGAACTAAGGTTCGGCCGGAGAAAATACAACCAGTATGGACTCGCCGCCTGTATGATTCCAACTCCCGGAACATCATCAGGCGGCGAGTCCATACTGATTGACCGGCTGGGGGCGACGCCCACAATCCCTTGAGGCAAGGCGACACCAGGCGTCCGCGGCGAGTGTTGAATCGTCTTCGAGCGCGTGCAGGGCCGCCGGTGCAGCCGTGACGGCAGCATTAACGATATGGAAAACTTTTGGAGCCTAAGGGGAAAATCCGTTCATCGTTAAAATGTTTTATTCCCCTCCAATTGCCTGAAAGCATTTCGCAAAGCGATTCAGCCAGCAGGTCTGCAAAAGCCGGTTCATTTATGTGCATGTCCGCAAGCACGATTTGGATGTTTGGCTCATAATCATCGACATCTTTCAGCAGCCCGTCGATGAATCCCCTCACGCGAAACGACCACTGGGGCTTTTCCGGATCACCTATCCAGAGCGGTCCGGGCCCGGGTCCAGCCCATCCCAGGCTCAAATTCGGCCCCGCAATTTCGTATGAGCCCCAGCCACGCAGCGGAATGCAGAGCAGAGTGGGGCCTTTGGCTGCAAATATTTTCCCGGATATATGGCGTCCAATGAGAAAAGCCTCTTCAAGAGTAATTCCCGCCGTACTGATGGCGGGATGGTGAACATGAATTCTTCTGCCCGGAACCCCTGCCGCTTCTTCTTCAACAAGTCTGTTCGGAATAGTATCCCTTGGTCCGAAAACAATGAGTTCAAGCTCACCGGTGGAGACTACCTGGGGTATGCCCTTTTGACCCGCAGCGGTCAACCGGTTCGGTCCGGCGTTCAGAATGCCTCCAAAAAGGAAATCCGTTATTTCATGGGTTGTTACATCCAGCATCCCAATGATTTGCCCCTCAGAAATCAACTCTTCCATGGAACGGCCGCCGCTTCCCACCGCATGGTTGATCATCATCTCGCAATGGGCTTGATCTTCGATGAGTTTGGACGCCCTCAATACGCAGGGGGTTGTCGTGCCCATCATGGTGCATCCGACCAGAGGCTTTTCCCGGCCGGGCGGCATTGGGTCGGCCCCGGCCATGCCTACAATTCCTGCTGCCGCATAATTTAGAATCTTTCTGGTAATGGCGTTAAGACCCGCTTCGGCTATTGGATACAACATGGTTATGTCACGTGTGCCCACATAGGAACTGACATCACCCGAGGCCATAGAGGTAATCATGAGTTTGGGCATCCCGATGGGCAATGTTCGCATAATCCGTGTGGCCATGCTCGTACCCAAGCCACCCCCCAGGGCCACAAAGCCGTCGATCTCGCCCCTTTGCAATGATTCCGACACCCACTGGACGGCGCCTCGAACGATCAGTTCCGACGCTTTCGATCTTTCGAGAGAAAAGAGTTTGCTGTGAGAGGTTTGGCTTCTTTTTAACAGCTCGCCAAGGCCTATATCCGCCCAACCCACCTCTTTGCCCACGCTCAACTCCAGGACTTTAGCCTCACCCCCTGCCTTTCGAATACGGTCCACCAAAAACCGGACTTCTTCTCCTTTTGTATCCAGGATGCCCGCAACAATAATTTTGGGTTTTGCCATTGGAGTTCCTTTCGAAGAGCAATCGCCCATACAGCCGCTCACTACCGGGGGCGCTTCGACAGGGCCGTTTTCCGGGCAATCTCCGAGAGCTTACGATTTCACAGTCGAACATGCAAGTGAGATGTCAAAGAACAGGCAGCACCATATCGCCCGCGCACTCTTCCGGGTTCTCAAACATGCCGTGCCGCCCGAACATGGCGGACTTAGGCTGCTTTTCCGCGCAGCAAATTGGTGAGACGACACGCAAGGCCGGGTTTCGAGTGTGCGCGAAACGGCATCGTGGACAATCGACAACCTTGTGTCCTGGACAAGGGTGAAAGTCAGATTGCAGATTATCTCCCGGAGGTCTGTCACCCTTGACCGGAGCTTAGATATCCTATTGGCGCCAAATTTGTTCTTCCCTCAATCAGCAGAGCGCATCGTGAAGCCGGTTGACCGTTTTTGCGCTATTCCCGCCCTTGCCGCCGTCTATTTCGTGTGATATAGGTGTGCTTCCGTTAACCAGGGCCAAATCTTGCAGTCCACGGCTTTTAGCCGTTCCGGGCACCATGTCGAATCCGGTCGAAGGTGCGGAAGTGATCGATTTGCATTCTCATATACTGCCGGGTCTGGACGACGGCGCACAGGACCTGGAAGAAAGCCTGGAAATGGCTCGGATGGCTGTTCTGGACGGAATTTCGGGTATCGTGTGCACGCCGCATATGTCCCCAAGCTTTCCGGGAAACGACCGGGAGGTGATTTTGGCCGCCGTCGAAGCGCTCAGGGCCAAATTCATGGAAGAAGGGATCGGCGTTGAACTCTATCCCGGCTGCGAACTGGCAATCGATTCGGATCTTCCTGAAAAAGTCCAAGCGGGCAAGCTGCTTACCTTGAATGACCGCGGCAACATTGTGCTCATCGAGATGCCCCCCGAGATAATCCCTCCACATATGAGCAAGTTTTTCTGGATGATGCAGGTCAGAGGCTTAAGCCCCATCCTGGCGCATCCCGAGAGAAACTATCAGCTCATAAGGCACCCGTCGACTCTTTTGAAATGGGTCGAAGCAGGTGTTCTAATTCAGATAACGGGTGGCAGTCTAAAGGGGCATTACGGGGGGAGAGTTCGAGATTTTTCGCTGATGCTGCTCAAAAGGCGGATGGTGCATTTCGTAGGGACCGACTCGCACAGCCCCAACATGAGGCGGCCAGTGCTTTCGGAGGTGCGGGGAATAGTCGAATCGATTGTGGGCGTCCAGGAGGCGCGAATGATTTTCGATCAACACCCTGCCGAGGTGCTCGACGGGAAAGTTCCAGACGTGACGCCGGCTGTTTGTGCGGAGAAAAAGAAGGATTCTTTGATGCGGCGCATTTTTCCATTTTGGCAATGATTTGGGAAGCCACTGCGTTAAAAGTGAGTCTTGATAACGCCTGCGCCGACCTGTTCATACCAGGTTGCGTTCAAAACGGGCGGGGATTAACCCCATAAGCGCTTAAATAAGGATGAGGCACTACAAGGAAAAGAGACGTCATTCCGGCGAAAGCCGGAATCTTTACTGTGAAATTAATAAGTAATGCACTGGACCCCGGCTTCCGCCGGGGTGACGAAAATCCTAATCCTGCCGTCAGTAAATTCAATAACTTGCGCGCTTATTTGAGCGCTTATGGGGATTAACCGCTGCACCTCAACCCTACGTAGGGAGGGGGGAGCGCAGCGAATGCGTCGCGCGATGTATGCCCTCCCAAAATGTTTCATATTGAACCCAACTTGGCATCAAGGGGTATGCGGGATTTAGCCGCTTCCGGGGAAAGTCAGCACCTCATTGTTTATCAAGAACTCAATAATATTATCCACAATCTGTTCAGGCGTGTTTTTTTCCGTGTGTATCACGATTTCAGGCCGGATTGGCGGTTCATAGGGGTCGTCCACTCCCGTGAAGCCCTTAACTTCGCCCTTTCTGGCCTTTTTATACATGCCCTTCGGATCACGCATCTCGCAAACTTCCAAAGGGGTGTCGACATAAATTTCGACAAATTTCAGGCCGGCGGCGTTGTGAATTTGGCGGGCAAAATCTCTTTCTTTCCTGTAAGGGGAAATGAAGCTTGTCATTACAATAAGTCCAGCGTCTGCGAAAAGCTTGGCAACCTCCGCAATGCGCCTTATGTTTTCCTCCCGATCTTTGGCGCTAAAAGCCAGATCCTTATTCAACCCGTGCCGTACGTTATCACCATCGAGGACATAAGAGAGGCAACCACGCTTTGTGAGTTCGTATTCAAGCGCGAAAGCAGTTGTACTCTTGCCGGAAGAGGGCAGGCCGGTAAACCAGAGGGTGACGCTGCGCTGACGTAAAATGTTCTCGCGATCCTCTCGCTGAACCTGTGTCTGATGCCATAATATGTTGGTCGCTCTTACCGGGATGTCCATGGTCGATACCTTTCCATAATCAGGGGGCAGAAAAGAGATGTCGGCCCGCACGATGATCAAGTTGGGCGTGAAGCGCCCGAACTGCATTTTGATGTCGAATTCAGCCCTAAGACCAATTCGCGTTCAAGATCGGGCGGGGATGGACCCCTGCACCTCAACCCTACGTGGGGGAGGGGGAGCGCAGCGAATGCGTCGCGCGATGTATGCCCTCCAGGGACATCCATCTTGGGCGCAAATTGGTATAAGAAGCTTCCGGCGAACCCCCAAAGTCCTTAAGAACCGGTCAACCCCTAACATATTCGAGTCGAAAACGCAAGCGATCAGGAACGCTGCGCTGGATGATGGTTCGGAATTTGTTTGAAGAGAAGTTTACCTGGATGTATAAGATACCCGAACATCCGCCAACCAAACAGGGTCTGTAGAATGCCGATTTTTGCAGCACATGAGTCGGGTGATTGGAAAAGGGCGCGGTTGTGGAGCCTGGGGATCGCCTTAACCGCTCTGCTCACGGTCTTTACGGCCGGAATTGATGATGCAGTCGCTTTGCCGTCGAATAACGTGCCGCTTGACGACTGGTCCTATGCGGCCCTGGACAAACTGGCGGGCTTCGGCCTGATCCATTCGGACGTGCACGGGATGCGGCCTTACACGCGTCAGGAGGTCGCAAGGCTGGTAAACGAGGCGCTGGACTACAAGGAGGAACGCAAAGCCGATCTCCCTCCGCTTATCGAAGGTCTGCTGGAAAGATTCCAGAAAGAGTTCAGGGAGGAGCTTACGGTGTACGGGAGGGGAAAGGACGATGAGCCGGCCGCATTTGTTTTCAAGCCGATCGTGGAAGCAAAGGCGGACTACGTCCATTCGGACGGCCAGCCAAAGGATTTTCTCAACGTATTGTCAAAAGGGGGAGTGAGGCAATATCCGTCGGGCGCAGGCGGGATAGTCGGCTATGAGGGCACGCCTCTGCTGCCCTATAAAGAGGGGGTTGTATACGGGCAGGGAAATAACTTTTCATTTCAATTTGCATCGAGTTTTCAGCTATGGGACCTGTTGTCGGGCTGGGTGGAGCCCATAGTGATCGAGCGCGGAAACTCGACTGCGGGCAGAAGCACCGGCTCCATTCCGAGCAACGTCGGCAGCCTGGAAAACACGGAAGTCGACCTGTTCAAGGGGTATATAAAGTTTTCCCCCTTCGACTGGTTCGAAGCGGAATTTGGGCGCGACTCCATGTGGTGGGGCCAGGGGGACCACGGCACACTGATTCTGACCGACAACGCCGCCCCGCTTGACATGCTAAAAATTTCCAATTCCACGCCGTCTCTTCTGCCCTGGTACTTCAGCTACCTGGGACCCTTCAAATACGCTGTGTTCTGCGCGGTGCTCGAGGACGACCGCGACTATGCGGATACAAAGTTCGGAGGCATGCGTTTGGATTTCAAACCGATTCCCAACCTGGAAATCGGCATGTCGCACACGTTCATGTTCGGCGGCCAGGACGGCCCGTCACCCAACAGCTTTTATCAATTTGTCAAGTTAGCGGCGCTTGCGCAATACAGCACGGTCGGCGTGCACAATATGGCCGCTTTTGACTGGCGCTACCGGATGCCCTTCCTGTGGAACGCCGAATTCTATGGGGAGTGGGGGGGCAACGACGCGGGACTCAAACCCGAGATAAGAAATTTTTTGTTCCAGGATATCGGCTACATCCTCGGGTTATACTTCCCCAGGATCGACCCGCAGGGCCGGGCCGACCTGCGGATCGAGTATGCGGACAACGTCAACGAGGGGGGCGTGGGGAGCAAGCTCAACGGCATGTGGTACACACACGGCACCTATACGACGGGGGTGACTTACAACGGGCTAATCCTGGGGGACGCCATCGGGCCCGATGCGCGTGATATTTATGTGCGGGTGAGCTATTACGTGAGAAATAATCTTAAGGCGGGGGTGGATGCAGAGTATTGGCAAACAGGGGCAAATGTGGGCCCGGCTATAGAGAGTGAATACCAGACAGGGGCAGACATAACCTGGGACATAAACCCGTCGCTGAGCGCCATGGTCCGGTACGGGTGGGGGGCCATCCAAAACTTTGACCTTGTGAGGAGCGACAATCGCAGCGACAACCTGCTCATGTTAGAGCTGAGGTACAAGTTTTTTTGAGCGCAAACCAAAAGAAGTAAACCCGCTCCCCAATTATCAATGGAAAGTGCCGCCTCGCTGCCGCCGGCCTCGATCAGATCAGGAGCCACGATCGCAGTGACAACCTGGTCATGTTATGCCAAGTAGCGTTCAAGACCAATTCGCGTTCAAGATCGGGCGGGGATGAACCCCATAAGCGCTTAAATAAAGGGAAACGACCACCCTTGATAAGCCAGGCTGCCGCCGAGGACAGGAGCAAACCCCCCTTTTCTAACGGGGGATTTAGGGGGATTTTTCAAAGTATCTAAGGCCTTAGTGATTCAAAATCCCCCCTGCCCCCCTTTACGAAAGGGGGGTGAAATAGTCTCTCTCTTGCCTGTTGGCAGCTTATTTAAGCGCTTATGGGGATGAACCCCGCCCCTACTTAGTCCCGGGAGGGCTTTATGACCTGCCGGGACATCCATCTTGGGCGCAAATTGGTACAAGAACGCAATTGGCATGAGAAAGCACGTTGAGAAATCATTAGCAGGGGAGGGTTAAATGGAACTCTATGGGATCTATGGCGCAGGCGGGTTTGGGCGTGAGGTAATGCCGGTTGCACGTCAAATGCTTGAGCGTCTTCATGGAGCCGAAAATCGCGGATTTGAGCTGGTCTTCATTGACCAAACTCTCGGAAATAGAATGATCATTAATGGGCACAGGGTGATGAGCCAAGCGGATTTTCTTTCTTTTGAGGCCAGCAGTAAGTTTTTCAACATCGCTATTGCAGACTATAGTGCTCGGGAACGAATAGCGAAGGAAATGATGGATGCCGGTGTTAATCCGTTTACGATCCGGGATTTTAGTTCAGTCATATATGACAATAATTGGTTAGGAGAAGGCGCAATACTGTGTGCATTTACTACTATAACATCTAATGCCAGGATCGGGAGATTTTTTCATTCAAATATATATTCATATGTTGCACACGATTGTATCATTGGTGACTTTGTCACATTCGCGCCAAGCGTTCATTGCAACGGTCGGGTTATTGTTGAGGATTACGCATATATCGGAACCGGGGCCGTAATCAGGCAGGGGAGCGACGAGAGGCCGATTGTGATAGGGAAAGGCTCTATTGTAGGGATGGGGGCTGTTGTTACGAAGAGCGTCGAGCCGTTTACCGTAGTTTTTGGAAACCCTGCCGCCGCGGTTAGGAAATAGCGTTTGTTTGATACAGGGCTTGTCTTCGAATAACTGACACAACCCGCTCCAGATCGTGGTCCGACATGGCGGTCCCGGAAGGCAGGCAGAGCCCCCGTTTAAAAAGGTCCTCACCCACTTCACCACCCACTGTTCTAATGTTGAACGGCTTTCCCGACACGGGGTGGAGATTGCTTTTGAAGACAGGCTGGAGGTGCATTGGCTTCCAAATCGGCCTTGCTTCGATGTTTTGTGCTTCGAGAGCGATCCGCACCGCCTCCGAATCGACGCCAAATTCTTCAGGCGTTATAAGCACGACCGTCAGCCAGCGGGTCGAACGGCTGTAAGCCGGCTCGGGCATGAACTCGATGCCAGCCAGGTCGCAAAGCGAATCTTTATAGAAAGAGAAGATCTGTCTTTTTCGATTTATCCGTTCCTGAAGGACCTGAAGCTGGCCTCGCCCAATTGCCGCTACGACGTTGCTCATGCGGTAATTGAACCCGATTTGCGAATGCTCATAATGAGGCGCCGGGTCTCTGGCCTGCTGCGAGAGAAAGCGCGCCTTCCGAATGATGTCCCGATCGTTTGAGGCGAGCATTCCACCTCCCGATGTCGTAATGATCTTGTTGCCGTTGAAAGAGAAAACAGCAGCTTTGGAACCCGTCCCGGCATGGACCCAGCCGGAGTCCTCAACGCCGTCAAAGGTTGGCGCACCGTCGACGGACGGGCTGCCTGCCTGACAGTACCTGGCTCCCAGGGCTTCAGCCGCATCTGTAACCAGAGGGACGCCGTAATGCTCACAGATGCCCCGGATGCGTCCATAGTCGGCACATTGACCATACAGGTCGGTTGTTACGACGGCCTTCGGCATGCGGCCTCTCTTTTCACTCGCATGCAGCTCTTCTGCGAGCAGATCGGGGTCCATGTTCCACGACGACCGTTCCGAGTCCACAAATACCGGGATCGCTCCCTGAAAGATGATGGGCGTAACGCCGCCGATGAATGTAAGCGTGGATACGATAACTTCATCCGCGAGGCGGACGCCCAGGATGTGCAATGACAGATGCAGGGCCGCTGTCCCGCTGGATAGGGCGACACAATGGGGGAGCCCGGTGTATGCCGCGAATTCTCTTTCAAACGCATCCACCATTGGACCTAAAGGGGCGATGTAGTTGCTTTGGAAAGAGTCGTGAATAAAATCAAGCTCGCTACCGCCCATATGAGGGGGTGATAGAAAAATGCGCCCGGGCTTTGTGCTCATTTCTCGCTCGTCCCCATGAACTCAGACACCGTGGCTTCACCTGCGGCACTGATTCCCTCTCGTCTAAGCACCTTTAGGATCGTCATGGCGATGATCTTTGCATCCAACCCCAGCGACCAGTTGTCCGCATACCACAAATCCAGGGCAAATTTTTCTTCCCAGGTGACGGCATTTCTTCCATTCACCTGAGCCCAGCCCGTGATTCCCGGTTTCACGGAGTGGCGGCGCATCTGCTCCGGCGTATATCTGTCGAGATACTGCATCAGCAAAGGCCGGGGCCCCACGAGGCTCATGTCCCCGGTCACAACGTTGAAAAGCTCCGGAAGCTCGTCAAGGCTTGTGCTCCTGAGAAATCTGCCAAAACTCGTCAAACGCGCTCCATCGGGCAGCGGTTCCCCCGCGGGGTCCCGGTAATCGTTCATAGTTCGGAACTTATAGATCACAAAGGGTTTTCCCATGAGTCCGGGGCGAGATTGGCGGAAGAATATGGGCGAACCAAGGCAAATACGTATGAGGACTGCAACCGATAGAATGACGGGGCTCAGCAGCACAATGGCGGAGACGCCGAGTAAAATATCGGCAAGGCGCTTGGCGGCCGTGCGGAGTATTCTCAATGAGGGAGAGGTTTCAGCATGATATTCTGACAAATATGCTCATGCCTCCAGATCCAGGAGAATATTCTCGAGTTTGCGGGCAAGCACGGCGGTATCGAGATGCTCCCGGGCGTATTGCAAGCCGTTGTCGCCCAGACGTTTTCGCTCCGCCGGATCCATCTTGAGAAAAGCCAGGATCGCCCGGCTCATGGCTCGAGGGTCTTCAGGCGGAATGGTTACCCCCGCATTGGCATCGGCCACGGGATCGTTGGCTGACTTGCCTGCGAAGATGATGGGGCGACCGGAGCCGAGGTAATCGAATATTTTGTTCGAATTGATGCCGAACTGGTAGACGGGCGTATCTTTTACACTCGCGACGAGGAGGTCTGCGGTATTGAGCTCTTTGGGGATTTCCGCCTTAGGCACGGCTGGTCTGAGTTCGAAATCTTTTACCCCCAGATGTTGAGCGCGCGTTGAAATGGAGGCGCTCTGATTTCCCCCGCCGATAATCACAAACCTGACTCCCCGGACGCCTTCGTCCTGGAGGATTTTTGCGGCCTCCAGAATCACATCGAGGTCGTGCCCGTATTTGGATCCGCCTCCCGCATAAGCCACTACGAGCGAATCGGGCTTTCCGCCGTCAAAAGGGGCACAATCCTTGAAGCGAGCCAGCCTGACCCCGTTTGGAACCCATTCTATGCTGCTCCTGTTCACTCCGCACCTGCAGATATGCCTGTAGGCGAAAGGCAGCACGGCAATAATCCTGTCGGCCCTATGATAAAGTATACGCTCGATCATCCGGAAGATAAGGGTGATGGGACTGTTTTGCGAAAGGGCGCCTATATCGATAAGGGCCTGCGGCCAAATATCTCTTACCTCAAAGCAGAATTTGGAGTTGAGGATTCGCGACAGCAGGCACGCGGACAGGCCGGTAAACAGGGGAACGGATGGTCCGAATATTACGTCGGGAGCGGGCCTGATTGTTCTGCCGACCTGGAGTGCCCGCCAGGCGTTGGACAACATGTTAAGCCCCCGCCCCAGACCATTGTCCTCATAGGGGATCGTCTTGAGCCATATTACCCGAATACCGCCGAACCACTCCTCCCTCCATTTTTCACCTTTTTGGAGGTGTTCCCGATGGGTGAAATGGCTGTAGCTGGAGGTAAAAATCGTGATGTGATGGCCAAGTCCGGTCAGTTCAACAGCATAGTCGTAGGTTCTTGAAGCTACCCCATTAGGGGCGTCATAGGCAGATATGTACCAGATGTTCAACTTCAGGTTTCCTTTCATATCGTCGGGAATAAAGGCCAGGGGATGGGATCACGGCGACTGCGCAGGGTTTTCTAAGATCCTCCGGGCAGCCTGGCCGTCGCCGTAGAGCCTTTTTCCAAAATCGAGCCTCTTGCGCCGCATCGTCTCGAACGCCTCGACGATGGCTTCCCTGCTGCTGCCAGCGGTTATGTTATTTCCATTTTGGACTAATTCCACCCATTCGGTTTCGTCCCTTGGGGTCACACAGGGCTTTCGAGAAAAAAACGCTTCCTTTTGCAATCCACCGCTGTCCGGTGTGAATAATGAACTCATGCACCAATTCGGACTACCTTATAATTCTATACACAGCGTCATAAATAATAGCTCAATACCTCATGTCGCGTCATTTCGGCGAAAGCCTGAATCCAATGTTTTTTCAAAGAATTATTAACTGGACCCCGACTTTCGTCGGGGTGACGTAAAGCGCAGGTATTATCTTCGCTGTGTATAGTAACTGTGGCTGCTTTGATAAACTGAGGACGAGCTCCGATTACTGTAGCAACCTTCATGAAATATAAGCCTCGAATCTTCGCAGCCAAACTTCAAGCGCAAGTGGGTTGAATATGTCCTTAGACCATATGTTACCCTTGCCGTCTTTCTGACTGCAATAAATCTCATATTTTCGCAGCAAATTGCGCCTGTTTACCAGGTGCTTTTTGAAAATCATGCTTTCAGGCGAAAAATATTCCTCGACCTGTGTTCGAAAATATTTTTTCAACCACTCTGCTTCAGGATTGAGAAATCCCTGTTTGTCTTTTCGCCAGACGATGTCTGGGGGCAGAAACGGTTCCATGGCCTTGCGAAGAATGAACTTAGTCCAGCCTTTGTTGAGTTTTCTTTCCATCGCGAGCGGCACCAGGAAATCCATTATGCGATAGTCCAGAAAGGGCAGGCGGATTTCGCGCGACCAGGCCATCGACATGCGATCTTCATAATGGGTCAGGATCGGTACTGAGAATCTTTTCAGGTCTAGGGCCTGTCGTTCCTGTACCGTCATATTCGCAGACATGCCCATCGGCTGCGGCCTGAAGCCACAAAGGGCGCTCCCGAGCACAGGGGGTTCGGAAGGTTTCAATGCGGAGGGCAGGTAGCGTTTAGCCTCCCGCACCGAGAACTGGGAGATTATCGTGCCCTGGTGGAGAAATTCGGAGCACACTTTTGCGGCCTTGAAGTACTCATGGCGCGAAGCGAGGTGTTGAAGATAAAAGCCCAGGTATTTTCTGTAGCCGCAAAGGAGTTCATCGGCGCCCTGGCCGCTCAAAATGACGGTAATACCCAGCCGTTTTGCTTCTCTCATCAGCAGGAAATGCGCGACATTTGAAAAACTCCCAACCGGCTCATCGTTGTGCCAACAAGCCTGGTAGAGATAATCGATGGCCTGCTCGGGTTTAAAGTCCAGAACAACCTTGTTGGCCCTGACGCCAAGGTGTTGCTCCATGCGATCGATGAAAGGCGATTCATCATACCTGCCGTCAGCGCTTACCGCGGAGAGCAGGTTAAGTGCGTCACGGCCGACAATGCAGCGCATCGCAGCCGCAATCGATGAAGAGTCGATTCCACCGGAGAGCAAAAGCCCGACCGGCACATCGCTTCTCAGGCGCAAACGCACGGAATCGATAAACAGAGCGCGCAAATACTCGGTTGATTCTTTTTCCGAAGTCGGCCCGGCGGGCTTGGAGGGAAGATCCCAATAGTGTCTGAATTCCAGCTTGAGGGGCGGCGAAGACAGGTCGATAGCGCACCAGCTTGCGGCGGGAACTTTCAGAATCCCGTCGAAAAAGGTCTTCTCGCCCGTATCCAGCAAGGACTGATCGAGGTATTCGGCCACCGCCTGATGATTGAGGGAGAATTTTGCGGGAGACATTTCCAGCAGTGTCTTGATTTCGGAAGCAAAGTAGAACCCGCTGCCGTTGCTGTAATAGTACAGTGGTTTCTTTCCCGCGCGGTCCCTGGAAAGAACGAGCCGCCTGTTCTCCACATCCAGCCAGGCAAACGACCACATGCCGTTGAACTTCGGCAGCGCTTCTTCAGGCCCCCAGCGATGCAGGGCGGCCAGGACCACCTCCGTATCGGAATCGCTTTGGAACCCATAGCCATAAGCGGCGAGTTCTTCTCTTAATTCCCTGTAGTTATAGACTTCGCCGTTGAAGACGATGACCCCTTTGCCGTCGGGGGATTTCATGGGCTGACTGCCCGCCTCGGAAACGTCAAGGATCGAGAGCCTTTGGTGAGCCAGTCCTACAGTCAGGTTGCAGAGGCGGTATTCTATCCTGCCCCTGGAATCCGGCCCGCGATGCTTTTGGACCGCTTCAGCCTTGTGGAGTTTGTCGCCTACCTGATTCAGCGGGCTGATGATTCCAACGATTCCACACATATATGACTGCTCTTTGGAGTTATCCTAATATATTTGCATAGAGCAAAAGCAGCTTTTCAGCCTCTTTGCCCCAATTGTATTCACCCATTATTGCCGTTTTTCCCCTTTCTCCCATGGCGCCGGCCTCCTCAGGGTGGGAGAGCAGGTATTCGACAGCATCGGCAATGGCTTTTGGATTATACGGATCGACTACAATGCCGAGGCCTCCGGCATCGACAATACGTCGCCAATACGGCATATCGGTTGCTATGACGGGCAACCCGCAGGACATATACTCGTAGATCTTTGTCGGCTCACTGCGCAAATGATTGGCGATCGGCAGGAACAAAACGACCCCGAACCTGGCCCTGTTCAATAACTCAGCGACCTGCTCACGGGTCTGCCATCCGAGAAACTTCAGCCGGTGGCCGCCCGGCATCCGGGAGACTTCTTCCAGAAGGGCGGGCGGGAGCGTTCCGGCAATATGCAAATGGAAGTCACAATCCTTGGGCAGCATTGACAACCCGGCCGCCAATTGCCGGATGCCCCGCTCGGGGGTCACCCCCCCGACGTACGCCCCGATGCCGGGCCTCGCCGAAAATGGTATTGGAGCTTCTGTTGAAAGTTCTCCTATGATGGGATAGTTACTGACCAGGACGGTTTTTTTTGGTTCAAACCTTTCCAGCAGGGCAGACCGGGACACGACAATTCCATCGTAGAACTTGGAGCAAAAGGACTCGAAAAGCCCTACGAGAAGGGCCATGGCAGGTCTGAGGCTTTTAGGAAGCCACTCCTTATCCTTGATGTCCTCGCCCAGTTCTTCGTGAACGTCGTAAACGACTCGTTTGCCTTTCATTTTTAGAAGCAATCCGACAATCATCAACTCGGGATCGTGAAAATGGTAGAGATCCGCGCCCAGAGAGACGGCCGCACGGTATACGAAACGAATGGTTTTAAACATCCGGTCGAAGCGGTGTGCAGGCATTGGGACCGAAACGAGGTTTACGCCATTGGAGCATCCCGTGCCCGAGCCGGGAGAAATCAGGGTGACTTGATAGCCGCCCCGGGCAGTCGAGATACACTCCTTCCTGTATATCCTGACGTCGTCTTGCCGGTGTACCGAGGTCAGGTGCACGATCCTACGGCTTTTCTTTACCGCCATGCGGCTTCCTGCGGCGCGAGGGCCCGTTCTTGGCGTCAGGGACCGGCAACAGCCTGCTGGAAACAATCCCCAATATCATCACCTGCACGATGCCCCCTGTTACCAGACATGTCTGCAACCCTTCCCCCGTGAATGAAAGCGCAACCATGCTGAAAAGCAGCACCCGTACGCGCAGGTCGAAATCGCGGTAAATGCTGTCAACGATCCATAGAATAATTGCGCCCAAAAACGTTACAATGAAAAGGCCGGAGTAACCGAGGTTAGCAAAGCCGTCAGCCCAGATGTGGGCGGTAGCGTTTGGGATTATCCTGCTTCCAAACGCCGCGTATTGGCTCCCTATAACTTCTGCCGGAGACATCTGTCCGAATGCATAGGGGACGATGCCTTTCAATATCGAATTTCCGAAAAAAACGTAATCATTTTGAGAGAAAAAATCAAAATAAGCCCCGCTGAGATGCCCAGGCACGCACAGCCACCTCTGCAAGAAGAAGAAGATTGCAGTACTGACAGGCGGTTTCAAAAACGAGCAGAGGACACTTGATATGATTACCATGACAGAGATGATGGAAATGAAAACGAGTCCTCTATTTTTTTTCACTTTAAACGCCAGCAGCCATATTAAGAACACAAACGGTACTGAGATTACAAAGCTCTTTAAACTGGTGATTGAAAAGAGGATAATCTGTAAGACAATGCCCATGGCGATGAGAAAATAATTCTGTCTTATGAGTCCGATCATTTGAAGCAGGGGGTTTATCACAATGCCCTGAGTCCAAATCATGTACCTGATTATAACCGGCACCTCTGCCAGTATACGTTTGACCTGTGTTCGCAGCTTGTACACGTTTTTAAGTTCCAAAACTGATCCGGGCATTCCAAATATTCTTATTACGAAGATATAAGTTATCAATGTGAATACAATAATAAATATCCATAAGAACACTCTATTAATTCTAATTCCTCGAATATGTATATATGATAAGGACGACACACGGCTCAGGCCTATTATACACAATACAAGAATCAATAAAAAGATAGAGTAGTCAATATATAGAGTTGGAGTAATAATGTGAAAACCTATTATGATTGAAGGTACGACGACAACAACATACAAAAGTATAACCTGGAAATCAGACGGCCTATCGAGCTCCAATGGTAACCAAAACGCTGGGAACATCGCCAATGCAAACTGAATTATATATAGAAATGCAGGTATTTGCTGGGTTGCCATTCCAGCGTGGAAATATGTAGGAGAAACTACATAAATATAAGCAATTGTGATCGTAGTGGTATATAAAAGCGCGATCAAAGGCATCGCGAATCGCTGTGATAGGCTCTTATTCATCTATATCGCTTCCAGTCTTGTTCAAGTTCTTTGTCTTCAAGTCGCTTAGACTTTTTGCGAAGTATTGTACCCAATTAGGACGGGTATTGTATATAATGTAGACCATTATAAGAATTAACGCAGAGCAGGAGAGGAATTTTATGTAATCATGGGCATTGAGAGTGTATTCCACCGACAGGGCGAGAACACATAACAGCCAGGACCACGACTGGCGGTAAAATGATCTGCCGGGTTTTGGAAGTTCATAGAACTTTGCGGCAATGAGAGCGCCGCAAAGGCCTGCGAGAGTGTAGCCCAGCGGCAGGGCCAAAGCGGAAGCAGAGGCGAGCGGGAGGTGACAGAAGCGCAGAGATGCGTAGAAGGTTATGCCGGCAGCGGCGGCGCCCGCACCGTAGGAGAGCGAATTCCACGGCAGACGCGAAACTGCATCCAGGGGTGAGCGTAGGACTTCCAGGAGCAGATAACCCGGCAACATGAGCGAAATCCCCACGATCAGTCCGCCGTAAGCTGAGAAGCTTGGACCGAGCCAAGCGGCGATTATCGATGGAATGGCTCCCAGGCAGAACAGTGTCCCCAAAATGCCGACGGTATAGGTAAAGCTCAGGATATCGGTCAGTTGCGCTGCCGATTGGCTTCTATTGCCGGAGGAGATTGCCCTGCTGAAATAGGGCAGCAGAACGAAGCCGATTGGAGCGGTCAGAAGTGAGGAAGCCGCCAGAATCGCCAGAAGGCTGTTAACGGCTGCAAGAAGCTCGGGTTGATTCCGGTTTGATATCAGCCAGGGAATCATTGTGCTGAGGATCGCGGCCATAGCGAGAGTCAGGAGCCGCGGCATGCCGAAGGCAAGAAGGCCGCGCATCTCACCTCGGTCAAGACGGACGGTTTTGCGGGAGAGCAATCCGCGCGGCATCCTGGTGGCGAAGAGGTGTAAAATAAAAATAAAGCTTGTAAGCGCAGACACGCATCCCATCGTAGACACTACCGCGCGCAGGTCCGACTTTCTGCCTACGATGAGGCACAATGTGGGCAAAAAGGCGATGCATACGAGACGGATCAGATTTGCCGAATTAAATGAGAACAGGCCGCGCATTATGCCGTTGGCGATCAATAAGATGCCGTAGGCAAACAGCAATGAGCAAAACGGCGTGACCCACGGCGACATTTTGGCGCTGCCAAATAAGAGCGCGGCTGAAGTTTGCGGGAAAATCAGAAAAAGCAGACACACAGCGGCCAGGATGCCTGTTCCCGTGAAGAGCCCGGTCCATATGACCCTCCACCTGCTTTCGGCATCCGCAGTTCTGCTGCGCACCCCTAATTCCCGCGCAATGGCCAGGGGAAGCTGAAGCAGAATTACCCATTCCAGGGCGGCGCGTGTTCGAAACAGCAGGGAGTAATG
>Ga0187771_10001194_pt1 | contig 17165 bp, 13 predicted proteins | sample 0116_SJ02_MP15_1_FD_133139 | JGI IMG/M metagenome (GOLD analysis project Ga0187771, IMG submission 133139) | Tropical peat soil microbial communities from peatlands in Department of Meta, Colombia - 0116_SJ02_MP15_10_MG | ecosystem: Environmental > Terrestrial > Soil > Wetlands > Peat | place...
GAAGTTAGCCGGGACGATTACTTGGTAGAGGGTGGGCACCTTGCGGAGGTTCGGCGGGGGGGGGGTTTTGGGCAAGGTTGGGGCGGGGGGGTGAAGGGTGATGCTTACAACGAGTGATCTTTTGCGCGAGCGGCGCTCGACCGGCGAGTGGGGCCTGCACTAGAATCAAATCGTGGCTCAACGTGTTCGCCCGATCTCCGAGATTGCCTTTGGCGACTTTGAACGCGCGGTCGACCAGCTATTCGAAGACCTGCTGTTGTCGCGCTGGCGGCCGGGTTTCGAGTACGCCCCGGTGGTTGACCGTGGCGGACATTACGAAGTCCGCATCGCGGCCGCCGACGCCGACCCAGACCGGATGGAAGTGGAGGTGACGGAACGGCGGCTGCATGTGCGGATAGTTGGTGTCGCGAGACCGGTTGACCGCAGCTTCGAGCTGGCGCATGCGGTGGATCCCGCCGGAGTCACAGCGCGATTGACGCGCGGGGTTCTCGAAATACGGCTTCCCAAGAAGCGGGGCCATAAAATCAGGATCGAATAGTCCTGCGTTCTTCCCACCCAACCCGGCGGTTACCGATGACACAACCGGCTGACAATGCGGATTCGAAAAAAGAGACTGCGCTCAAGCCTGCGCCGCCCCATCCAGAGCTAAGAGCGGCGGAACTGCGCGGAACCTCGCCGCTGTCGCGCGAGGAGCTGGAACTGGCGGTGGCGGCCGGCGGCGGTGACGAGCTGCTCGGGCAGACGCGCGCGCTCGACGCGGTCCGGCTCGCAATCGGAGTCGGGGGGCCGGGTTATAACGTGTTTGTGAGCGGCTTGCGTACGCTCGAGGAGCGTGGCGCGATCCTGCGCCTGCTCGAGGAGCGTGCCGCGACGCTGCCGACTCCGGGCGACTGGGTCTACGTCAACAATTTTCGTGCACCCGAGGCGCCGGTTGCGGTGTATCTCAAACCCGGACAAGGCAGCGAGTTGCGGGCGCGGATGCAGGAGCTGGTCAACCTGGTGCTCGACCAGTTGCCGAAGGCGTTTCGGCGGGAGGACTTCGACCAGGAACGAGCGGCCTTGCGCGACAAGTACAACAAGCGCGCGCAGGAGTTGTTCGGCAACTTCGAAGCGCGCGCGCGCGAGCGCGGCTTTGCGATCCAGAATGCGCCGACCGGCCAGGTGATTTTTATCCCGCTGATCCGCGGCCGCGTGCCCGAGACGCCTGAGGAGCTGCAGCGCGAGATGGAGGCGATGTCCGAGGCCGAGCGCGAGCGGCTGGCCAAGGCGCAGGGCGAGCTCCAGAACGAGATGATGACCCTGATGATGCGGCAGCAGGAGATGATGCACGAGCTGATTCAGGACATCCGGGCGATCGAGCGGTCCTTCGCGGCGCGGCTGATCACGCCGTCGATCGCCGCGCTCAAGCAGCATTTCGACAACGAGGAACTTTCGCAGTATCTCGACGAGGTGGCCGAGCACATGCTGAGCCATCTCGAGCGGTTCCGCGAGACGCCTGAGGCGCGCGGCGGTATGGAGGCGCAAGCCGGGCAGGCGCCGCGTCCGGAGGAGGGCGCGCGCTTCTACGAGTACCAGGTCAACGTGCTGGTGGACAATTCCGGGCGCACGGGCGCGCCGGTGATCTGCGAGGATGCGCCCACCTACCGCAATCTGTTCGGCACGATCGAGCGCTGGATTGACCCGTATGGCCGATCCTCGACCAACTTCACGCGGATCATCCCGGGTTCGTTTCTGAAGGCGCACGGCGGATTTCTGCTGTTCGATCTCGAAGATGCCGCGGTCGAGCCGGGCGTGTGGAAGACGCTCAAGCGCAGCCTCAAGACCGGCCGCATGACGCTGGAGACCTTCGAGCCGCTGCCCTTCTTCATGTTGAGCGGGCTCAAGCCCGAGCCGATCGAGATACGCAACAAGGTGCTCGTACTCGGCGGCACCTATCTCTACAATCTACTCTACTTTTACGACCCCGAATTCGCCGAGCTGTTCAAGGTCAAGGCGGAGATGCGCCCGGTGGTCGACGCCGACGCGGAAGCGGCGCGCCGCTATGCCGCGCGCGTGGGAGCGGTGCAGCGGCGTGAGGGCCTGCCGAGTTTCGACGGCCAAGCGCTCGGGCGCATGGTCGAGTTTGGGATGCGTCTGGCGGGCGACCGCGATCGGGTCGCGAGCATGCTGGAGCCGATCGACGACCTGGCGCGCGAGGCGGGCTACTTCGCACGCGCAGAGGGGCGGAGCCGGGTGTCGGCCGCTCACGTCGAGCGCGCGCTCAACGAGCGGGTGCAGCGGCTCAACTTTATCGAGGAGGAGATTCGGCGGCTGATAGCCAACGGGACCCTGATCGTCCATCTGAAGGGCTCGAGTGAAGGCCAGATCAACGGACTGGCGGTGCTCGACGTTGGCGGTTACAGCTTCGGCCGGCCCTCGCGCGTGAGCGCGACAGTCGCGATGGGGCAGGCTGGGGTGATCAATATCGAACGCGAGGCGCGGTTGTCCGGTTCGACCCATGACAAGGGAATCATGATCCTGGGCGGCTTCCTGCGCTGGCGATTCGGCCAGGAAAATCCGATCGCGATGACCGCGAGCATCTGCTTCGAACAGTCGTACTCGGGAATCGACGGTGACAGCGCCAGTTCGACCGAGCTGTATGCGCTGCTGTCGGCGCTCAGCGGCGTTCCGCTGCGCCAGGATCTCGCGGTGACGGGCTCGGTCGATCAGCATGGGACGGTCCAGGCGATCGGCGGCGTCAACGACAAAATCGAGGGTTTCTATCGCGTCTGCAAGGCGGTGGGATTGACCGGGACGCAGGGGGTGCTGGTGCCACGTGCGAATCTGCGCAACCTGATGCTGGACTTCGAGACGGTGGACGCGGTCGAACGGGGGACGTTCCACATCTACCCGGTCGACTCCATCGACGACGGAATCGAGCTCCTGACAGGTGTGCGTGCGGGCAGCCTCGAAGAACCGGGCACCGTCAACTATCTCGTCGGGAAGCGCTTGCGCGAAATGAGCGAAAAGATGCGTCAACGGCCCACTGTGGAGACTCGGCTGGTTCAGGAGGCCGCTCCCGCGGCACCGCCGCCCAAACCGCCCGCTCCGCCCGAGCCGCCGCGCTGAGACCGGTGGAAGCCGCGCGCCGTCTGCCGGCAGCGCCCCGAGGCCTCGCCGCGCGTCCAACACGAGTAACCTTCTGAAATCCCGGGCCGCTGAGAAACAATGCCGATCGACCTGCGTTTTGACCCTGACGAAGCTCCGCTTTTCACCGACCTCTACGAGCTCACGATGGCGGCGAGCTACTTCCAGCTCGGCTTCAACGAACCAGCAAGCTTCAGCATGATCTCGCGCCGGCTGCCGCCACGGCGCGGTTTTCTGGTCGCGGCCGGATGCGAGCGCCTGTTCGAGGCGCTGGAAGAATTCCGCTTCGAGCAGCCGGCGCTGGACTATATCGATTCGCTGGGCTTGTTCTCGGCTGATTTTCTCAACTTCCTCGGCGGGCTGCGCTTCACGGGCGAGGTCTTCGCGATGCCCGAGGGGACGCTGTTTTTCAGCAACGAGCCGATTCTCGAGGTGACGGCGCCGCTGATCGAAGCGCAGCTGCTGGAGACGCTGGTCGTGAACCAGGTCGGGATGGCTTCGCTAATCGCGAGCAAGGCGGCGCGATCGGTAATCGCAGCGCGGGGGCGGCGGCTGATCGACTTCGGCCTGCGCCGCAGCCAAGGGCTCGATGCCGGCCTGATCGCCGCGCGATCGTCCTATCTCGCGGGTTTTATCGGGACCTCCAACGTGCTTGCCGGTCGCCGCTACGGGATCCCGCTCTACGGCACTATGGCCCACAGCTACATCATGGCGCATGAAAGCGAGCGCGAGGCCTTCGAGCATTTCGCCGAGCTTTTCCCCAAGCTCAGCACGCTGCTGGTCGACACCTACGACACCGTGCGCGGGGTCGAAAACGCGGCCAAGGTGGCGCTCCAGCTCAAACAGAGCGGCTTCAAGCTTCAAGCGGTGCGGCTCGACAGCGGCGACCTGGTCGACCTGAGCGTCAAATCCCGCCGGATCCTCGATCAGAACGGCCTGCAGGACGTAGCTATTTTTGCCAGCGGCAATCTCGACGAATACCGCGTGCAGGATCTGGTGCACGCGGGCGCGCCAATCGACGCGTTCGGCGTGGGTACTGCGATGGTGGTGAGTGCGGATGCTCCGGCGCTTGACGTCGCCTACAAATTGACGGAGTACAAGGGGGTCCCGCGCCTCAAGACTTCGCAGGGCAAGCTCACGCTGCCGGGACGCAAGCAGGTCTTCCGCGCGCTCAATGCCAGCGGCGGCTGCTATGCGGATCTGGTCGGGCTGGCTGACGAGAGCGTCACCACCGTGTCGCACGAATTCAAGCCGGCACCCGGCGAAGTTGCGACTCTGCTGGAGCGCGGCTTCAGCGGCGGCCATCGGCTTGCGCCGCGTGCCTCGCTGGCAGAGTCACGCGAGCGGCTGCTCGAATCGATGGCGAAGCTCGAGCAACGCTACAAAGACTTGGACAAGCCTGAGACTTATTCGGTGAAGCTGACGGCGGCGCTCAACGCGATGCTGATCAGCGTGCGCCTGCGCTCCGAAAAACGCCAGGATTAGCGGCTCGCGCTGGGATTGCGCTCACCTGCAACGTTATTCCGCGCAGCCTTGCGCCCGGCGAAGTAGACATCGCACGGCCCGATGTGCTGCTTGGCTAGCGTCGCATCGAAACTCGAAAAGTCACGAACGAATTCGGGATCGCGATCCATCGGCGACGGGCAGCGAACAATCGCCTCGACCGGATAACCTCCCACCGGTGACAGCGCGCGACGCAGTCGCGCGATGACATCTCCACGCGGGACGAAGTCCGGCTCCATCAGCGCCCGCCGTTCTGCGTAGTATGGAATAACCGAAGACCAATTTTGACCGTAGATAATGACGACGCTGCCCGGCTCAGTATGCGAGCTCACTGTCTGGGCGATCGCCATCTGCCATTCGCCTTGCGGATGCAGGATGTTTGGCATGAAGTGAACGCGGAACCACAAAAGCTGTGACGCGATCACGAAGAGCAGACAAACCCACGCAGTTCGGTAATACTCTGCCGCAAACAACCTGCCTATTATCGCCGCCAGGGCACCAATCAGAAAAACCGCATTTGCAGTGTCATAGTAATTGTGGACGATATGTAAATTGGTGAAAACGATGAATGGAAAAAGAAATCCAAAGAGCATTGCAGCAACTGCAATGCAAATGCGCCTGTCGAAGACACGGTTATATACGCCGACGAAGCCGAGGAGTGCCAAGATGATGAGAGAGTAGAAACCCAGCGTATCCGTACACGCGCGGAACAGGGTCATCAGGAACTCCCTGGAAAAGAGCTGGCCCCACGTGCCAAAGTTCCACGCCAGCATCCTGCCGTTAGTTGAAATCATCAACTTGCCGATCGGATTCTGTAACTTCTCAGCGTCGGCGAAACGGTTCCAGAACCAGAAGACAATCGGAGGCGGCGCCATTACCGCTGCGGCCCTGACAAGAAAGTACCCGAAGGGCTGGCGGTGTTGAAACCGAATCACCAGATGGTAGAGCAGTATTGATCCCGCAAGAAAAAAGAACGGGAAAAACGTAGTAATCTTGCCCAGGGCGCCGATGACGCCGCAGGTCACGACTCCCAGCAAGACTGTCCGGCTTGTCGTTAGCGCAACGTGCTCGACCCCGGCCAGAAAGGCAAAAGAGAAGAACACAACCAGCGTTTCCATCAGGAAAGCTGTGCCCCAGAACAGGTAGATCGGTGCAGCCAGCATCAGAATCGCGAAAACGAGTATGTCCCCTTTGCCCAGACCGTATGCGCGGGCAAGCATCCCCGCCGGCAAAATGGTCAGGACGACGAACAGGTAGCTGAGCATTCGTCCCGCCGGAGCAAGCGGGAGCCCGGTCAGCTTGACCAGCCCGGCGACCAGCAGTTGATATACCGGAAACTCAAAGGGTATCGACCAGGGCGCACCCAGGACCGGGGTCGGATAGGCGAGCCAGGGCGCCCCTCTAATAATCCAATATGAAGTAATCGCAGTCTGGGTTTGCCGGAATGAATGCATCCCAAGCAGAGGGGTGTTCCAGCGTATCGCCAGCACCGCCAGGCCGGCCACAAGCAGGGCAACGGCTATCAGACCCAGGGCAAAGTCGTGTCTTCGGTGCGGATTGGTGGAAGAGGCGGAGTAAAGCGCACCACGAGGGTCGCCAGCGGCGGCGTCGAGTGCCGATAGGTCGCGCAGGTGCATCAGGTCACTCGGCGAGCGATCAAAGCCAGGGCTGGATCAAGTCATTCAACGCGGCCAGACCTGAAGCTGCGCGGATCGATCGGCAACCAGGTAATCGCCGCGCGAGAGCATTTTCTCGATCAGACAGTAAAAGATAATAAACAGGTATCGCGACCCCATCTCACGAATCCTGAACTTGGAAATACCTTCCTTTCGATTCCGCCATGAGTTCGGCAAAACGGCATATTTGTAGCCACGCACAATACATTTGAGCGGCATCTCGACCGTAAGATTGAAATGGCTGGACAGCAGCGGCTGGATGCCGGCGATCGCGCTGCGGCTGTAAAGTTTGAAGGCATTGGTCGTGTCGTTGTAACGAACCAGAAAAAGGCACTGGATGAACAAATTGGCCAGACGGTTCAGCACCAGCTTATGTACCGGATAACCAGAGACCATCGCCTCGCGGTTGAAGCGCGAGCCGAAAACACAGTCGTGCCCTTCTTGGAGTTTTCGATAAAAACTTACGAGATCCCCCGGATCGTCTGAGCCGTCGGCCATCACAATTGCGACCGCGTCACCGCGGAAATGGGCGAGGCCGCGCCGAACGGCGAAGCCATAACCGCCAGGCGGCGTATTATTGACGTAGTGAAGCTCCGGGTGCTCCCGGCATAGCGCTCCAAGCACATACTCGGTGTTGTCATCGCTGTTGTCGTTCACCACCAGGATTTCATACTTGATTCCGGCGGTGCTCAAGGCGGAGATCAAATCGTTGACCGTGCCGACAATATGGCGCTCTTCGTTATGCGCCGGGATCACGACCGAGAGTAGGTCTTTGATCCCCGCAGCTTCCCATTCGGCGAGCGAGCGGACTTCAACCGGCATTGGCGTCACCCAATTGCTCAAAACCGATTTTGCGCTTCATCGATGATCTCGGCCAGAAGCGTCTTCAGGTCGTAGCGGTAATTCCAGTCGGGATAATGTGATTTGAACCTGCTGGCGTCGCTGATCCACCAGATATGATCACCGGTTCGGTTTTGGTCCGAGTAAGTCCAGTTGAAGGACCGGCCGGTCAGACTTTCGCACAGACTTATCGCTTCGAGAACAGAGCAATTGGCGTGACGCCCGCCCCCGATGTTGTAGACTTCTGCCGATCGGGGCTTCACGACGAAATGCCAGAAGGCATTCACCAAATCGTATGAATGGATATTGTCGCGGACCTGCTTCCCCTTGTATCCCAGCACCGTGTAGGGCTCGCGCGTCACCGCACATCGTGCGAGGTAGGCGAGGAAGCCGTGCAGACGGGTTCCCGAATGGCCCGGACCGGTCAGGCATCCGCCGCGAAAACAAGCCGTCTTGAGGCCGAAGTAGCGGCCGTATTCCTGCACCAGGATGTCGGCGGCCAATTTCGACGCGCCAAACAAGCTGTGCATACAGCCGTCGATACTCATGGTCTCGTCGATACCCTTTGCCGCAAAAGGATGTTTCGGGTCCAGTTCCCAGCGCTGGTCCAGTTCGATCAGCGGCAGATGATTTGGGCGGTCGCCATACACCTTATTGGTGCTGGTGAAGATAAAAGCCGCGTCGGGACAGTACTGCCGGGTGGCTTCGAGGAGATTCAACGTGCTGTTGGCATTGACGGTGAAATCGGTCTGTGGATCGCATGCGGCCCAATCATGCGAGGGCTGAGCCGCCGTGTGGACGATTGCGGCGATCTCTTTGCCGTATTGCGCGAAAAGCGCGGCGATCGCGCCGGTGTCGCGAATGTCGAGGTCGAAATGGCGATAATTCCTGACTTCAGATTGAAGACGTTTGCGGCTCCAGGCAGTGCTGGCCTCTTTGCCGAAGAACCGGCGACGCATGTCATTGTCGATACCCGCAACGTCCATTCCTTTGTCGGCGAGGAAGCGGACGGTCTCGGCGCCGATCAAACCCGCCGCGCCAGTTACGATGCAAATGCTCATCGGGATTATCCCAGCTACTGACCGAGTATCGGAATAAGTTCTTTCCGATATTCATCGAGCCACGCTATTACGTCATCGAGAATGCCTTCTACCGTGTAGCGCGGCGACCAGTTCGTGAGTTGCCTGACCAGGCGGTTGTCCGAAACGTAATAGGGAATGTCCTCCGAACGCGTGACCGAGTTTGAGCCCACGGCAATATTTCGCCCGGTTCTTTCCGCGCACAATGCGGTGAACTCCCTCAGCGAGACGCTGGAGCCCGCTCCGCCGCCGACATTAAACGTACGCCCAGCGAGCGACTCGATGCGCATAACCTGATGCTCGACCAGCCCGTACAGGTCGTCCACGTGCAGGACATCCCTTACCTGGAGGCCCTCGCCGCCGAACCCGCTGTAGGCAAGCGGCCCGCCATACAGGTGCCGCGCCGCCCACAGGACGAAGAAGCCCTGGTCGACTTTGCCCATCTGCCAGGGCCCGCTGATGACGCCGCAGCGATCAATGACTGTGGGTATCCGATGGATCGCATGGTACTCTTCCACCAGCAACTCGGAGGAGAGCTTGGTCGCGCCATAGAGCGAGCGGTTCCCGGTAGTCGGAAAGGTTTCGGCGATGCCTTGTGGCGACCATCCACAGCCGCTCGCGCCTGCTGCCGGGATGAGCCGCGTCGCGGCCGGCACTAGCGGCAGCGCTCGCAGTGCGGCAATCGAATAGACCCGGCTGGTTGAAAGGAAAATCATTCCCGCCCCGTGGCGCCGGGCCAATTCGAGGCAGTTGAAGGTACCCATAAGGTTGGTTTCAACCACGTAGCGCGCGTCCCCATCGGAGCCCGCGTGCACCGAAGGTTCGGCCGAGCACTCGATGATGATGTCGACCGCATCGACCGCGTTGAGGTCATCGGGGCTACGTACATCGCCGTGAACGAAGCAAACCCCGCCTTGGGCCAGCCGGCGCAGCGCCAGTTCGCTGCCGCGCCGCTTCAGGTTGTCTAGTGCGGTGACGGACCACTCATGATCCCGTCGAAGCCTCAGGGCGAGATTCGCCCCGACGAAGCCGGCTCCGCCTGTTACCAGCACGCGCATTTCTTACAAAACTTATTTAGAATATGCATGGCAATCAACAGCACCTATTATCGATAAGTGCGATAGAATTTCCACTTAGAACCTCTTTAGTGTAGTTTAACAACAATGGGGGTCTTTGAGAACACATAACCATGTCGCCTCGCGTTGCCGCCCCCGGATAAGTCGGATCGGCCACGCTGTGGCTATCATCGAAGCAACGCTGAATCGGCGGGGTCTTCCTATGCCACTGGCGTTGGCGACGCAGCGAAGATGCGCCGCCAGGCCGCAGCCGCGAGGTTGTGAAATCTAATCGGGGTTGGTTCAGCGTTGTCCGTGACGAGCCAATACGCTGCGAAATAGGCAGCTAGCAGCGCCAGGGAAGCGGTTTCGTTCAGTGTGTTTTCTGCCAAGCCCGTAACGTTTTGCGCATTGCCTATTTCACTGAACCTCCAGGCACCGATGAGAGCGTAGCTACTGATCGCCATCGCGATTGAGCGCCAGCTGGCTGTGCCGCTGCTCGCCGCAACTGCCATGCACGCAAAAGGTAGCAGAACCAGGGTCATGTCGTAGTCCCACGAAACTGGCGGCAACATGATCGCAGTCACTACCCAGAGCGAGAAAAGCCTCAAGTCACCGTCGTGGTCTACGGGACGAAGCAGCGTCGCACGGACAGTAAGGCTCAGCAGAACTATATCGATCGTGGCCAACAAAACGTGTTGCGCCAGCCCCGAGACCCCATTCCGAGCGAGGCCGGACTCCTGCAAAAAGCGGATCGCGAACGCCAGCGGCGCGTTGTCACCCGACTTCGAGCTCCATTGTTCGGTCGTAAGGTAGGAAAGCCCGCGCACAAAACTCAGGCAGTTCGCCGGACCAACAATCGCAATCGTTGCAATTGCGCCAACCGCTGCGCCAACTCCCATCCACGCCAGCGGGCGCCAGCGCCGTTCTAGTAGGAAATAGCCGCCGATCGCAAACGGATAAATCCGCACCAAGCCGGCGAATGCCAGAATCAGGCCGGCCGTCCGATCGAATCTGCGCCGCATTAGCTTCGTCATCACAACCAGCATCAGCAGTAACGGAAGCTTGCTCTGTCCGAACCAGAAGTGGCTCAGGATTGGCGGGTAGATGAACGCGAATGCGGCCAACGACCACGCCAGCGGACTCGACAGTCCCGACGCCGGCCCGAGCATGAGAATTAGCGCGCCGGCGAGGGCGGCAAAGTTAATCGTCTGCCAAATCCAGAAGGCTGTGCGCGGAGGGAAGTGCGTCAGCGGTTCAAACAGAAGCAGAAACGTCGGGGGCTCAGTCGACCTCAGGACATCCTTGATTTCGAGGCCCGTTTGCCGGGCGAGATGCGCGAAATCGGTGGCGTAAGGGTCGATGCCACGGCGGAGTTCGAGCGCAGACACATAGTAAACCGCGAAATCGTTTCTGATCGCCCGAGCACGCAGATTTGGTACGAAAGCGGTCGCGAACAAGAATAGAGCCCACCACAGAACGAAGGGTACAGCCATCCGAAGAACCGCGATCGGTCGTTTCACCCCGCCTTCCTTCACCTTTCCAGTCACCCAACCATATATGTACGTCGCCGGAATGCGCGGCGGAAGTCTGTGAAGAAAGCTCAACCCAAATTGGTTAGTTATCGCGCCGTTCAGGACGAATCGCTGTTGACCGGTGCTAATCAGTGAACGCCTTCAAAAGGAAAAGCGACAGGATTAGCCGAGCCAATTGCAGTGGCGGTGCCGAGTTTTCTCCGGGATGCCTGCAATCCGATCCACAATCGCCTCTGCGATGCAGACCGTACAAACGGCGGAAATCACATCCGACGCGCCTACAACGGCTCGTTGGACCGTCTCGGCCAGTGGCCTTGCGGCGGTGCTTACTCAGCCCGGCATCATCGTGCTGGTCTGGATCGGACTAGCGGTGCATGCCGCCATTATAATTCACCAGGCCGCCGCGCGGTGGACGCGATGGGATTTTAGCCACTACTACGTCTCCGCGCTCGCGATGCGCGAAGGGCTGAACCCCTACTTGACCGATCTGAGGCCGCTGGGCGCGTGCCTCGGTCTCGAAGGAATCAACCGGTCGAATTATCCGCCGCCTTTTATTCTGAGCTTCGAACCCCTGACGTTCCTGACGCCGCATGCCGCCTGGCTGACGTGGCTGGTCCTGAATCTTGCCGCTCTGGCCACGGCGACAGTGTGGTTGCTCGAACCTTGGCGCAACCTGGGCAAGCGCAAAATCCTGGCCATCGCAGCTCTGGCGCTGCTCTATCCACCCGTCAGCACGAATATTTTTTATTCCCAGACGCAAATCCTGCTCCTGCTGATGCTGGTGATAGTGATGCGCGAACTCGGGAAGGGGTGCGACGTCACCGCCGGTTTCGTACTCGGGATCGCCGGCCTGCTCAAAGTCTTTCCATTGATCATGACAGGTTATCTTGTGACGAAGAGCCGCTGGCGGGCGCTGGGCGCCACCGTGATCAGTTTTGCGGCCGGACTTGCCGCCGTGATTGCCGAGGTGGGAGTCCAACGCACCATCGATTTTACCGCCGGCGCGCAGGCCGCCCTTGCCATTGGATTTATCAATCGGCCGGCTAACATAGCGATCAGTTCCTTTGTCTCGCGGCTCTTCTGGTACGGCGCAGGCTTGCATTCCTCGCCTGCAATCGAGACGGCACGACAGCTGTCAGTGCTGGGCGCTCAATTGGGAGTGCTCCTGTTAACAGTCGCTGCGACGTTCTCGCGCAAGTCCGCGCGCGACGATGAATGGCGCGCGTATTCGCTGTGGATCGCCGCCACCATTCTTCTTTCGCCGACCGCCTGGATCCATTACCTGGCGATGTTGTTGCTGCCGTTCGTCGCGATCGCGGCGGCGGGCTGGCGCGGAAGGGCCAGCTCGCGAGCGCTTTGGCTGATGGTCGCCAGCTATTCGCTGATCACGCTGAGCATGCTTGTTGCGGGCAGTGCAGCCAACGCGCTCAACCACGCGCCGATTGTGAAGACCGCGCTCGAGGAATGCGCGACGGTTTCACTGCTCCTCGCATATGCCTCCGCATGGTTCTTCGCTTTTGACGAGCCACGTGGCGAAGGAGGGCAAGGTGGCGTGATCAGAGTCCCGCGCCACCGCATAATGGCAACACTTCTCTGCGACCATCAGCCGCTCTCGCAGAGCCAGTCAGGGCGAAGTCGATTCACTGCCAGCCCGCGACGGCAGGCCAGTCAGGGGCAAAAGCGCTAGGCGTGGGCGGCGGTTTGACCCACCGCTTCCAGCGCATGGGCAGCTTCCGTCAGGCAGCGCTCGGTCGTGGGCCAATCGATACAGGGGTCGGTGATCGAGACGCCGTACTTGAGCTTGGAGCGGTCCCCGCCGAGAGGCTGATTGCCCGCATTGATATTGCTCTCGAGCATCGCGCCCATGATCGCACGGCTGCCCCCGCGCACCTGCTCGACCAGAGCGTCTAAGACGCCCGGTTGCTTGGTGTAGTCCTTGGAGGTCTGGGCGTGGGAGCAGTCGACCATTACGCGTGGCTCGAGTCCGGCCTTGGCCAGCAGCCGCTGGCATTCCTCGATACTGCGTGCGTCGTAGTTGGGAGTCTTGCCGCCGCGCAATACGACATGGCTGTCGGGATTGCCCGTCGTGCGCACAATCGCGGTAATGCCTTCCTGGTTGATGCCGAGAAAAGAATGCGGCCGGCGGGCCGATTCGACCGCGTTGACCGCTACTTGCAGGTTGCCCTCGGTCGAGTTCTTGAATCCCACCGGCATCGAAAGCCCGCTCGCCATTTCGCGATGGGTTTGCGATTCGGTCGTGCGCGCGCCGATCGCCGTCCACGCGATCAAGTCCGCGATATACTGGGGTGTGATCGGATCGAGCAGCTCGGTTGCAGCCGGCAGGCCGATCTGGTTGATGTCCAGCAACAGCCGGCGGGCAATGCGCAAGCCGGCCTCCAGGTCGCAACTGTCGTCCATATGGGGGTCGTTGATGAGCCCCTTCCAGCCGACCGTCGTGCGCGGCTTCTCGAAATAAACGCGCATGATCACAAACAAGCGGTCAGCCAGTGTACGCCGCAATTTGACCAGCCGTTCAGCGTAGTCCAACGCCGCCATCGGATCGTGGATCGAGCAGGGGCCGACCACGCAGAGCATTCGATGGTCAGCCCCGTTGAGAATATGCCGGACCGTCTCGCGCGCCTCGACGACCGTGTCCGTGATCGAGTCATTGACCGGTAATTGTTCCTTGAGCACGCGCGGGGCGATCAACGCGGCGGTGGATAAGACGTGAAGGTCCTGAATTTTGCGCATCGGCGAAACCATATATTCTTAGCGAATTTGCGCTGGCAGCACAAAGTATCCTTTCCGCTCACGTGCGAGGGTTCGGCTCTGGCGCCTTTTAGGCCCCCAGAAAGTCCCAAAACCATAGCTGCGGCCGGCAACTCCAGCCATGAGGGTGCTTGCACACACCGCCTGTACGCGGATAATTCGGGTCTTAGTCGGCAAGGCTCGCGAGTCTTGCTGCCTATCGATGGGGGCAACCGAACTAAAGACCGCCGTGGCGGGGCCGCAGCCCGATGGGGTAGCCCAGAATGCCTCCGTGCAGTGGTACCACCGTCTCGCCTTGTGGCGCGCGCTGGCGGGGATGGCGATCGCGCTGGCCTTGGCGTGCGCGGTAGTTGCTCTCGAAACCTCCTCCGAACTTTTCCATCGCAACGCCTATTACCATCGGCGCCTGTTGCGGCTTCTCGGGCATATCCATCAGATGCGAGGGCAAATCGACAGCGTCGATCGGGAACTGGCCGGGATGCGCGACGAAGACGCCGCACACGGACGGTTGCCGCTTATTCTTGCCGCCTCGGACGTGCGGCTATTTCGTCTGAGCCCGCCTCGCAACGTCGACGGAAAGGGGTTTGTCGCGATCAGCCGGAAGGTTGCGAGCGCGGTGATCGAGGTTTCCGACCTGCCGCCCCCGGCCGCGGGCCAAAATTATACGCTCTGGTGGACGTTCGACCGCCACGCCCCGGTCAAAGCTGCACAGTTTCGCACGGCCGCGGACGGTCGCGCGGCGACCGTCGCTAAACTGCCCCCAATCGACAGCGAGAGAACCGCGGCGCTCGTGACCGTCGAGCACGGCGCCGCCGCCGCTATCCCGGCAGGCGAGGTAAAGCTTCGAGGCTCGGCTTCCAGGCCGCTGGCGAGATCGTCCGCGAAGTCGAATTAATCGCCTTTAACGCTGACCAACAAGCGCCGCCAGCCGGATTTTCTTTTGCCGCAGCTCGTTCAACAACTGTGGCATCCCCTGGCTTCGGATCACATGATCGAATTGAGCGTGATAGTTTTCCACCATGCTCACATCTTCGACCGAGACATCGTAAACGATCCATTCGTTACCATTGCGCTCGAGCATGAAGACAATCGGAAGCGGTTCTTCGTGCGGTTGGAGCACAGTGGCAGAAACCTGCGCGTAGCCCGGCGCGGTGAAGGTCTCGCGGGTGACGTCGATGTTGAGCTTGGCGTAGTCCTGGATCTGGACGAGATAGGCGTCTTCGATAAAAGCCGCGAAGAGGGAGACGTACTCGTTACGCTCGGCCGGCGTCAATTCGTTCCAATGGTCACCGAGTGATCCGCGCGCCATTTTCGCAAGGTCGAGATGATTCTCGGCGAGTTGCTGGAGCTCGCGGCGCCGCTGCTCGACGGACATCGCCTGGTCGTGAAGGATTGCAACCGAGCGATCGACAGTCGCCTTCACTTCGCTGAGCGGGGTCGCGCTGCTGGCGCGCGCCGATTGCGGAATTCCCGGAATGACTTCGCCAAGGAGCATCAACCCGAGACAGGCCAGAAAGAGAATTAAGGTCGCCCCTCTGCTACGCGGCGACCCTACCGTTGTGTGCGACAAGACCCCACCCCACCATCGGCGTCGGAAAAGTTCGGGCAGCTCATCCTTCCAGCCTTTCTCTCCACCATTATTTTAACGCGAAGACACAAACGACTCACCATCAGGAGTTGGCAAGACAAAAGAAGGCTTCCTTTCGTTTCCGCGCGCCACTATTCTGACCGTTCGGGTCATGGGCGCGGAGATTCCTGGGCGCGGCGGCGCGCCGCGATGAGCGCCGGTGAGGCGGGGGCGACGATGAGCGAGGCAGCGTCGGTCGCGGGCAGCGACATAATGCCGCGATTGACCGGTGCGGCTGAGCCGGCCGGTTCCATCTACAATCGCAATTTCTGGCTGATCTTTGCCGCCACCTTCGCGCTCAACTCCGCGGCAAATCTCTTTGTGCTGTTCCCGCTTTACGTCGTGCGTCTGGGCGGTCGCGCGAGCACAATCGGCGCGATCGTCGGCTTCGGTTCGCTCGCCGCTCTGCTCACGCGTCCGCTCGCGAGCGCGGCCGTGGATCGCCGCGGACGCAGGCGTACCGCACTATGGGCGATTGCGATCGACGCTTCCGTTATCACCTTGTACATACCGCTGCACTCGCTCGGCTGGAGCATTTACGCGGTGCGTGCGCTGCACGGTGCGGCGGAAGGCACCGCTCGCGTGGCGCTGTTCGCGATGGTCTACGCGATCCTGCCGTCGGGGCGCCAGGGCGAGGCAATGGCGACCTTCAGTCTGAGCGGAATGCTGCCGGCTGCCTTTGGCGCGTTGCTCGGCGAGATGATTCTGCGCTGGTGGGGTTTTCCCGTATTCTTTTGCGCTGCCACCGTGCTTTGTATCGGCGCGGCCATCACCCTGAAACTGCTGCCCGAAGAATTATCCGCCTGGCCGATCGAGCCGCGCACAACCGACAGCGCGGTTGTTCCGGACGCAATTAGCTACCGCATGTTGCTGTTCGATCCGCTGCTCGCGCCGCTATGGGTCGTGACGCTTTTTTTCGGCCTTGCAAGTTCCTCTCGCGTAAGTTTCGTCGCTCCGTTCGCCTATCAGCGCGGTATCCACGAGGTGGGATGGTACTTCACAATCTTCGCTCTGGTCGCTGTGGCCGTGCGCTTGAGCGGCCGAGCGATGGACCGCATTGGGCTCGAACGGATGCTCGCGCCGTCGCTGGCTGTGCTTGCGCTTGGTCTCGCGCTGCTGGTTGGCACTGGCCATTTCTATCTGCTCGAAGTTGCGGCTGCTGTCGCCGGGCTCGGTCACGGTGTGGCCTATCCGGCGCTGAGCGCGCTGGTGGTGCGCAACACCCGCGCCGGCGGGATCGGCCGTTCGTCGTCGATCTACACCTCGGCTTGGGACGCGAGTTCGATGATCGGACCGTACCTGCTCGGTCTCACCGCCAATCAAATCGGTTATGGACGCATGTTTCTTGTGGCGGGCGGCCTGTCCCTGGTGGGGGCGATTTATTTCCAGGCGCGGCAGCCGTCGATTGGGGGCGATCGTTTTGATTGACCGAACCGATTGCTGCAGCGGTGGGGCACTTCGGATAGCAGGCTGAGCCCGTTCTTTTGGAAGTCCTTGAACTGGCCTTCGGGTTGATTCAAACTGAAAGGAGGTTTCGCCTAGCGGCTTCCGCGCAAACCTCAGCCACAAAGAGATTCGGGACGTTTTGGGTTGAATCTTGTGGATAGAAGTCATCCCGAAATCGCGGTGAAAGTTGACAGCGAAACCCGGAAGCGATAATGTTTCCGTTTGCGCCTAAAAAGGCCGGTCTTTGAAAACTGAATAGTAGTGCATGCCTTTAATCGGGCGGCGGGGGATCTGGAATGGATCCGAAGCCCGTCCGGTTTCTTTGGTTTTGTAATAGCGGTCAGTCCACTGTCGCGCGCATTTAGCCGCGCCCGGCAGATGAGATAACTGAGCTTTTATGGAGAGTTTGATCCTGGCTCAGAACGAACGCTGGCGGCGTGCCTGAGACATGCAAGTCGTGGGAGAAAGTCGGGGCAACTCGGCGAGTAAACCGGCGCACGGGTGAGTAA
>Ga0187771_10001195_pt1 | contig 17154 bp, 10 predicted proteins | sample 0116_SJ02_MP15_1_FD_133139 | JGI IMG/M metagenome (GOLD analysis project Ga0187771, IMG submission 133139) | Tropical peat soil microbial communities from peatlands in Department of Meta, Colombia - 0116_SJ02_MP15_10_MG | ecosystem: Environmental > Terrestrial > Soil > Wetlands > Peat | place...
AGGTGGAGGCTGAGGCGACAGACGTTGTCACCTTCTCGGGCAGCCATACGATCGGCCAGCAGGACATCAGCGGGTGGCTCTCCGCTTTGGCGAACTACATGAGCGCCGCCGATTCGGCGGGGGGAGGCGCACAAAGGCTCCGGGACCAACTGGACCTAGTGGAATCAGGACCGTTCAAGCTCATGCCCGGCCTTGAGGTCCGCTCGACAGGCGATCTCACGGTCGGAAACGCATGGGACTTCACCTCCGGGGGCTGGGATTCCGCCGTCGGCCCCGGCTTTCTGACCCTTCGCGCGACAGGCGACCTCAGCATAGATACAGGCTGTAACCTGGTGGACCATCCGACCAATATGGTCAGCTTAAACTCGGGCAACGCGAAGCAGACGTGGGGCATGACCCTGGTTTCGGGCACAAATCTCGCCGGCGCAAACCCCACTGCAATCGCTGCGCAAACCGGAGCGTTCGAAAGCGGCGTTAAGGATCTCACGATTGCAAACAAGGCTGTCGTCTATACGGAAGATGCACCCCTTTACCTTGCGGCGGGTGTGGACCTTATCATCGGATCGGGGGCGGCGCTCGGGTACATGATAAACGCGATTTCCTACAGCGCGGCCACTTACAGCGGCGCCATAAGCGCAACGGCAGGTCATGACGTAACCATTAATGGAGGGGCGATCGAATCGGCCACGGGGAGCATAGCCGTAAATGCTGGCCACGATTTGAACCTGAACCTGCTAAATGGTTACCTCGGCAGCATTCGGACGACGGGCGAAGTGACTGGTCCTGACCAAATCATTCGGGATTACTGGCATTATGGGAACGGGGGCAACATTGAAATCCGAGTCAAAGGCAGTGTCAACGGCGCTGACCTTCTGAATCAAACAAGCATCTGGGCCGAGGGGTGGGATTCCTTCAATATCAAAAACAACATTGAGTATGGTTGGTCGGCCGACTATGGAAGCGGCAGCTCTGACATAGTTACCGAAGGGTTGGCGACAATGGCTGGGGGCAACCTCACGGTTTATGCCGGCGGAGATTTTACATGCCAGGCGGGAACTTTCTCCCCCTATGCCTACACGACCAGCCACGGGACCGTTCTCACTTCAAAGGCAATGAACGATCGAGGGAACCTGACGATTTTTTCCGGCGGCAACATGGAGGGCAGGTTCCTCATTGCTGACGGAATCGGCGAACTGCACGCGATGGGCAACTTCGGCGTTTCCGGCGCCAACGCCAACCACCCTCCCATCGAACTTTTCAACGCGACGCTTAACGTAACCGCCCGGGGAGACATCAACATCGGCGTTGTGGTCAACCCGACGATAGCGCGGCCTGCCGTTAACGCGATTAACTGGGATCTGGAGTATAGCCCTGAGACGTCGGCAAGCTTTACTTCGGTGACTGGAAACGTTTCACTCTATGGGGATGACGCTTATTACGGTGTCTTCAATCTTCAAGATTATGACCTGCTCATTCTTCCTCCCACCGTGGCAGTCAGAGCCGCCGGCAACATCAACATCCTCAGCGACTTCGCCCTTGCGCCTTACCGACACGGGGAGCTTATCCTGGAAGCGGGGAAAAACATCGACGGCCTGAAGCCTAACGGCAATCGGGCTGAAATCCACATGTCGGAGCAGTCGGACGAGCCTTGGGGAAGCCTGTATAACCAGGTTTACGGGCCGCAGGGGATCGGGGGGACAGGCCCGGATATCGGCAACAGGATTCTTAACAGCCTGGGGTATGACGACCCATACGGCATCCTCCATACCGGCGATCGAACCCCGATCATAATAAGCGCAGGCGGCGACATCAGCAACCTGGCGCTGTTCGTGCCTAAAGAGACACAGATTACGGCCGGGGCGGACATTAGCGATATCTATTATTTCGGCCACAACAACGGTTCGTCGGACGTCACCGCTATCAGGGCGGGCGGAAATATCGTTTTCAGCTCGGTGCCAAATTACGACGTGCAGGGTGCACGAGATTTCACCGGAATACAGGTGGGCGGGCCGGGGACGCTGGTTGTCGAGGCAGGCGGGTCGATGGATTTGGGAACGACGGCTGGTATCCAGGCCGTGGGAAATGTGTGGGATCCCCTGCAGTTGCCCGATGCGGGGGCAACATTGATCGTGGCGGCGGGCTATTCGAAAGATTTCTCCAATGTTTCAGCCGATGTGCGGTTCTTCAACTCCATCCAGACTGAGGGCACCAATTACAGCATAGACTTGGCCGCCGGCGACACCGCCCAGGCCCAACAGATCGTGGCCGAGGCCAGGGCCGATGTCATTGCGCCGTTCTTCGGGAAATCGGCTGCCGCAGGCTCCGGCGATATAGACATGACACTTTCGCAGGTCAGCAGCCTGTGTGGGGTTGCCCCTGTTTTCGTCTTTGTAAACGGCAGCCTGAACGTAGGCCAGAGCACTTTCATTACGGATACGCAAAGACAGAGCACGGGTATTTTCACCGCCCAGGGCGGCGCCATAAACATTTTTGCCGTAGGGGACGTCAACGTTAACGAATCAAGGGTGATGACTTTCATGGGCGGGGACATCATCGTTTGGAGCGATACCGGTAGTATCAACGCGGGCATCGGTTCCAAAACCGCTATTGTTGCGAGCCCGCCGGCCCTGGAAAACGTCAACGGTGAAGAGGTCCTTGTATTCAGTCCTCCTTCCGTGGGCAGCGGCATACGCGCGGTCACTTATAATCCCGACCCCGAGGTTGATGCGGAGCCGCCCCTTGCAGGCAACATCTACCTGTTCGCCCCGCAAGGGGACATCAACGCCGGAGAGGCCGGCATCGCCGGGCGAAACGTTATCCTTGGGGCCGTGCAGGTGCTCAATGCGAATAATATCGTCTTTTCTCAGGGTGAGATTGGGGTACCCACCGCTTCGACAGGTTTCTCCGGGCTTTCGGTCTTATCGGGGACCGGATCTGTAACCCAGCAAATGCAAATGGCGCAGGCCGCATCCATGAGCGCCGCAGCCAACAAGCCGGCTTCGCTTTTTTCGCTCCCGGAAGATTCCTTCACTGCCCCATGGATCGAGGTCAGGGCGTTGAGCGTCTTCGACGTGGAGCCGGACGACGGTTCGTGGGAGAAGACGGATAATTGATCAGGACTGACTCACTATGAGTGATTCAGGCGCCAATGCCCTGCGCCGGAAAATTCTGCTGCTCGTCGCAATTACTGTCCTCTCCTATACTTCGGCCCTGAAAGGCGGCTTCATATGGGACGATGACATATATGTCACTGAAAACCGGAATCTCACCTCGCTGCATGGGCTGTCGCGCATCTGGACCGAGCCGCATGCCAGTCCGCAGTATTATCCCCTGGTGTTCAGCTCCTTTTGGATCGAAAGACACCTCTGGGGCCTTAATCCTTTCGGTTATCACCTGCTTAATGTCTTACTCCACGCGAGTGTGGCATGTCTGCTCTATGTCCTGCTGCTAAGGCTCGAAGTACCTGGAGCATGGCTTGCCGCGCTCGTGTTCTGCGTTCACCCCGTAAATGTCGAGTCGGCCGCATGGGTCTCGGAGCGCAAAAACGTGCTCTCCGCGTGCTTTTACATGCTCTCGGCCATCGCATTTTTGAGGTTTTATGGGCTGGGACGGCCTGCGAAGGTTCATGAAAAGCCAGGCACAGCAAAGCCGAAACCGGAAAATTTACCGCAGAGACCCACGGACGCACGGAAAAGCCGCTTAATAAACAAACAGACCATGCCAGACAACTCAATCTCTATCTCCGAGAACATCGCGCCTCCACAGCGGAATTGGTATTGGACAGGACTGTTATACTTCGCATTTGCGCTTTTATCCAAAACGGTTACCTGCACTCTGCCCGTTGCTCTGGCGATCGTGTTATGGTGGAAGAGGGGGAGGATTACTCGCACGGAGGCGTTGAGCCTTGCGTCGCTTTTCGCCCTCGGCGCCGGAATGGGCCTTTTGACCGCATGGCTCGAACGGACCCACGTTGGCGCGCGAGGCGCGGACTGGGGCCTTGGTTTCATCGAGCGGTTTCTTTTGGCCGGAAGGGCTTTGTGCTTCTACGCATGGAAGCTCCTGTGGCCTGTCCATTTGAGCTTTAACTATGAACGCTGGGCTATCGACAGGGGGATATGGTGGGAATATCTTTATGCGCTCGCCTGCGCAGGGTTTCTGTTTGCGCTCTGGGCTGGCCGCGGCCGCATCGGGCGCGGGCCACTGGCTGTGGCCCTTTTTTTTGCGGCTTCTCTTTTCCCGGCCCTGGGCTTTTTCGATGTTTTCCCTTTCCGCTATTCCTATGTCGCTGACCATTTTCAATACCTCGCAAGCATTGGTCCCATAACGCTGGCTGCGGCCTGCACATCCGCATATATTTCGAAACATCACGGGACAAAGCTGAGACTGCTAACAGTTGCGGCGGTCCTGGTGGTGACGGTCCTTGCCGTGAAGACGTGGCGCCAGGGAAACATCTATGCCGACACATGGACGCTTTATAGCGAAACTCTGAAGGAGAACCCCGGCTCGCCTCTGGCCCATAACAACATAGGAAGGATCCTTTCCGGACAGGGCAGGCGCCAGGAGGCGATGGCGCATTTTGCGGAAGCGCTCAGGCTCCAGCCGAACAACGAAATGCCCCATTATAATATGGCAATCGAACTCGTGGCGCTTGGAAAGATCGATGAGGCCATTGAAAATTACGAAGAAGCGTTAAGGATTCGTCCGGATTTCGAGAAGGCACTGAATAATCTCGGGAGCCTGCTGGCCCAAAGAGGAAGGATTAAGGAGGCTGTCGAACACTGGGCTAAAGCGGTCGAGGTCGCTCCTGATTACACGGGGGCCCACTACAACCTGTTATTGGGCTATAGCCAGCTCGGCGATTCCACCGCTGCGCTGCGCGAGTACGACAGGATCATGGAACTCGATCCGGCAGCGGCTGAAAAGGCGCGACCATTCATCCATGGGATGAATTAGATTTTATCTGCTCATGCTCGAAGAAAAACCCCGCCCATTCAGAACGTCAAACCTGCCGCCCTGGCTCGATCTCTTTCCGGCGTTCCTTGTCGCTATCGGCATGTTTTGCCGGACATGGCACAAATGGCCCGACGTCCTGGTCGACTTTGGAAGGGAACTCTATATTCCCTGGCAGCTCAGCCTTGGTAAAGCACTCTACCTCGATGTGGCGTATTTTAACGGCCCCCTTTCTCCTTGCTTCAATTCGTTGTGGTTTCGCCTCCTGGGCCCGCGTCTGATTGTGTTGGCGTTTGTCAACCTGGCGCTGCTGTTCTTGGTAATCTTTCTTATCCATGGCCTGGCGCGGAAAATGTCGGGGCGACAAGGTGCTATCGCGGCTTCACTGGTCTTCGTCTCCGTATTTGCATTCGGGGATTATTCCGACATAGGCAACTACAACTATATATGCCCATATTCTCATGAGATGGTCCACGGGACTCTTTTAAGTTTTGCCGCCCTCCGTTGCATGACGGCCTATTGTGATTGCATGCACAGAAAGGCGCTGGTCGCTGCGGGGCTGTTGACCGGTCTGGCTTTTCTCACCAAGGTTGAGATTTTTCTGGCATTGTTTTGCGCCGTGGGCGCAGCGCTGATAGCCGCTCACCTGCTGAGGAGATCGAGGACTTCGACGTCGCTGAAGGCTGCCCTCGTCTTGTCGGCGTCGGCCACGATTCCGCCCGTCATCGGAATGCTTTGGTTGGTCCCCGCCTTAGGCCCCGGCGGTGCGTTAAAAGGAGTAACCGGGTCTTTTTACTACCTTATAACAAATAGTGAGATTTCAAAACTTCCCTTTTATGTGAAGCGAATGGGCGCCGACGATATTGGGGGAAACCTGATGCGAATGTTCAAGGCAGCGGCGGTAACGGCGGGTCTCGTCGCCGGCGCGGGCACGCTCGGTATTCTCTTTCGCTATACAAAGCGGCGCCACGCGGCTATCCCTGCCGCAGTCTTCATTGTGTTCGGGCTCGTCTTCCGGTTTGCCTTCCGGTTTGAATGGCTCACTTCCATCGCTCGTCCATTTCCTCTCTTTATGCTCATTATCGCAGCGACCCTTGTTCTGACAATTGTTAAACACTCTCGGCGCCCGAAGGAGAGGGGGAACGGACGTGGCGGCTGCGCCCTCTCCCGGAGGGAGATCGAGAATAAAATAGAAGGAAGCCGCTCCGATCTGCGTGCAGTTGACAAACTTGGTTTCGTTGTTTTTTCGTTCTTGCTGCTCGGCAAAATGATTTTAAGCAGCAGAATCGACGGATACGGCTTCGTGTTGGCGATGCCGGCCGCAATGACCTTGACCCTGCTGATCGATGACTGGCTGCCGCGATGGGTCACAGAGAAAGGGGGGGTTGGCGCTGTCACCCGGGCAGCGGGAGTTGCGGTCCTGGCAGTGGTGGTTGGCGGATTCATTCTGGTAGGCAACAGTCACATTGCGAAAAAAACAGCTCAGGTGACCAATGGCTCGGATACGGTCCTGACCTATCAATCGGGCGCTGTTATAAACGAGGGGCTCTCGACACTGCGCACTCTTATCAGGCCAGGCGAAACGATCGCGGTTTTTCCCGAAGGGGTGATGCTCAATTACCTGATGCGCGTGGAGAACCCGACCCCCTACGTCAGTTACCTGCCCCCCGAGGTGTCCATGTTTGGCGAAAAAGCGATGCTTGCGGCTTTCAAGGTCCACCCGCCGGACTATATAGTCGCCGTGCCGCGCTCCTTTCGCGAATATGGCGTCAGAGGGTTCGGGCAGGGCTATGCCGAAGAACTCGCCTCCTGGATCGTTGGAAATTACCAGGAAATTAAGACCATCATGCCGGAAGCGACACGACAGGCGCCGTTGGGCAAATTGTTCATCCTGCGCCGAAAAGATCGCCTTCATTAACTGAGGTCACCAAATTATCCCCCGGCTTTTCAAAATGTTCCCGGCTTCTTCGCAGCCCAGTTGGGCTGCCTTTTTGAGGTCGTCGGTCGCCATACTGTTCTGACCAATGTCGGTATAGGCAACGGCCCGATTATAATAGGCCAGCTCATATTCGGGGTCGAGCGCAATGGCCCTGTTATAATCTTCAATGGCCCGCGCATGGTTTCCCAGCTTACGATAAGCGTTTCCCCTGTTGTTAAAGACCATGGCGCTATCAGGGTCGATTCCAACTGCTGTGTTGTAATTTTCAATCGCATGTGTCAAGTTGCCCAGCCTGTCATAGGCAACGCCTCGGCTATTATAGACTTGCGCATCCCTAAAACCTATCTCGATGACCTTGTCGTAGTCTTGGATAGCTTTCGTGTAATCTCCGAGTTTGCCATAGGCGATGCCTCGCTTGTAATAGGCTTGTGCACAAAGTGTGCTATAAATGGATCCCGGTTTGTAATATGCATCTGTTTGTAACCGGCCCATTCCGATAACACTGTCAAGGTCCGAAACAGCCCGCCTGTAGTCGCCGAGCACTGAGTAGGTAAGGCCACGGTTATATAGGATAAAAGCGTTGCTCCCAGTAACTTCAAGAGTGCGGTTGTATAAAATGATGCTGTTACGCCAGTAGCCTGTCTGTATCCACGTAGCCGCAAAAAGAGGAACCAGAATGAGTGCCGCTAAGGCAAAAAGCGCCTGCTCGCAGCAGGCCCATTTTTTCGTTAGGTCCGGGATAAGCCATGCCGCCATTATGAACAGCCCGACCAGGGGAATGTACGTGTACCGGTCAGCCATAGCCTGATAGCCGACCTGTACAAAACCTATCACAGGCAGAAGCGTAACCGTGAACCACAGCCAGCCCACTGCCAGGTACGGAAATCTTTTTCTCCCTCGGATAAGTGCCAGAGATATAGAGCTAAGGAAAAAAACTGCGCCTATGGTCTGCCATACAGACCATGATTCCGGGTGAGGGTAGAAGACGGCGAGGCCGCCAGGCCAAATTGTCTTTCTTATATAATTGAGGTAGGAAACAACTGCATTTCCAATACGGACACCCAGTGGAAAGTCGGCGCTCGATATGACCGCCCCCCCTTTCTGCTGAGCAAACAATGTCATAATACACGACAGAGTTGCAAGAGCAAGAAGCAGAACTTTCTCCCACAACAGAGGACGGAGGACGGAGGATGGAGGACGGAGGAGCGACGATCGGGCAGCAAAGGGTGAAGACTCAAGCCTTAGGACTGAGGAGTGAGTATGGACCGGGGAGGAAGGATCGTTGCCCCGCCTGGGGAGTTTCTTACGGGATTTTCCTTTTCTTTTTGCCGAAAGCGTAGGCTGAACGAGCGCGGCATCCGGACAGCGCACAGACGTCCAGCATTCGGCATCCGACCGCCGACCTCTGACCTCTGACCTCCGCCATCCGTCACCTGACTTGCGACCTCCGGCCTCTGTCTCAAAGGCCAGTAGTCCAGCAGAAGCAGGACAAAAGGCAGGGTTACAAGCATTGGCTTGGACATAAGTCCTGAAATAAAAAACACGACCACGGTTGCGTAACGGGCGACAGAGCGTCGTTCCACATAGTGGACATAAGCCCCCATGGTCAGCATCCAGAAGAAAGTTGAAAGAACGTCCTTTCGTTCGGCCACCCAGGCGACCGATTGCACGTGCAGAGGGTGAATGGCAAACAGCGCCGCAACGAAGGCGCTTTTCCATGGTGCTTGTGTCATACGGTGAAAGACGTAAAAGAGCAGCAGCGTATTTGCAATGTGGAACAACAGATTGGTCAAATGATGCCAATGTGGATTCAAGCCAAAAAGTTGAATATCGAGCATGTGCGACACCCAGGTCAGGGGATGCCAGTTGCAGGCGTAATCGGACGTAAATGCCCACCGGATCGCATCCATCGTAATGACGTGCCGAATATGGATGTTCTCGGTCACGTATGCAGGATCGTCATATGTTATGAATTCGCACTGACTGAGCTGCAGGAAAGCTGTAAACGTAACAGCAGCCAGAAGAAAGTAAATCACCGGGATTTGCTTGTCTTTCAAGCTCACCACTTTATTCCTCGGGTCCTCAAAATGCCTTTGGCTTCTTCGCTTCCGAGTCTTGCTGCTGCTTTAAAATCTTCAGCCGCCTGTTCGCCGTCCCCGAGTTTGGAATATGCAAGACCGCGATTAGTATATGCGTCTGCATACTGGGGATCGATGCCTATAGCCTTGTCATAGTCGGAAATTGCTTGCCGCAGGTTGCCAATATTGTAATATGAGTTCCCCCGGCCATAATAGGCAACCGCGTATTCAGGATTCAAATCGATTACTACGCTGAAATCATCAATGGCTTGAAAGTAGTTGCCAAGTCTCCGATAGGCAAATCCCCGGTTGTTATAGGCGTCGGCATATTGGGGAGCGAACCTGATTGCCGTGTTATAATCGTTGACTGCCTGTTCGTAATTGCGGAGTTTAGTATATGCATTTCCACGGTTATTATATGCATCTGCATATTGAGGATAGATCGTGATGGCGTTGTCGTAATCCAAGATCGCTCGTTCGTAATTGCCAATGATCTTATATGCATTCCCTCGATTGTAGTAAGCGCAATAGTTATTATTCGTCACATCCAACGCATGATTGAACAACGTAAAGTCATCCTTCCAATAACCAACCTGTATCCAGGTAATAATGAAGAAAGATGAAAGAGTCAATACTGAAGATGCGGCAAGCGCTTGTTTCCGGTAACGCCATCTTCCCAACAATTCCGAAATACCCCACGCGGCCATGATGAATAATCCTGTCAGAGGGACATAGGCATAACGGTCGGCTCTCGCCTGGCCGCCCACCTGGACCAGTCCGATTACAGGCACAAGCGTGGCTGCATACCATAGCCACCCAACGAACAGATAAGGAAATCTCTTTGCTGCCATAATAACGGTCCCGGTCACAGCTGCGAAGAAGAGGGCAGCCCCCGCAGCCTGCCAAAATGGCCAAAATTTTGGATGAGGATAAAAAATCGCCAGATTATTCGGCCAAATTGTCTTGGCAACGTATGCGAGATAAGAAACAAATGCATTTGAAATCCTGGCGCCTAGAAGCAGCGTTTGCAGGGACTGCATCGCTCCCCTGCTTTGCTGAGCGATGAAAGTGAGGATACATGACACAGCGGAGAGCGCAAAAAGAGGAATTTTTTCAAAAATCAGAGGACGGAGGACGGAACTCGAAGGACTGGGAGCCTTCCCCGGTCACCCGTTTTGCTGGATTGGTCCGGGGACTGAGGCCTGAGCAACACCCTGGACGGCATTCCTATTGTTCAATTTCTTCTTTTTCTTCTCGGGCAAAGGCACGCGAGCATGAATGTGGGGATCGCTCCTCTTATCAATGGGCGGCATAGGGTCTGTGACGTCGAATTTCGACTCGCGACGGTCGTCGTCCGATATATGAGGAGCGTAGCTGGGTCCGACTCGCAGGATACGCCTCAGAGGCCAGTAATCCAAAAGCAACAAGGCGAAAGGAAGAGTGACCAGCATCGGTTTTGCCATCAGGCCCAAAATGAAAAAAAGAAGAACCGGCAAATATCTCCGAAGGCCAGGGTTTTGAGCATAATGAGCATACGCGATCATTGTGAGCATCCAGAAGAACGAGGAGAGCACATCCTTTCGTTCGGCGGCCCATGCAACTGACTCCACATGCAGAGGGTGAAGGGCGAACAGCGCGGCAATAAAGGCGCTCTGCCAGAGTGCTTTCGTCATACGATGAAAAACGAAAAAAAGCATCAGTGTGTTCGCAATATGGAATAAAAGATTGATAAGATGGTGCATGCGGCGGTTTAAGCCAAACAGTTGGACATCCGTCATGTGGGAAATCCATGTAAGGGGATGCCAGTTGGCTGCGCAAGCTGCCGAAAACGCCCATCGGACGCCGTCTGTCGTAAGACCATGCCGGATATGGCTGTTCCCGGTAATGTAGGTCCCGTCGTCATAGTCGATGAATTTGCAGTCGTTGAGCTGCCAGAGCGCTGCAAGAGTGGCGATTGTCAGAAGAATATGGACGACGATGACTCCTTTTCTTGACATAAGACTCCTCTCGGGCCCCAATGAAGGAAAACCGCGCCCCTTCAGCCCATCGCTTCATAAGTTGGCCGCAATAGGTGTGCGCCACATTCCATGATGCAATATAACAACCCCGTTCGGAAGGGACTGATCGCGGAGGCCGTGGATCGGACGTGGAGCGAGTAGAGGCGGGTAGCTGGCATATGTGCTGCGGGGGATTGCGCGCTCCGCCGGATAGGGCGCGTCCAAAGTTTGCGGCCCGGCGACTATAAGCGCCGGGCCGACACATAACATCATGCGATTAATCTTCTAAACTGCAGCTATTTGACCTTTCGTTTAAGCACGACATCCGGGCTTGCGCAGTTCGTGCATCCCTGGTACAGGGGATACTCAAAAGTATTGCCGCCGGGCCTTATGAAATTGAGTTCACCCGGCGAGGCGTAGTACAGGTATTGGTTGGGAATGGTAGTGGAATTGAGATTGGTCGGATTCCCGGCAAGCGAGATCATCTGGTTCATTATAGTGGTCTGCTGTGGTGACAGAGCATTGGCGCCGGAAGTGTTATAATACATGCGGTCCACGGTCCAGAAACTGTCATAGATGCCGTCATGCATGGTTATCCTGGTGGGCAGCCAGCCGTTGTATTTGATCCTCTGGTAGCATCCCACATTGGTCCAGCTACCCGGGTTCAACGGGCTGTTGGCACAACTCGTTGAGACGTCGGCGTTATCCGCGTCCACATAACCGATGGCGCCGCTTTTTACACTCGATGGAAGTGAATCCTGGCCGCTAAAAGTCTTTCCGTCCGCCCAGGCAAGGCAATTGGTCTCGTCGCTTTGCAGATCGTTAAAGTAGAAATAGGGAGGACCGGCAGCGGACGTGACAGGGTTTTCCGACGTCGTCATATCCCAGCCCCAGCCTTTTCCGTCGGTGCTGCCCTGCATAACTCCGAGGTCCAGTACGCTCAGAGTGCCGGCGCCAGCGTGCCTCATGCAAACCGTGACCGGCTTTGACGGATAGTACACGCCGAATTGGTCCCAATTACTGATTTGGCCGCTCAAAAGGGCAACGATTTGCTGTCTTGAAAGGTTATCGATTGTCTGGGCGATGCATAAGGTATGGTTCCCACCCGTGCCGCCGCAATTGCTGTCGTCTATGCAGAAATTGTTATAGTAGGTCGTGCCGGACGCTGAGCTGCAACGGTATGATGTAACACCCGGGTTAACATAAATGGCGAAAGGATATGCGAGCATTTGTTGCGCAGTTGCGCTGCTGCCGGCGTAGGGAGGCCAGGCGGCAGTCGCTGTGGTTTGGTTACACTGACTCTGGGACCCTCTACATGTATAGGCGCCGCCCATGGGGCCTTTCAGCCTTCCCTGCGTTGTCTGAATGATGGCGGCTTCTTCCAGGTTGGAGACGCCGACCTGGATGTGCTGGCAGCTAAAGGCGATGCCTGTGCATGAGGTGGCGTCACCGGGGCAGCTGGCGGCGGTGGCCACGGGGCGCTGATCACCGTTACCCGCACCGCAGGGATTCGCCGTAGGGGTCAGAGTGGTATAGGTACTGTTATAAGTCCCCCAGTTCGCAGTATCAAAAACACCGTTTATGGCGTCGATCCCGTCCCAGGAAGCTTTGTTGGTATAGGTGAGAAAAATGAACCCGCCGTCCGTGCCGGTGCAACCGCCGCCGACGACAAGGGTGCTTTTGGTGTTGTTTGAATCGGTGATCGTAGTGTAAGATTTTTTTGAAGTGCACCCCAGATTGGTGAGCAGCGTCATGCCCAGTCCGCTGGAGCCGGTCCAGAGGTTCGCTTCCTCGCTGGTGCCGTACATATTCATGTAAGTGTCGGCCTGCGCCACGCCTCCGACGAGCAGGAGGGCAACCGCGACAATGATGCCTTGAGCGACATTTCTAAAGAGCTTGGATTTCATTTAGATTCTCCTTAAAACAAGTACTGAATTTCAAATATATTTTTTCCGTTATGAGACACTCTTCACGGGCGCCCCTCAAATTTCGGGCACAACCCCAGCCCCCCGTCTCCACAAAAGCTCAACCCTCCCAGGTCCTCGGATGGGGGGAGGGACGCTGAGCTCCCCTTTGCGTCCGGGCCCTTTCCCGTCATGACGCGTTCTTTCCGCGTGAAGCGGGGCGCGAAGCATACGTCAACCTCCCCGCGGGGTGGAAGGGCCGCGGCCAAGCCGCTCCCTTGTTCCCCATCGAAGCTCCTATGGCGGGAACGCTCCCGGAGCCTTCCGGGAAAGGGCCGCAAAGCGAAGGATGCCGGGAAGTTAAATGAGCTTCTTTCTCATTACCCCGATAAGACCGAGCAATCCCGACCCGAAGAGCAAAACGCTCGGCGGAATTGGGGCGATGGACTCCGCCTGACTCGTGATTATTCCGTTCGTCCCTAAGGTGGTCACAATCTCAAAATCGCCGGCGTTGTTGGAATTTGACGTCTTCATGGGGCTCCACTTGAAAATATATTGGGTAGCCTGGGTTATGCTCCCATTGCCGGCGACGTTAAGGGGGTCGAGGACGCTCTCCCCCCCGGGAGTATTGATATATCCATCGAATAGGCCCGTCGTTTGTAGGCTGCCCCCGTCGAATATCTTAAAATAACTAGAGCCGGAAGTCTGCACCCATGCGTTCGCGCTCGAACCTGATGAAGCAGCGGTGTTATAAGCAGCGACGATGGTGCCGGCAGCGTTTACAGTGACGCCCCAAACGGAAGGGAGGTTTTGCTCTGATACTGCCGTGCCGCTGGTCCACAGCTGCGAGGTTTGGAGATTGGAATGTCCCGTGTAGGCGAAGTACGCGACGTAGAGGGGCCCGTTGCTTAAGTTAAAGTTGTTGGTTCCATTGCCCGTGGTCAGGTTGTATCCCGAATCGCTAAAAAGACTGGGATTGCTTTCGATGGAAGTAATGGAACCCAGATCGGTCGCCTCTTCATATCCAGAGACAGTACCCGCCTGCACCTGGTAAACGACTCGGATAAGATCGCCTCCGGTGGGATATGTGGTAAAGTAAGCTTTCGCCTGTCCGGCCAAGCCCATAATCAAAAATAACGCAGCAAAAACCACAAGATACTTCTTCATCTTTTTCCTCCTGAGAAAGATAGAACCGACTTCCCCTCAGGCAACCCGGCCGTCCGACTCTCCGTTCCTCTCCATGCAGGCTCTTTGCGTATCGCGAGCTTAAGTACTCGGCCATTCCTGCGTCCGGATGCGATCGGACCCGCTGGCTTTCCGTCACCCGGTCGCCCGGGTTTTGGCTTTATCTAAGGCCGCTTTCGGATATCAGGTGTCGGGTGTAAGGTATCAGATGACCTATACCCCCCACTGATGTCAGGCGGCAGTTTACCGACTGCCTGCTTGCTAATGCCTGGTCTCAGATCATCGATACCCGACAGCCGACACCCGATATCCCTTCTGCGATTGCTCATAAACCTCGTGTCTCCACCACCTCCTCCCAAATGCGGGCAGCGAAGCCGCATAAACGGCGGCAATAGCGCTTACGCGCAACATCGTAAACGGGCTTGGCCGGACCGGGAAATACCCGGCCTGCGGCGAAGCGCCCCTAATTCACTTTGGCAGCCCCCAAAGCCTTGAAATAGAGCCGGCGCCCTCCAGAGAGTCCCTCCATTCACAAGCGCGTCAGCACCACAATATAAACAGATCTCATTATCGTTATGTCAAAAATAACATAACGCTCTGGATTCCCTAAACACCTAGCGATTTCGCCGTCCAAAGTTTGCTGCGCGACCATGAATTGCGCCCCAACACAAAGAGAATCCCCGGCACACGGCAGAACAAAGACTACAAGGCAGACCCCCTATCGTCTTTATCGATCACCTGAACGCCCAATTAGGGGGAGGCGGGCGCGGCCATGCCATTTCCCGGGTGGGCTGTGCGCCGCAATCTCGATTACCAAACGGAAAAGAAACAGCGGTAATAACTTCCCCACTGATAAGTGGGCCGAAGCTAGCATGGTCTTTTATAAATGTCAATAAGTATTTTATAGCATACGTGCGGTTTTCAGCCGTCTTTCGGAACGGTTTGGTTAGAAGAGCAACGGCACGAAGGGAAATCCGGCGGGCAGGGCGCCGGGAAAAAATCGGTTCATCCGGCAAATGAGTACCTCGAACATTTGGTTCATCCGGCGACCGAGCAGCCGAGACCGGGCCTCCTTCGAGGTCTTCGTCCCACGCGCTTCGCGGGGTTCGTGTGCGGGCTGCTCAGCTCCGGTCAGCGCACCATAGAGAAGTCATATCGATTTTGGTTTTGGTCCTTTTCAGCCGCTGATTCTGTAAGTGCGCGCTCTCTGGCTGCCTTTCAGTCTTCGTGTTCTTCGTGCCCTTCGTGGTGAGAGAAGTGCTTCCGGTCGGAATTCCAGCATCGGATTTTGGAGGCGCCCGAGCAAATGATTTATCACCACGAAGAACCTAGCGCTGCATAGCCGCAACCAAAACTCTTCACCACGAAGGGCACGAAGATCACGAAGAAAAAACTAGGTCTAAACTGCAACGATAACAGCAACTTACTAACAAAATCATGCTAAGAAAACAACAAGATGACGTGTAGTAGTACGAAGACCACGAAGGTAAATAAAAACCCCATAGAGCCCTACATGTCGTCCCTTTGCGAACCAACTCCCATGCTCGCGCACGAAGAACTGCAAAGCTCACGAAGGGTTTAACCGGGAGTCGAAATTAATGAAAAAGCAACAAGAAGCTGATCGACTGAGGTACGAAGCATACGAATGAGAAACGTAGCTGGTGTAGTCCCTCACCCCAGGTACGCATTTGCCGGAAGACCCAAAAAATCCTCCGGAGCAGCAGGAGGCGAATTCAGGAGTCTTGATTTCAGGCGTATATCAACTCCGAAACCGATATCCAAAGCCCCGCACGGTCTCGATCAGGTCTCCGCATGAGAGCAGCTTTTGCCTGATCCGGCTCATGTGCGTGTCTATGGTGCGCGCATATCCTTCGAAATGGCATCCCCACGCCATTTCGAGGAGCTGCTCGCGGTTAAGGACCCTTCCACGGCTCTTTGCCAGCGCCGAGAGCAATTTGAACTGCGTGGCGGTAAGGGCGACCTCACGCCCGTCCACGCTGACCCTATGGTCTTCGAAATCTATTTCCAGCCCTGACTTCCTGAAGACCGCCTCAGGTTTATATTCATTTCCGGAGCGGCCCAGAATCACTCGCACCCGCAAAAGAAGTTCCGTGGGGTTCAACAGTTTGTCCACATAATCGTCGGCCCCCAATTCCAGGCCGGCTACTCGATCGATTTCTCCGCAGAGATCGAGACCGTCGAGCCCCGGGATCATCAGATCCAGAATGAGCATACCCCGCTGAGGGGTTCGGGTCAGGTTGAGGGCTTCAAAGCCGTTCTTCGGCGCCGCGATTTCCAATCCGGCCTTTTTCATTGTGACGGCCAGAAGCTGCGCTATTTTATGGTCATCTTCCACAACCAGGGTTTTCGACTGCATCATGTTTTCCTCGCCGGGGCGGGTGCGAACGCGCCAGGATTACGGCATTGAGACGGCCTCACCGTCTCCATACGGTAATGAGCGAGTTACCCAGGCCATCCGGCGACGGGGCAACGGGACCGTACCGGATGGCCGCAGGGGAACTCTCTAAGAACCACCCGGAGAGGGCCAGCTGCGGGTGGGTGTCCTAGCAATAACTTCGAAATCGAACAGGCAGCTTCGTCGAGCAAACCTCCATCACACAGGGTTCTCAACACCAGTGACAGCAGGGTTGGCATTCCCCCCTTGATTTTGAGACCGAGAAGGAGTAGCTAATGTATATACACGACATAATGTCCAGATTGGACGTTACTCTTGTATGTTATAATTGTCAATAAGTATTTTATAAATTATTTTATCGAGACTTCATGCTTACAGCCGATTCTGTTTGACATCGGGTGGAAAAGGGATGGGTGCGCCATGATCGAGAGCCTGACGCCTCTTCTACTGACTCTTAAGGTGGCGGGCCTGGCCACTTTGCTTGCCTTTTTCGCCGGGGTCGCCTTTGCATTTTTGACAGCCCGTTTTCGGTTCCCGGGCAGGGAACTGCTGGATGCCGTTTTGACGCTGCCTTTGGTCCTGCCGCCAACAGTGCTTGGTTATTATCTCATTGTCCTGGTCGGCAGAAAGGGATGGATCGGCCGGTGGCTCTACGAGGCTTTCGGGGTGACTCTCATATTCACAT
>Ga0187771_10001196_pt1 | contig 17151 bp, 12 predicted proteins | sample 0116_SJ02_MP15_1_FD_133139 | JGI IMG/M metagenome (GOLD analysis project Ga0187771, IMG submission 133139) | Tropical peat soil microbial communities from peatlands in Department of Meta, Colombia - 0116_SJ02_MP15_10_MG | ecosystem: Environmental > Terrestrial > Soil > Wetlands > Peat | place...
CGTCCAGCCGTAGAGAAATCCCCAGAGCGGCGACCAGGCTTCGCGCAGGTAGACGTACTGTCCTCCGGCGTGCGGCATCATCGCCGCGAGTTCGCCGTAGGAAAGCGCGGCCGTGATGGTGAGAAGGCCGGTGATGATCCAGGAAACAAGTTCCCAGCCGGTGCTGCCGGTTTCGCGCGCCATCTCGGCGGCGACGAGGAAGATGCCGCTGCCGATCATCGACCCGGCAACGATCATGGTGGAGTCGTAGAGTCCGAGACTGCGGCTGAGTTCTTCCCGCCTGGTTTCCGCGCCGGTCATGTTTCTCCGAAGCTTAGCAGTATCCTGCTCGTATGCAAATTCGCACGCTTCAGGCGGAGGACGCCCGGGCATGGTGGGAGCTGCGCCGCGAAGCGCTCGGAAACGAGCCGCGCGCGTTCGGGAAAACGGTTGAGGAGCACGAGGCGGCATCCATCGAGCAGACGGCGGAACAGCTTCGCGAAAGAGCGGAGAGCAATTTCACGCTGGGGGCTTTCGATGGGCAGCGGCTGGTCGGAATTGTCACGTTTGTTCGCGAGAAGGCGGCAAAGCGCAGACACAAGGGCCACATTGTGGGGGTCTATGTGACGCCTTCCCATCGCCGCCAGGGGGTGGGCGACGCGCTGATGGCCGGGCTGATCGAAAAAGTGCGGCGCGATCACCCGACGCTCGAGATCCTGACGCTGAGCGCGGCGGCACACAACGGCGATGCGGGCAGGCTTTATCGCCGCTTCGGCTTTATGCCCTGCGGAGTGGAACCGGGTGCGCTGAAAGTCGATGGCGAGTACGTCGATGAAGAGCACATGTGGCTCCCGCTCAATCTCGCATAGACTGGGACCATGACACGCATCGTGTGGCTCGCGGCAATGGCCGCGAGCGTCACCGGAGCTGCGCTCTGCCAACAGCCAGCTCCCATGCCTATGTCGCATGACAACGACATGGTGGCAACGGGATTGCCGAAGGATTTCGACAAACCGTATCCCCTGCATTCGAAAGCGCTCGGGAAGTTCACACGGCCGATTTCCTCGGCGAACAAGGAAGCACAGGCGTATTTCGACCAGGGATTCCAGCTCATGTATGCGTTCGGCGTGATGGAGGCCACGCGCTCGTTCCGTGAAGCCGAGAAGCGGGATCCGGATTGCGCGATCTGCTACTGGGGCGAAGCATGGTCGTGGGGTTCCTATCTCAATGCGCCGATGCCGAAGTGGCAGGCTCCCTATGCTTACGCGGCCGCGCAGAAAGCGTTGAAGCTCGCGCCCGGGCACTCGACGCCCGTGGAAGCGGACCTGATTGAAGCGATGAGCCATCGCTATGTGGAGAACTTCGATCCGGACAAACGGCTCGATCAGGACAAGGCCTATGCGGAAGCGATGCGCAAGCTGCATGAGAAGTATCCGCAGGATCAGGACATCGCCACGCTGTACGCCGATTCGCTCTTCATCATGGAGCCGCGGCGCGGTTCGCGCGACATCGATTCGCCGAACGTGAAGCGCATCCAGGAAGTGCTCGAAGGAGTGCTGGCCGTGAACCTGCGGCACGTGGGCGCGTGCCATCTCTACGTTCATCTGACGGAGGCGACGACGAAGCCGCAACTGGCGGAAGCCTGCGCGGACGGGCTGGGCGACATCATCCCCGGCGCGAGCCATCTGAATCACATGCCTTCGCATACGTATAACCAGCTGGGCCGCTGGCGCGACGCCGTGCGGTCGAACATCGAAGCCTGGCATTCCGATCAGCTCGCCGCGCAGGGCGAAGGCTTCGCCATTTATCCCGACCACAATCTCCATATGCTGCTGTTCGCCGCGTCCATGGACGGGCAGGGCGCCGTCGCGATTCAGGCCGCGAAGGACTACCTGAAGATCAACGGCATGAACATGATGCTGCTCCTGACGCTCGTCCGGTTCGGGCGCTTCGATGAGATTCCGGAAGTCACGAAGCGCGGCGCCGACCCCATCACGGGCGGGATCTGGGACTTCGCGCAGGGCTACGCGAAACTGCGTCTCGGCGAAAAAGACATGGCCCGGGTTTATCTGGCCCGGCTCCTCAAGGAGGCGGAAGACAGGAAGGCCACGTTCCGGGGGCACTCCTCGAAGGACCTTCTGGGAACGCTCGGCGGCATTCTGGAAGGCGAGGTTCTTCGTTCGGACGGGGATCTCGATCAGGCGATCGCTTCATTCGAACGCGGCGTGACTTTCTACAACAACATCATTTACGACGAGCCCGAGCCGCTGCCGTTCGCCCCGCATCACTGGCTGGGGGCGGCGCTGCTTGAAGCCAGGCGCTACGCCGACGCCGAGCGGGTCTATCGCGAGGATCTGAAAAAGCATCCGAACAACGGATGGTCTCTCTACGGTCTGAAGGCGGCGTTGGAAGGCCAGGGCAAGCCTTCCGGCGACGTGGCGACCCAGTTCGCAAGAAGCTGGGCGCGCTCGGAAATGTTGCTGACCGCTTCGCGTTATTAGAAGCCTTTTCCTTCCGGTGGGGTTTAATGTCTAAATGGCCCACCGGAAGGTTCGATTCGCTCTTTTCCTGCTGGCTTCGTCGCTGCTGCGCGCCCAGTTTTCGGGACGGATTGCAGGTACGATTCTCGATGCCTCGGGCGCGCCGGTGCCGGGGGCAACGATCTCGCTGTCGGAGCCGGGCAGCACGAAGGCGCTGCTTTCGACCAGATCGACTTCCGACGGCAGCTACCATCTGATCGGCATCCGGCCGGCGGACTACGACCTTGAGGCTGAGGCGGCGGGGTTCGCCAAAGTCACGCTCTCGAACGTGACCATCGACGCCGCGCGCGAGACCAATATCCGGACCATTACGCTGCAGCCGGCTGCGCTCGCGCAGAGCGTGGAGGTCTCCGCGAATGAGACGACCGTCCAGACCAGCAACGCGGAAATCTCGGACACGGTCACCATGGAAGAGATCCAGAAGCTGCCTCTGCTTGACCGGGATCCTCTGGCGGTGCTGCAGATCCAGCCGGGCGTGGTGTATCAGGGCAATTCGGCGACGGTGATCAACGGCATGCGGACGTCGTTCGCCAATATGACGCTCGATGGCATCAATATTCAGGACAACTACATCCGCGATAACGCGCTCGACTATACGCCGAACAAGCTGCTCGTCGGACAGGTGCGGCAGATGACCATGATCACGTCGAACGCCAACGGCGCGGCGCCGGACGGGGCAGCTCAGGTGGCTTTCGAGACGCCTTCCGGAACCAATCAATTCCACGGCGACGCCTACTGGTACAACCGCAACAACGCATTTGCGGCCAACGACTGGTTCAACAACCAGGCCGGCGTGCCCATCTCCCAGCTCAATCAGAATCAGGCGGGCGGGTCGATCGCCGGGCCGATCAAAAAAGACAAGCTCTTTTTCTACACCAACTACGAAGGGGTCCGCACCGACGCCCAGACTCCCATGACCAACGTGATTCTGACCGATACGGCGAGGGAAGGAATCTTCACATACCGCAGTTCGACCGGCGCGCTGATTCAGAAAAATCTGCTGGCTCTGCGCGGGATCACGATCGATCCCTACATCCAGAAACTGATGAACATGATTCCGGACGGCTCGGCGATCAACAACTACACGGTCGGCGACAGCACGGCGGGGAATCTGATGAACACCGCCGGCTATCGCTTCAACCAGCGCGCGAACGAGGTGCGCGACAACGTGACGGGGCGGATTGATTACAACCTTTCGACACGCCACGTCTTCAGCGCGTCGTATTTGTGGAATCGGGACAACCTCGATTCTCCCGACCCCACGTTTCAGGCGATCCCGCAGACGACGAATCCGAACCACAGCCACTTCTTCTCGGCCTCCTGGCGCTGGACGCCGAACGGCAACCTGACCAACGAACTGCGCGGAGGGTTCAATCTCGCGCCGGGCGATTTTCTGAACTCGCAGACTTATCCGAACGGCTATCTGATCACCGGAATGATCTTCAACGATCCGGTCAGCGAGCAGATGCCCCAGGGCCGCGCGACCAACACATACTCGATTTCGGACAATGCCGCGCTGGCCCGCGGGCGGCACTACATACAGTTCGGATTTCACATGCAGAAGATCACGGTGCGGGCATATAACGACGCCGGCATCGTGCCCACCTACAACCTGTTCATGGGCACGGGCCAGCCGGCTCTGACCACGAATCTGCTGCCGGGAATCTCGAACGATGCGCTGGCCAACGCCAATGCGCTGCTTGCCACGCTGGGCGGATACATCGACAGCGCCAGCCAGACGTTCAACGTCACGAGCCGCACCTCAGGCTATATTCCCGGGGCAGGCGCCGTGCGGAATTTCCGCTTCGGGAATCAGGACTTCTATGTGCAGGACAACTGGAAGATGTTCCGCACCCTCACGGTGACGATCGGGCTGCGCTGGGTGCTGCCGGATGTGGCGGACGAAGCCAATTCGCTCGAGCTACTCCCCGTGATCCAGAACAATAATGCCATCCAGACGCTGCTTTCCAACGCCACGCTGGACTTCGCCGGCCAGTCGGTGGGCAGGCCCTGGTACAACCGCGACATGAAGAACTTCGCCCCCAACGTGGGGCTCGCGTGGGATGTTTTCGGCGACGGGAAAACCGCGTTCCGCGCCGGCTATTCGATCTCATACGTGAACGATCAGTCGATTCTGGCGCCGGAAACGATGACGGAGACCAACGCCGGCCTCACCGGCCTTTCCAACCTCGTCGGCCTTTCGAGCCGCATCAGCACCGGGTTGCCGGTGATTCCCGTGCCGGTCTATCAGGTGCCCCTGACGGTGGCCGATAACTACGCGCTGAACCCTCTCAACACAGTGGGGCTCATCGATCCGAATCTGCGGACCCCCTACGTGCAGCAGTATTCGGCGGGCATTCAGCGGCAGATCAAAGGGACGGTGGTTGAAGCCCGCTATGTGGGAAATCACGGCACGGGCCTCTACCGTGCCTTCGACTTCAATCAGATCAATATCGTTTCGAACGGATTCCTCGGCGACTTTCTGAAGGCTGAGAACAACGGGAACCTCGCATTCCAGAAGACCGGCATATTCAATCCGGCCTATAACGCCGGAATCGCGGGCAGTCAGCCCCTGCCGGTTTTCGCCAAACTGGAGGACGGCGGTTTCCTGAGCGATCCGACCGTTCGGAACCTGATCCAGACCGGCCAGGCCGGGCAGCTTGCCGCGACCTACGCCGAGAACCAGGAGAACGGATCTCTCAACTTCTTCGCCAATCCTTACGCGCTCGGTTCGGACATGCTGACGAACTTCTCGAACTCGACCTATAACGCCCTGCAGCTCACGGCGCGGCACCGCGCGAAAGAAGGGCTGGACGTAACCGCGAACTATTCGTTTTCGAAAGTCCTGAGCGATACGGCGGGCGATTCGCAGAGCCGCATCGAACAGTTTCTCGACGTGAACAATCCGAAGCTCGAACGGGCGCCGGCGAATTTCGATCTGCGGCATTCGATCAAATCCGCCGTGGTTTATGACCTGCCCTTCGGAGAGAAGCATTATCTGCACAGCAAACGGCTCGACCGTTTCATCGGGGGATGGTCGCTCGGCACCAATCTCTCCTGGCAATCGGGCGCGCCGTTTTCGATCCTCTCCGGCTACGGGACTCTGAATCGCGCGGACGGGACGCGGTCTTACTACAACACTGCCGATCCCATCATTCCGGGCCAGGATCTTCCGCAGTACGTGCATTTCGTGATGACCGGCAACGGTCCGTACATGATCTCGCCATCGGCGATCAATCCTTCGGATGGAACGGGCATCGGATTTGCCGGCGCGATTTTTGAGAATCCGGGAGCGGGCACTCTCGGCGTGCTGCAGCGGCGGTCGTTCTACGGGCCGTGGGCATTCGGCCTCAACGCCAGCCTGCAAAAGGCAATTCAGATCACAGAGCGCCAGTCACTGCAGCTTCTCATTCAGGCGCAGAACGTGCTCAACCACCCCACGTTCTGGGTGGGCGATCAGAACATCAATTCGACGACGTTTGGCGCGGTGGCTTCCATGCTGAATTCACCGCGCATCATGCAGTTCGGCCTGCACTACCGCTTCTGAGCCTGGAAGCGGATCTTGTCCAGCACCGCGGTATCGCCTTTGAGATCGGCTTTTCCGGCCGGGTAGCCGTTCGATTTCAATAGAAAGGCGACAATGCTCGCATTCACGTCCGGAGTGAGTTTGCCCGGCTTGTCTCCGGGCATGGTGGTCTGGATGCGCGAGAAGAGATCGCCCACGGACTGGCCATCCCACTCCTTGCGGAAATCCTCGCCGCTCAGACCGGGCATCGGGCCCGAACCCTGAAGATCATCTCCGTGGCAGGAAGAGCACTCGAATTTATAGAGGCCTTCGCCTTTGGCAGCCTGCGCGGCGCTGTAGACGCCATCCCAGACGGAGCCGGCGGATTGCGCGGCAACGATCGCCGCGGCGGCGAAAAAGGCGGTGGAGAGCAGGATGTTCGTTCTCACGTCAGCAACTATACTATCTCTGAGATGACCATGTGTCTGAAGAATCGACTCCTGCTCGCCGGCTGCGCGTTGGCTGCGTTTGCGTTCAGCTTCAACGCCCGCGCCGCCGTCACCTGCGATCCCGATAACGGCGGCATTTCGCTGCCCGCAGGGTTCTGCGCCGTAGTTGCAGCCGACGGTCTGGGTGCTGCCCGCCACATCACCGTGGCACCGAACGGCGACGTTTATGTCGCGCTGCAGGGCCGCCGCGGGCGCGACGGCAAGACCACCGGCGGCGGGGTGGTGGCTTTGCGCGATACAGAGGGCAAGGGCAAACTCACCGCAAAGGAAGTCATCGGTGAAGGCACGAACCTGACCGGCGTGCAGCTCCGCAACGGCTACATGTACGTTGCGAGCCCGACCCAGGTGATCCGCTACAAGATGACGCCGGGACAACTGAAGCCGGCCGGCGAAGCGGAAATCGTAGTCGCGGATCTGCCCGAACAGCGCATGCATGAAGACAAGGGCATCGCGTTCGATGGCAAGGGTGGTCTCTACGTTAATGTCGGCGCGCCTTCGAATGCGTGCCAGGCGCAGGACCGGCGGGCGAAGGTGCCCGGCCAGGATCCCTGCCCGCTGCTCGAGCGCCAGGGCGGCATCTGGAAGTTCGATGAGAACAAGCTGAACCAGAAGCAGTCCGACGGCGTGAAGTATGCGACGGGCCTGCGCCAGATGCCGGCCATCACGTGGCACGACGGCGCCCTCTGGGTCACGATGAACAGCCGCGACCAGCTCGATACGCTCTGGGGCGATATGTTCACGGCGCAGGAAAACGCGGAGCGCCCGGCCGAACCGATGTACCGCATCGAGCAGGGCGACAACTTCGGCTGGCCCTTCTGCTTCTTCGATTACGGCCAGCAGAAGCTGCTGCTGAATCCGGAATACGGCGGCGACGGCAAGACCGTGGGGCGCTGCTCGGAGTTCAAGCTGCCCATCGCGAGCTTCCCGGCGCACTGGGCGCCCGTCGCCATGACCTTCTATGACGGCACCATGTTCCCGGCGAAATATCGCGGCGGAGCGTTCATCGCGTTCCATGGCTCGTGGAATCGCGCGCCGATGCCGCAGGATGGCTACAACGTCACCTTCCAGCCGTTTGCGAACGGGAAGCCGTCGGGCAAGTTCGAAATCTTCGCGTCCGGTTTTGCCGGAACCGACAAGCTCATGAATCCGAACGCGGCGGTGGCGCGTGCGGATGGTGTCGCGGTCGCTCCGGATGGTTCACTCTACATCACCGACAGCCAGAAGGGTAAGATCTGGCGCGTCATCTATACAGGAAAGTAAACGCTTATGACCAGCCGCTCGAATCTCGTCTCTCTTGTCTTTCTGGGGTTTGCGCTGACCGCTTCGGCCCAGACTGTGGATCGCCAGATGATGGCGAAGATTCGGGCGGAGGGGCTCGAACATTCTCAGGTCCAGAAGGTTTTCGATTACCTGACGATCGATATCGGGCCCCGTCTCACGAATTCGCCCGCGTACCTGAGCGCGGTGAAGTTCGTGACGCAACAACTGCAGGATTGGGGTTTGTCCAATGTTCACGATGAACCATGGCAGTTCGGGCGCGGCTGGACTCTGGACAAGCTCACCGTCGAAATGGCGGAACCGCGCTACGCTCCGCTGATCGGGTATGCCGAGGGATGGTCGCCTGCGACTCCGGGCGATATCGTGGCGGAGCCGATTTATCTCGGCAACAAGTCTGCGGCCGAGATCGAGGCGCTGCGCCCGAAGATGAAGGGCGCGATCGTGATGCTGTCGCCGATCCAGAAGGTGTACGTGACCGAGGATCGTCCGCAGCCTTCCCTGCCGGGCGCAACGGGGCCGGAGACTCTTTCTCCGCCCGCGCTCTTTAACACCGGCCGCGAAGCCCAGCAACTGAATACGCTGGTACGAAACGCGGGGGCGGGCGTGATCCTGCGGCCCAATGTGCTGAAGGATGGAACGGTTTACGTGACGGGCCGCGATAACGGGCCTTCGAGCGTGCCCTCCATCATCATGGATTCCGAACACTACAACGAAATCGCGCGCATGATCGAGCATGGACGCCCGGTGAAGCTGCGCATCAATGTACAGGCCACATTCCAGGAGCGCGATACCAGCGCGTACAACATCATCGCCGAGATTCCCGGCACGGATCCGGTGCTGAAGAATCAGGTGGTGATGCTGGGCGCGCACGTGGATTCGTGGCACACGGGTGTCGGCGCAACCGATAACGCGGATGGAACATCCGTGATGATGGAAGCGATGCGCATTCTCAAAACCGTGGGCGCGAATCCGCGGCGAACCATCCGGCTCGGGATCTGGAGCGGCGAGGAGCAGGGCCTGCTCGGTTCAAAGGAATGGGTCAAACGGCACCTCGAAGGCGATGCCAACAAGGACGAGCGCGAAAACTTTTCGGTCTATCTGAACATGGACAACGGGACCAACAAGGTCTACGGTTTCGGGATGGAAAACAACGAAGGCGCGCGCGCGATCTTCGACAAATGGCTTGCCGAGTTCCAGGATCTGGGTGCGCGGCACAACACCAACACGCACATCACCTCGACCGATCATTTGAGCTTCCTCGCCGCGGGCGTGCCCGGCTTCAATCCTTTCCAGGATTACGAAGGCTACGACGTGCGCACCCACCACACCAACATGGATCTCGCGGACCATGTCAACCCGGACGATCTGAAGCAGGCCGCGGTCGTCATGGCGGGCTTTGCCTGGAACGCCGCGATGCTCGACGAGCGCATGCCGAGGAAGTAAATGCTGGCCGGGAAGCTCGGCCTTGAGAATCCGATCTTCCTTGCTCCCATGGGAGGCGGTCCGGGCACTCCCGAACTGGCCGCGGCCGTTTCGAACGCAGGCGGGCTGGGAGCGCTTGCGGTTTCTTATCTCACCCCGGACGAGATCACCCGTACCATTCGCGCCACGCGCGCGCTCACGAGCAAGCCCATCAACGTGAATCTGTTCGCCGGCGGGTATGCCACATCGGTCGACGTGCCGCCCGAACCGGTGATGGACGTGATGCGCGCAGTGCATCGCGAACTGGGCTTATCCGAACCGGTCCTGCCGAAGCTCGCCCCTGGTCCGTTTCCCGATCAGTTCGAGGCGGTGCTGGCGGAGCGTCCGGAGGTTTTCAGCTTTACCTTCGGGATGCCCGGCCGCGACATGATCCGCCGTATGCATGAGCACGGGATCACCGTGGTGGGAACGGCCACGACGGTCGTGGAAGCGCGAACCATGATGGAAGCAGGGATGGACGCGATCGCCGCCCAGGGGGCGGAAGCGGGCGCGCATCGCGGAACCTTCATCGGCAGCTTTGAAGAGGCGATGGTGCCCACGCTCGAACTCGTGCGGGCGATTGCGAGCTTCGCCACCGTGATCGCTTCCGGCGGCATTATGGACAGGACGGACGTCCGGCAGATGCTCGCGAACGGCGCCGCGGCGGTGCAGATGGGCACTGCGTTTCTGCCGTGTCCGGAATCCGGGGCTTCGGAGTCCTGGAAGCAGGCGCTGCTGAGCGCAGGGTCCGACACGACGGTGATCACGCGCGCATTTTCCGGCCGCGCGGCACGCGGGCTGCAGAATGAATTCATCAAACGGATGACGGGAATCGAGCCTCTGCCCTTCCCTGTGCAGAACACGCTCACCAGAACGATGCGGAGCGCGGCGGCAAAGCTCGGCAAGGCGGGGTTTCAGTCGTTGTGGGCCGGCCAGGGCGTGGCCAGGTGCCGCGCCGTGCCCGCGGCGGAACTGGTGCGGTCGCTCCTCTGAGCTGATAGAATTCGCGCCATGCGAGTTCTGATTCTTCTGCTGGCCGGCGCGTCCTTGTTTGCGGCCGATTCGATCGACGGTTTCGTCATGTGGAAACCGGCCGAACTGAAAACGCAGGAAGAGGCTCTTTCGAAGAAGGTCGGGCCGGATCATTCCTCACGCGAAACTCTGGCCGACTTCGAGACGCATCGCTTCCGCATGCTCTATCGCGATGCCGATGGCTTCCCGGAACAGCACGACACGATCATCGATGTCGTGATGGTCCAGAGCGGGGAAGGCACGCTGGTGCTGGGCGGGAAGATGATTGGCCTTAAAGCTTCCGAGGCCAAAGGCGAATACACCGGAACTGGCCTCGAAGGCGGCCAGGAGTACAAGCTCTCAGCCGGAGATATTGTTCACATTCCCGCGAAGGTGCCGCACCGCTTTCTGGTGCCGAAAGGCAAGCACATCACCTACGTGCTGCTGAAATTTCCGGCGTAACGAGCTCGAGATCGAGGACGGCCGGAGCGGGTCTGCGGCTGCAGCGAGCCTCAAAATCGGCCGTTCTTTCCCCGAGGCCGGGGACCAGAAAGAAACGCCGCTCCACTTCCCTCCGGGCGCGGTGGTAGAGTTCCAGATCGAATTCGTTCAGGCGGCAGAGATCGGCATACGTACCCGCGCCCCAGAGAGCCAGCAGCTTGTTCTCCAGTTCCTCTTCCTGTCCCGCCCGGTGCTGTTCGCCGGGACGGCTGACATTCTGCGGCTGGCAATGCAGGCGGATGCCGGGAAACGCAGGCCGGAGGAAATACTCTGCCGCGATCAGGCTCTCATCGAAAAGCTCGACAAGACCCGGAATCGCCATTTCCCGGAGAATCGAAGTCGCGATCCCGAGGTCGCTTTCGTTCGCCGGACGGGTAAATGCGCCGGCGTTGGCCAGCAATGTCACCTGAACGTTGCTGACCATGTGGGGAAACTCGTGAAGCAGCCCGTGGACAAATTCACGCGAGCTCACCGCGCGCGCCATGCGGCTGAGCAGGTCGGAAGAGTTGTTCCGCCGCGCCCACGCGTAGAGAGACTGCAGCCGGTCCAGAGGGTGACGCAGGAAGCAGCAGTCAAAGATGACCATGTTCCGGACGGCCGGCTTCGGGTAACGCAGGTGATGGCTGGAAACGGCAGAAATGTCCGGACGAGCCGCGAGGAAAGCGGCCAGATCGGATTGATCGAGGGCAGCCTCGGCGCAGGATTCGTCGAAGGTGGCAAAGCCCGGTCCGAATTCCCGCCTGAGAACGGATTCGATCGTACTGCCGCCGTTTTTTAAAATGTGGTAATGGACGACGACGAATCGCGTGCCCAAAACTTTTCTCTCTCCTTAAGCCTCCGAACCTCTTACGAGCGTGAAACCCAGGTCCGTAGTTAAAGTTCTGTAAAGAGAGTGAGTCAGAGTGACGATCCGTGACATCTCCGCGCTGAGAACAGTATGTTTTTTAACTTTTCCAATCGCTTTTACCCTTTTGGGCGCGGATTTTTCCCAGAAATACCAGGAAGAAGGAAAAATCTGGTGGTCACACGTGCAATTTCTGGCAGATGACCGGCTCGAGGGGCGGGACACCGGAAGCGCGGGATACCTGGAGGCTGCGCGCTATGTGGCTCGCCAGTTCCAGATGCTTGGTCTGAAGCCGTGCGGCACGAAGGGATATTTTCAGCCGGTCAAATTCGAAACGCGGCGGCTCGATCCGCGGCAATCGAGTTTGACGCTGATTCACGACGGGGTGCGGGAGCCGCTCGTGATCGGCCAGGACGTGAACCTCAGTTCGAGCGCCGACATGCCGCCCTCCGTCAGCGCGCCGGTTGTTTTCGCCGGATATGGCTTATCGATTCCGGGAGCCGCGGCGCGCAGTGTGGATGTGCGGGGGAAGATTGTCGTCTACGTGGCGGCGAACGGGCCGCCGGTGGCGCCGGCGAATGTGCAGTCGTTCTACGCTTCCGCGGGTGAGCGCTGGAGCGCGCTGAAGCAGGCGGGCGCCATCGGGATCGCGATGATTGCGAATCCGCGCCTCGAGGCCGCGCCGGCTGCGTCTGCTCCTGCCGCACCTGCGGCGCGGACCGTGACGCCGCCGGCCGTCCTGCTGGCCGAACCGGCATTGCAGGACACCGCGGGTCAGCAGATTGCACTGACGCTTTCGCGGCGCGGCGGCGAGCGTTTTTTCGCCGGCAGCGGACATTCGTTCGATGAAATCATGAAGCTGGCAGCGGCCAATCAGCCGTTGCCGGAGTTTCCGCTGGCGGTCTCGATGGAAGCCAGGACCTCGGTGAAGAAGGAAGCGATGGAAGCGCCGAATGTGGTCGCGATGCTCGCGGGCTCGGATGCGAAGCTGAAGCGCGAGTATGTGGTTGTCTCCGCGCATCTGGATCATATCGGCGTGGGTGCGGCGGTCAATGGCGACCGCATCTACAACGGCGCGATGGACAACGCTTCCGGCGTCGCCTCCGTGCTCGAGGTGGCGCGGCTGCTCCATGCCTCCGGCCTGCCGCCGAAGCGAAGCGTCATTTTCCTGGTGCTCACCGCGGAAGAGAAGGGACTGCTCGGGTCGAAGTATTTCGCGCACCATCCGACGGTGCCCGAAAGCCGGATCGTGGCCGATCTCAACATGGACGCGCTGCTGCCGCTTTACGACCTGAAACTGCTCGAAGTGCAGGGGCTCGACGAATCGACGCTGGGAGACAAGATCCGCGCCGCCGCGCGGGAATTCGGCGTGGAGGCGCAAAGCGACCGCGAGCCGGAGCAGAACCGCTTCATTCGCAGCGATCACTTCAGCTTCGTGCGCGAAGGCATTCCGGCCCTGGCCTTCAAGTTCGGCTATGAATACGGCTCACCGGAACAGAAGATCCGTCTCGACTGGTGGGACCGGCACTATCACAAGCCTTCCGACGACACGGCTCACCCGATGAACACGGAAGCGGCGGCGAAATTCAACCACGTGATCGAAGCGCTGGTGCAGAGCGTTGCGGACGATCCGGCGCGGCCCGAGTGGCTGCCGGACAGCTTCTTCAGGAAATTCCGGAAGTAAGCGGTTAGTTGTCGCGGCGCTTGAGCGTCGGCCGGTCGTCGGAATCGGACGAAGCGGGCGTCGAGTTCCCGTTCGAATCGATCTGGCCGTTCGGATTGCGGCGCAGCGTGGGCCGTCCGGAATCCTTGCCGGCATCGACCGAGCGGCGATTGTGCATCGCGACCGTGCGGGCCTTCACGTCGTTGAACTCGCTCGTGTTGACCACGTATTCCGGCTTGGCCTTGAGCAGCGTGTCGATGTTCTTCTGGGCCGCCTTGATGCGGTCTTCGGTCGGCGGGTGCGTCGAGAAGACTTTCGACATCGTACCGGGCTTGCGCTTTTCCTGCGACTGCACTTTCTCGAAGAAATCGACGAAGCAGGTGGGATCGTAGCCGGCCTTGTACATGTACTGCAGGCCGAGCATATCGGCTTCCGACTCAAACGCGCGAGAGAAGCTCAGGAAGCCCATCGGAATCGCGAGTCCCATGGCCTGATAAAGGCCGTAACCGGTCCAGCCGCCCACGAAGATCAGGGGGATGCTGGCATACTGCGCGAGCTGGCCGCGCGAGGCCTGCCGCGTGCCGTGGCGCGCCGCCACATGCGCGATCTCATGCGCCATCACGCCGGCCATTTCGGCTTCGTTATCCGCGTTGAGCAGGATACCGGTGTTGACGAAAAAGAATCCGCCGGGCAGCGCGAAGGCGTTGATTTCTTCCGAGTCAACGACCTTGATGGTGAAAGGAACCTTGGCGTCGGAGTTGCGAACCAGATTCTGGCCGATGCGGTTCACGTATTCCGCGATGATGGGATCGTCGACGATCTTGGCCTGGCGCTCCACTTCCTGGGCCATCTGTTTGCCGAGGGCGATTTCCTTTTCGATCGAGTAGAAATTGATCCCCTTGTCGACATTGCGGTTGCCGATCTCGTCGGGATCTTTTTCCTTATCCGCGGCGCGGGCGGGAACAACCAGACCGGGCGCCAGGAGGGCAAACAGAGCGAGGACGGCTGTCGACTGCCGCCAGGAATTACCGGCTCTCAGGAAGTACATTTCGGAGCAGCTCCAATCCCAGTATAGTCCTTCAGGACGCGGCTGGAGAGACACCGGTTACGCACAGGGGAATACCGCTTCCGATGCTATACTCGGAATTTAGCTTCCGGCCTTACCCCTTTCGAATCATGCCACTGAAACCGATCCACGCGAATACGAGCGGTGAGAAAAAGATCTATCTGCTGAAACCGCGGGGGTTCTGCGCAGGTGTGGTGCGTGCCATCGATGTGGTGAAGATCGCGCTCAACCTCTACGGCCCGCCGGTGTATGTCCGCAAGGAGATCGTCCACAACAAGCACGTGGTGGAAGAACTGCGGGGCATGGGCGCGATTTTCGTCGAGGAACTGGAAGAGGTCCCGGCGGGCGCGCGGGCGATATTCAGCGCACATGGCGTTTCGCCCGAAGTTCGCCGTCAGGGCAAGGAACGCGATCTGGCGATCATCGACGCCACCTGCCCGCTGGTGACGAAGGTTCATCTCGAAGCGGTGAAGTTCGCACGCGAAGGCTACACGATCATCCTGATCGGCCACAAGAATCACGACGAGGTCATCGGGACGCTGGGCGAAGCGCCCTCGCGCATGATTCTGGTCGAGTCGGTCGAGGATGTCGACAATCTGACCATCGAAGACCCGGCGCGGATTGCCTACCTCACCCAGACGACGCTCAGCCTCGACGAGACGCGCGACATCGTGGCCCGGCTCGAGCAGCGTTTCCCGATGATTCGCGGCCCGAAATCCCAGGACATCTGCTATGCAACCGAAAACCGGCAGATGGCCGTCAAAGGTGTATCGGAGTTCTGTGAATTGATCCTCGTGGTGGGTTCGGCCAACAGTTCCAACTCGAAGCGTCTGGTGGAAGTGGGCCAGAACTATGGCGTCCAGGCCCATCTGGTGAACGACTGGTCGGACGTCAATCCGCAGTGGCTCGAAGGCAAGACCAACATTGGCGTGACCGCGGGAGCCTCGGCGCCGGAGCATCTGGTGGGAGAGATCGTCGCGGCTCTGCGCGAAAAGGGTTACGGAAAGCTGGAAGAAGTCGAGATGGTGGAAGAGGACGTGCGCTTCTCTCTGCCGCCGGAACTGGCCAACGCTTCCTCCGCTCTCTACAGCATCAGCCGATGACGCCCGTTCTGCAGCGTGTCGATGACAAACTGCTGAGCGCAGTCCAGGAAAAAATCCGAAAAGCGGCCGAGCACCTGCTCTCTCTGCAGCACGAGGATGGCTACTGGTGCGCGCTGCTGACCGCGGACACGACGCTCGAATCCGATTACATTCTGCTGCAGCTCTGGATGTATCCGCCGGTCGAGGGCGTCTGGAATCCGCCCGATCCGGGCAGGATCCGGCGCGCGGCGGAACGGATTCTCTCGCGCCAGCTTCCCGACGGCGGATTCAACATTTACGTCAAAGGGCCGAGCGAGATCAGCGCCAGCGTCAAGGCGTATTTCGCGCTGAAAGTGGCCGGCATCGCGGCTGACGACGGGCGCATGGTCCGGCTGCGCGAGCGCATCCTCGCGCTGGGAGGGATTCAGGCGGCAAACAGCTATACGAAGGTCAACCTGAGCCTCTTCGGGCTCTATCCGCGCGAAGGCACGCCCAGCATTCCGCCGGAGGTCATGCTGCTGCCGGGCAAAGTGCTCTACCAGATGTCTTCGTGGACGCGCGCGATCGTAATCTCGCTGGCCATTGTCCACGCGCACGATCCGCAGCGGCCGGTGCCGGCAGGATTCAACCTCGAAGAGCTTTTCATTCCGGGCAAGAGCATCGCGTTCGCCAGCGACGATTCGTGGCTGAGCTGGCGCAAGACGTTCATCCAGTCCGACAAGATTCTGAAGCTCTGGGAGAAGTACGGGTTCAACCGTATCCGCAAGGCGGCGATCCGCAAATGCGAGCACTGGATGCTCGAGCGCATGAAGCACGCCGATGGTCTGGGAGCCATCTACCCGCCGATGCAGTACGCCATCATGGCGCTCGACGTTCTGGGCTATCCGGAGAATGCGCCGGTGCGCGTGGAAGCAGTGCGGCAGTTTGAAAGCCTGATGGTGGACGACGGCAAGACGCTGTTCTTCCAGCCCTGCTTTTCGCCGGTTTGGGATACGGCGATTCTGTCGTTTGCCCTCGGCGAAGCCGGGTATGACAGTCACCCCGCGATGACAAGAGCCGCCGACTGGCTGCTTGCGCGCGAGATCCGGCGGCCGGGCGACTGGTCGGTGAAGCGGCCGTGGGTGGAACCGTCCGGCTGGGCCTTTGAGTTCCGCAACGACTGGTATCCGGATATCGACGACACCGCCATGGTGACGCTGGCGTTCCCGCACATGAAAGCGTCGGATGCAAAGGCGCAGGCCGAGACGCGCAAGCGCGCCATTGCATGGCTGCTGGCGATGCAGTCTTCCGACGGAGGCTGGGCCGCGTTCGACGTCGATAACAACTGGGAGATCCTGACACACGTTCCGTTCGCCGACCACAACGCGATGCTCGATCCGACCTGCGCGGATATCACCGGGCGCACGCTCGAATCGCTTGCGGCGAACGGGCTCGACCGGAATCACGCGTCGTGCAAACGCGCCATCGATTATCTGATTCGCACGCAGTTATCGGATGGAAGCTGGTACGGGCGCTGGGGCGTGGCGTATATCTACGGCACCTGTTTCGCGCTGCGCGGCCTCGCGGCGATGAAAGAGGACGATCACGAGCCCCACATCCAGCGCGCCAACGAATGGCTTCGCTCCATTCAGCACTCCGACGGCGGATGGGGCGAAAGCTGCGCGAGCTACGATAACGACATCTTCACCGACGCCGAAAGCACGCCGTCGCAG